>Ga0184637_10000022_pt1 | contig 99439 bp, 84 predicted proteins | sample PLM3_127_b2_FD_133143 | JGI IMG/M metagenome (GOLD analysis project Ga0184637, IMG submission 133143) | Groundwater sediment microbial communities from an aquifer in East River, Colorado, USA - PLM3_127_b2 | ecosystem: Environmental > Terrestrial > Soil > Riparian zone | place: USA: East River...
CACCTCGATGTCGGCTCATCGCATCCTGGGGCTGAAGCAGGTCCCAAGGGTTGGGCTGTTCGCCCATTAAAGCGGTACGTGAGCTGGGTTTAGAACGTCGTGAGACAGTTCGGTCCCTATCTGTCGCGGGCGTAGGAGGTTTGAGGGGAGCTGCCCCTAGTACGAGAGGACCGGGGTGGACGGACCTCTAGTGTACCAGTTGTCCCGCCCGGGGCACCGCTGGGTAGCTAGGTCCGGCAAGGATAAGCGCTGAAAGCATCTAAGTGCGAAACCTGCCTCAAGATGAGACCTCCCAGGGCGCAAGCCCTCTGAAGGCCCCTGGAAGATGACCAGGTTGATAGGCCGGAGGTGTAAGCGGGGTAACCCGTTCAGCTGACCGGTACTAATAGGCCGTGCGGCTTGACCACGGTTTGACTCATTTCGATTTCATCTGGCTCGTGATTCGTCCCTTCTCTGGGTGTCAAAAAATAGATAGCGTTCAGGCGTCAGCGATCAGCAGTCGGCGAAAGTTGTTTTGCTGAAAGCTGATGGCTGACCGCTGAGTGCTTATGAACTCCCGGTGGCATTGCCGGAGGGGCCACACCCGTTCCCATCTCGAACACGGTCGTTAAGCCCTCCAGGGCCGATGGTACTGCGCTGGCAACGGCGTGGGAGAGTAGGTCGTCGCCGGGGTTTTACTCGAAGGGGGGCTTTGCCCCCCTTTCGAACATCCCCCCAGGATAGATTGCGCGGGCGAAGCCCGCGCTCGAAACGCCCGGGTCGAGAGATCCGGGCGTTTTTGTTATTCGGCCTAATTGCAGGGGTTACCAACACGGAGACGCGTCAGACAAATCTGCAGACTGCGCTTCGATATTTCGTTCCCCACGAAGAACATGCCCGCCTCAAGTGCCGAAACCAGGCTTGTGCCAGTACCTGCGAACGGATCGACCAGTACCCCGCCAGGCAATCCGCCAATCGCGACAATGCGATCTGTGAGGGTCACTGGCAACTGGTTAGCTTTTCGGTGCTTTCTTACCTTGTGGCGGACCGGGCTTAGGTCATCCCAGAAGTCGCTCAGGTTAATGCCCTTGCGTCGGATGATGCTTGTGTAGCCCCCGTAATCCTTGACGAGTTTCCGACAATGCCGACAGAGTCGTGGCTGCAAGCGTGGCCGAGTGAACCGTGCGGGTTCGCCCTTCGTGTAGTACAGGAGTGCATAGTGAGCTGGGACAGGTTTTTCCCGCGAACGAAGCCGTTTTTCATTGCGATCGCAATCCAATGCCGAAACTGAAGTTGCCCCAACAGTTCCTGGGAAAGCTTGCGGTCGATGCTTCAGCGCGCCAGGGGCTACTCGCCCAGTGTCGTTGAGAATCGCTTCATGATTGAAACCACCCACCGGGGCCGGCCGTGGATCGTCATCGTCGAACCGGACCCGGACGAGCGGCTCCTTGTGATCGTCACGGTGTACGAGTCGCGGCGATGACCGAGCGATCCTTGCAAATCACCTACCGCAAAGGCCGAGCGTTCGCCGCGTACCTGTACCTTCCGCACGCGCCTGGAGAAAAGAGTGCCCGAACCGAGGCCTCCCCCGACGGACTCCTGGTGGTCGATTACGCCACGGACGGACGGCCCATTGGAATCGAGATCACCGCCCCCGATGCTGTGAGTCTTGACCGCCTCAACGGCCTGCTTGCACACCTTGGTCAGCCCCCCTTGCCTGAACGGGAATTCCGGCCGCTCACGGCCGCGTAAAGTCGGCGCGGCTCGATCCCGCGGGCGGCAGTCCTCCGCCCCAACCACACGACAGGTCGGCTCAGCACGGTTGGGGATCGTGTGAAAGGGCAGAAGCCGGCCTGACTGCGAGAGCGGAGGAGGTTTGAGGGGAGTTGCCCGTAGCGAAACCTGCCTCAAGATGAGACCTCCCAGGGCGTAAGCCCTCTGAAGGCCCCTGGAAGATGACCAGGTTGGTCCGGCCTCGGTCGTGTGACCCACCCATTCGGCGGCGCCATGCTACAATTTAAGTCGTCATGGGAACGTTCTGGGTCGAGATTCAAATTCGGGCTGCGGGCACTACTGCGAACCGTTCTACGCCCGTGAAGTGCTTGGTGGATACCGGTGCGGCCTTCAGCCAATTGCCAGCAAGCTTTCTAGCCTCGTTGGGAGTCGCCGCCGATCGGACGGTTCCCACGGTATTGGCCGACGGGACTCGGGGAGAGTGTCCCGCGGGGTGGGCTGAAGTCATCTACGAGGATCGTCGCGCTTTCACATTGGTTCTCTTCGGTGCGGAGACGAGTCTCGCCCTTCTCGGCGCCCATGCCCTGGAAGGTCTCGGGCTGGCAGCGGATCCCGTTCGAAAGGTGCTCGAGCCCACCCGCTTTCCGCTGGCCTGACCGAGTCCGTTTTCATTGCAGTGGCCAGACCGGAGGGGCACCCGTTCCCATCTCGAACACGGCAGTTTTTTAGCTGTCAGCGATCAGCCGTCAGCGCTCGGCCCGAACATCAGTCAGGGTTCAAGCTGAATGCTGACTGCTGATGGCCGAAGGCTTCTTGGGAGAGTAGGTCGCCGCCGGGGTAAATTGTCTCGACGGGGGCCTCGACGGCCCCCTTTCGAGCATCCCCCCTCGATTGCGCCGGCGAAGCCGGCGCTCGAACCGTACGCCCGGGTCTGTCGGCCCGGGCGTTCGTGTTTTTCGGGACCGGATGTGACCGGCCGCCGTCCGGTTTTCCTTGTCAGTCGTGGTATGATGAAAGATCATACCACCACTTGGAGGCAGATATGGCGGCGGAGAAGATTGCTATCACATTGGATCGAGAGCTCCTTAGAGAAATCGACCGCGGAGTGAGGAGCGGCCTGTTCAAAAACCGGAGCCGGGCCATCGAGGAAGCCGTGAAGGAAAAACTTGAGCGCCACGGGAAACACCGGCTGCTGCTCGAAGCTAAGAAGCTCAATCCGAAGGAGGAGTGGGCTCTGGCGGAAGAGGGGATGACCGGCGAGGAAGCGACGTGGCCCGCGTACTGAGGGGGGAGGTGTATTGGGCTAACCTCAATCCCGTGAAAGGGCGGAAGCAGGCGGGACTCCGACCAGTCGTGGTGATCAGTCATGAGGCGTTGAACCGATACTCGGGCACGGTGATCGCGCTCGCCATCACGAGCCAGCCCCAGACGGCAGGCTTCCCTCTGACGCACCAGATCGAGGGCCTCAAGATGCCCAAGCCGTCTTGGGTGAAGATCAGTCAGGTCCGGACGCTGTCGATCGAGCGGCTCGGCAAGCGAATCGGGAGCGTCGGCGCGGAGGAGGTCAGTCACATCGTGGACGGTTTGTTCGAGCTGGTGGGGTGAAGCTGGGTAGCTAAGTCCGGCAAGGATAAGCGCTGAAGGCATCTGAGTGCGAAACCCGCCTCAAGATGAGACCCGACTCCATCTCGCCCCGAACCAGAAGCCCTCACCACCATTCGCTGAGCCGCGCGTAGCGCCAGTCTCTGGCCGGGCATGAAGTACAATGGTCCCGTGGTCTCGGCCATCGTGTCTGCGCTCCACGTCCTCGCGCTCGCGATCGGCCTGCCGGGCGTTTTCCTGCGCGGCCGCGCCCTGAAGGGTCCCCTGGACGCGCAGGGTCTCCGGAAGCTTCTGGCAGCCGATAGCGCATGGGGCATCGCCGCGTTGCTCTGGGTAGCCACCGGCCTGCTGCGCGCCTTCGGCGGCCTGGAGAAGGGCACACAGTTTTACCTTGCTTCGACGCTCTTCTGGACCAAGCTAGGTCTCTTCGCAATCATATTGGTCCTGGAGGCTCGGCCCATGCTGACGTTTGTCCGCTGGCGAACCCAACTGAGGCGGGGCCAGGCTCCGGACACGTCGTCGGCCCGGGCGTTCTACGTGTTGAACCACATCGAAATGGGACTCGTCGTTGTGATCATGTTCGTGGCCAGCTTCATGGCCCGGGGCTTCGGGCTGAGATAGTCACTTGCCCGTATGATAAGTTGTCATACTCGCGATGCGGGGGTGGCCATGGCGACAGAGAAGATCGCAATCACACTGGACAGAGATCTTCTGAAGGAGATCGACCGGGGGGTCAGGAGCGGTCTGTTCAAGAACCGAAGTCGGGCCGTCGAGGAAGCCGTGAGGGAGAAGCTCGAGCGTCATCGGAAGCGACGGCTTCTGACCGAGGCGAAGAAGCTCAATGTGAAGGAAGAGCGCGCGCTGGCCCAAGAGGGGGATAGGCGCTGAAGGCATCTCAGCGCGAAACCCGCCTCAGGATGAGACCTCCCAGGGCGCAAGCCCTCTGAACCCGTTCAGCTGACCGGTACTCATTGGCCGTGCGGCTTGACCCCTCAGGGGCCGTGCCCTAATATCTCGATCTGTGAATCCATTGGGCCGCGCGGCGCCGGACAGAGTTCCTGAGCCAACTCACGCCCGTGCGGGGCTCGGGGGTCGATGAGCCGGACAGTCGGGCCTGAGCACGCCGAGCTGCTCGGAAGGGTCGATCTCTTCGCGGGAGTGGACCGCGTCACGCTCGCCAAGCTCGCCGCGCATCTCCACTCGGTGCCCCTGACGAGCGGAGCCGTCGTGTTCCGCGAGGGCGATCCGGGAGACGCCTTCTACCTCGTGGCCAGTGGCTCCTTCGGCGTTTACGTGGCGGCTCAGCGCGGGCTCACCGATACCCGGGTGAGCACGCTTGGGCCCGGCGCGCCATTCGGGGAGATGGCCCTGCTCACCAATTTCCCGCGCTCCGCGACCATCCGCGCGGACACTGACGGCGAAGTGCTGCGACTCGACCGCGCCCGCTTCCTGGAGCTGGTCCAGCAGCATCCAGGGGTTGCGCTCGCGATCGCGGCAACGCTGAGCCGACACCTGCGGCTGGCGAATGCCCAGCTCCTGGCAGCCACGGGAAGCCCCGCGGCCACTACGGTTCCCCCCTCGGTGTCGCCGGCGAGCGAGGGTCAGCCGCGCCCCGGGCCGCGGCCTCGCCAGAGAGGGCGGGCACGCCGCGCCGCGCTCTGCGGAGTCCTGGCCGGGGGCGCGCTTCTCACCGCCTGGGCCACCCCGCCGCCAGCCGGCCTCACGGCGAGCGGGTGGCACGCCCTCGGAACGCTTGCCGCCGTCGTGCCCGTTCTTGCGCTCGACGCGCTCCCGGAGGGCGTCGTGGCCCTGGCGTTGGCTGCCCTGTGGGTGCTGGGAGGCGTGGCGCGGGTGCCCGTCGCGCTGAGCGGCTTTGCCTCGGCGAGCTGGGTGCTGGTCGTGAGCGTCCTGGCGGTCGGCGCCGCGATTGCCTCGTCCGGTCTTCTCTACCGGCTGGCGCTGTGGATCGTCGCTCACAGTCGGGGCGGCTTCGCGGGCCAGGTTCTGGCGCTGGGCCTCGCCGGCGTGCTGATGGGTCCCGCTGTTCCGAACGCCACCAGCCGGGTGACGCTCATCGCCCCCGCGCTGACCGAGCTGGTCGAGGCACTCGGCTACGCGCCGGGGTCGCGGGCCGCCGCCGGCCTGGCGATGGCCACGCTGATCGGCTTCGGGCAGATGGCGGCAGTCTTTCTCACCAGCTCCACGACGGCCGTCCTCATCTTCGCTGTGCTGCCCCCGGGGGCCCGCGGCGATTTGAACTGGGTGTCCTGGGCAGTGCGCGCGGCGCCCGCCAACGTGCTCCTGTTCATTGGCTTGATGGCGGCCGTAATCTGGCTTTATCGTCCCCGAGACGACGCGGAGAGGGGGGCTGGTGTACGGCCCGACGCCCTGGCGCTCCAGCGCGCGCTCCTCGGGGCGCCGTCCCGCAACGAGTGGGTCTCGCTGGCAGTGGGCGCCGCGCTACTGGTGGGGTTCGTCACGCAGCCGCTCCATGGCGTCGAGCCGGCGTGGGTTGCCGTTCTGGCGCTGGCAGTCATGGCGTTGGCGCGGGCGGCGACGGCGGAGACTCTGCGGGCGGTGAACTGGAGTTTCGCCCTCCTCTTCGGGATGCTCGCCAGCCTGGCCGGAGTGTTCGAGGGCGCGCACGTGGACCGCTGGCTCGCCGGGCTCGTGGCCGGTACGGTGGGCGAGCTGGCCAGGGTGCCGATCCTCTTCGTGTCGGCGCTCACCGTGCTCTGCTTCGCCGTCAGCCTGCTGCTCCGTTGGCAGGCGGCCGCCCCCCTCCTCACGATCGCACTGGGGCCGGTCGCGGGGGCCGCGGGCATCAACCCGCTCGTCGTGGGCCTGGTGGCGCTCATCGCCTGCAACGGCTTCTTCCTCCCGTACCAGAGCACCCCGTACCTTGCGCTGTACCACGGCACGGGGGGACGGCTGTTCACGCACCTCCAGGCGCGGCCCGCCGCGCTTGCCTACGGGATCGTGACGCTCCTCGCGCTGTGTGCCAGCCTCCCCGCCTGGCGCGCGATGGGATTGCTCTGATCGGAGGCTACAACAATAGGAATTACGTGATTCCGCGGGTGCGAAGGTCACTGCAGTAGCAGGCAGGTACCGATGACGGTGTTGTTGGATTCGTTCATCTCGCGAATAGCTCCCATCCCATCAGCGGTAATGGTGAAGATGATCGTACCTTCTCCCCGAGGCAAGGGCACGGGTTCCAGGCCCGCCTCCGCACCAGCGGCCAGCGGGGGTGTGGAGCGCTCGAACGCCGCCCCGCCTTCGAAGGCGATGCGTGTCGTGGACGCAGGCGCGTTCGCCTCGCCCTGGTTTCTGATCGTCGCGATCAGGCGTCCTTCCGTATCCCGCTGGCAATAGCTCCGCTCCGTTTGACGTGGAAGAAGGTCGGGGAGATTGTGAACTTGCTTGTGAAGAGACGAGTACACGGCTGCTACTCGGGTCGGTGTTCGGTCAGTTCTGGCATCGTTCAGATCTTCGATGGCGATGAAGCCCTCGATGAAAGAGCCTACCTCCACACCGGAAGCGCGGAGATTCCTGATGATGAACGGACAATCCATGTAGAGGGACCCATGGGACTCGATCACAGCCTGCGCACCCTGGATGCCCACGCCGGGGCCTGCAGAGAACCACCAGCCTATCCGCACCCTGAACTTGCTGAGATTGAGCACGTTGATCACAGTGCTGTACGTGCCCTGCACCAAGCGGTCACCCGGTTGCGTCTCCCCGCACACGTATTTGGCCGGGAACCAGGCGCGCGTCGTGCTGCCGGGGTCACGGAATCGTTGCGGGGAGATGTATTCGACGTCAAACCCCATACCGGCACCGATGCCATCCCTCTGCGCTTCGGCGGGGCTGCCGATTAACAGCAGTAATGCGCTCATTGTCAAGAATCGAGCGACTGTCTGGGATGTAAAGATGGTGGGCAACGAAAATCTTGCCTGCCGATTCGAACTCCGTGGGGCCCCGGTGAAGTAACTCATGTACGCCTCCTGAGAGTGAAGTCTCTCCATCCTGGTCAACCCGGAAGAATATGTCAAGAGAGCTAGGACTGGGGAGCTTCAGATCTAGCTGTGAAGAGTCCTGACGGAGTGCCGGGCCCGAAGCAGTTGCGCGAAGCTTGATCTAAGCGCCGCAGAAGCTTCACGTCCTCTTCATCGAGTCGTAGCCTTTCCTGGTCATACTCTGCGCGGATGATCATCCGCTATTCCAGACTCACCCCAACGAAAGGAGATGGAGTATGACAATGCGCGACCGTTCGCGTCTTTGTCAGCCTCGGGAGTGGCGCCGGTGTTACTCTGGGTGCGCCTTCTTCCAGGCCGCGGCGCGGATCCGTGCCGACAGCCTCTGGGTCGTCGTGAGTCTGCCCTCCAGGCGATCAGCGGCAGCCTTCGCATCAGGGTAGCCGTAATCCACACTGAGCAGATACCAGATGTAGGCCTGAAAGGCATCCTTGGGAACACCGCAGCCGGTCTCGTAGAGCCTGCCAAGCTCGTTCATCGCCAGCCAGTGACCCAGTTCCGCAGACTTGAGAAACCACCCCGCGGCCTCGGAGCAATCGGCGGTCACTCCGTTGCCGTCCTTGTACATCCAGCCGAGGCTTAACTGGGCGACCCGGTTGCCCCGATCAGCCGCCAGGCGATACCACTTCAACGCCTCGGTGTAGCTCTGTGGCACACCGCGCTGGCCTTTCTCGTACCAGTCCCCGAGCACGAGCTGTGAAGCATCCTGGTGCTCGGCGGCGCGACGCATCCAGTGGATCGCTTGTGACGGATCGGCGGGCACATACTTGCCCTCCAGATAGGCGTAGGCGAGATTGTGCTGTGCTACGGCGATGCCGAATTCGGCGCCCTGGCGTAGCACCGCAACCGCTTCGGCCCCTTCGGTCGAGAAGGTCAACTTGTGCGCAACCTGGCCGAACTGCTCGCGAGCTTCCTGGTGCCCTTGCTGTGCCGCACGCAGGTACATCCGCGCTGCGTCGACGTAACTCCCCGCGCGCTCAAGCTGCAGCCCGCGCTGGAACGCCGCTTCGGCATCCGACAATTGAGCGGCGGCGACAGAGGGCCAAATCAGAAAAACGAAGGCGGCAACCGATCGGCTTGCGGCACGCATGTTCAAACCTCCAGAAGATCGTTGTGCGACGCTTAAAGAGAGTCGGTTACTAAAGGTCGAGCGTGCTCTCCGCAAATAGCTCTTCGATCTTCATCTTCTTGGCCGTCAGTCCCTGCTCGTGCGAGTAGTCAATCAAGAGTTCGAGCATCGGCCGGTTGGCTGTGAGACCGTAGGGGAAGGGGTCGTTGCCCAAGACGTCCCTGGTCATGACTAGATACTCCGGGCCGAAGAAGAGCGCCGAAGGGATCTGCTCAGTCAGTTTCTCCTGGGCCAACGCCTTGGCCTTCACAAACGCGGCGTACAGGTTGAAGGCGACCCAGGGATGCTGGCGATGAATGTCGCCGCGGATGATGTAGGTGTGGTTTGCGGGAACGAAGCCGTGCTTCCTGAAGAAGCGCGCGCCTTCAGCGATCGGATCGGGAAACAGAGGTTTGACTTTGCTCCAGTCTCCGTCGTTTCGAGGGACGTGGCTCGAGCGATCCAGCGCGCTTGCGACTCGCGCCCACGGGCCGAGGACGGCCGCCGCATCCAGCTCGCGATCGATCAGCATGGTCGCCATGCTCTTGTCTGGCGGAATGCGGTGGAACGAAATCCCGGGTGGTGGCGTGAAGCCGGTCGCCCCACCATGGCTCAACTGCTCGGTCCTCTCCATGTACCAGTGGACCTTATACTGCGACACCCCAAAGTCGTGCTCCAGGATTCCCCGAGTCCAGAGCGCCGCGGTCTGTTGATATTCGGCGACGCCGATGCGCTTGCCGACGAGATCCCCGGGCTCCTGTACGCCCGCGTCGTCGTGGACCGCGAGCCAGGTGTGAAACAGTCGCCGGCTTGGAAAGACGGGCAGGGCCACCATGTCGGAAACGCCCCGTGAGCGGGCGATGAGGTAAGACGAGAGCGACATCTCCGCAATCTGGAACTCCTGGAACTTGAGCTGCCGCCAGAACGTTTCTGCGGGGTGCGAATAGGTGGGGATCAGCTCCAGTCCTTCTGGATGAATGGTGCCGTCCATCAGGGGCTGGACGCGTTCATTGAACGCGGAAATGAAGCTCAACGTCAACTTTGGCATATCCCCTCCTTATCCATACCACGACATGGTGGCTACCGGATCGCGCTACGTCTCCGCCCGGACGTGAAGTTCCATCTCGCCGATCTTCTCGATGCTCCCTTTGAGGAGGTCGCCGTCACTCAGTTTGCGGACGCCCGCTGGCGTACCGGTCGTGATGAGATCTCCCGGCCGGAGTGTCAGCACGCTCGTGGGGAATCGGATGTGCTCGCGCAGCCCGCAGATCATGTCGCTGGGTGTAGCCGAACACGTAGTCCAGCGCCTTCTCCTCGGTCGCGTATCTCGTCCTCTTTTGGACGAGGTCGGCTTGAGAAAGAACTCGGCCATCAGCTCGTCTTTGCTTAGCTGAGACCGATCAGCGCTTCCCATTTTGCCCCGCGCCGGCGATGACAGCGTCGGCGTCAATCTCGATCATGGCCCCGTCGCGGACCTTTGGAGTTGTGCGAACTCCGTAGTACGCCGCCCCTTGGGAGGGGCGTCTACAGACCGGTCCAGCGTCCTGCTCCCGCCCGCTCGTACGAGGAGAGACCCACGTACTTCTGGACCGGGGGGAAGGGAAGCTTACTTCCGCAAGGTACGAGGCAGATGAAGAGTCTGTCAAGGCGAAAAGCTGGCGATGGATGGGGGCATCCGGCTGCGAGGAGTAGGCCCCGGCCCCGTCGGTGGAGGCGCCGCGGCCCTCGGTCTTCTCGGCGGAGGGCGGAAGGACCGTGCGGATCCCGGTCGGCCTCAACTCCGGCGAAGTCGTGGCGCACACCTGGCCGAGAACTAGGAGGTCGCCAAGAGTTCTACTGTCACGAAGGCCACGTTCATCCGGAGAATCTCCAGCGCGAAGTTGTAGGTGATCCGGTCGAGGGTGTCCCGCTGGGAGTGAATGGCCGTGTTCGCGTTGTCGGCCCCTTCGATGGTCAGGACCGCGGCAATGCCGGCGTCGATGAACGGCACGTGGTCACTCGCGAACGGGTTGAGCGACCGCTCGACCGTGAGCGCCGTGTATGTGGCCGCGGCACGGCCCAGGCCGTCCATGACCCGCTGGGCCACCGGGGCGCCTTCCAGGAGGACGCTCCGGGTGCTGCTGTTGAGGCTTCCGATCATGTCCATGTTCACGACGGCCCGGATCCGCGCACGCTCGGCGGCGGACAGCGTCTCGACGTAGCGCCGGCTGCCGAAGAGACCCTGCTCCTCTCCACCGAACAAGATGAACCGCAGGTCGTTTCGCCCATCGGAATCCGCGAGGATCCGCGCCATCTCCAGGAGACCGGCGCTGCCGCTCCCGTTGTCGTCGGCGCCGGGCGCCGGGGCGCCGGCTCCCCCGGCAAGATTGATCGAGTCGAGGTGGGCCGTCACGACCACGACCCCGCGGGAGCCGTGGGGGGCCTGCCCGGGTCTCTCCGCGATCACGTTGCGACTGCTCTTCCCTCCGACCGCGATCTTCTGGAAGCGGACACGGTAGCCGAGATTCCCGAGCGTCTTGCGGGCCCACGTGGACACCTGTCCGTACTGGGGACTCGTCGACAGACGCGTGGGCAACGACGTCAGGTGCGTGAGCGCCGCCTCGAGAGTCTGCCGCGAGAGCCGGTCGACGACCGCCTGAACCGCGGAATCGCTCACGGTCTTGAGCGCGGCGCGGTCGGCCACGTCGAAGATGACCTGTCCGTCACGGAGCGGCATGATGCCATAGCACGTCGGGTGCGCCCGGGCGATCTGCCGGGCCCGCCGAGCATCCAGCTCCACGAGCAGGAACCGGCCACGGTCGACGAGGATAGGCGTCCTGGGGTGATGCTGCTGGAACTGACGACCATGCTGAACCACCACATGGAGCCGCTCACGGCGCACGCGGAGCGGCTCGGAGTCGAGGCGGAGCCCACCGCGGCGCGCGGCGGCCTTGACCGTCGCCCAGCCCCGCTCATCGCCGAGGACGACCACCTCGTCGCCGAAGCGCGCCCACGTGGATCCCGCCGGGAGCGGTGGAGCTGCGCCGAGAGCGCCCGATACCCGGCGGCCCCGGCTCAGCTTGATCACGGCTGCTTCTTGACCACCAGCCGGTCTTTCGCGATGGACGCGATCCGAAGCACGCGATGAGGCGTCGACTCGGACGGCCGGTAGAAGGCGAGCGCACCCTCCTCCGTGAGCTGCCAGGTCCCCGCCGACTCCTCCCGGCGGTCGGTGGGCCCCGGCCCACCCTCGACGAGATCGCCCCCGGCTCGCAGCTCGAACGACCGGCGCCCCCGCGAGCGGGGGAACGGATGGCTCGCCGGCCGGAACACCATCTCGGTCTCCGTGTCCTCCTCGTGGGAGTGGACCCAGTGCTGGCAGAGGATCTCGGCCGGAATTCGCCGCTCCGCCATGGTCGGCCCGTGCCCTACTTCAGGGACGGCTTCCGCGGCCCCCCGAGCGCCGCGTGCATGCGTTCGGCCTGTCCGGTCGTGAACATGAGCATGGCGTGGTCGTCGACGTAGTCCATGTAGTTCATGAACATGTCTCCGTTCGGGCCGTTGCCACACGTGATGTGCGGGAACGTCGGCTTGCCGAAGTTCGGCCCCGCGGCGTTCGGCGTGTCCGCGACGAAGTCGCTCCCGCTGCAGTCCTCGGTGTCGCCCCAGATGTGCCGGAGGTTCACCCAGTGGCCGACCTCGTGGGTGGTCGTGCGCCCGAGGTGGAAGGGCGCCGTGGCCGTCCCCGTGGTGCCGAACGCCGTGTTCAGGATCACGACCCCGTCCGTCGCCGCCGGGCCGCCCGGGAACTGGGCGTAGCCGAGCAGGCCCCCGGCGAGCGTGCAGACCCACACGTTGAGGTGCTTGTCCGTCGGCCAAGGGTCCACCCCGCCGGTCGCGCTGGACTTGACCGAGTCGTCGTCGCCGAAAGCGGTCCGGTTGGTCTGGGTGCGCGTGATCTTGGCGAGTTTGAACTTGACGCCGACGTCGGCCACGAGGCCGCTCCACACGGACGGGACTTTCGTCCGATCAGGGTTCTTCTTCCGGAAGTCCCTGTTCAACACCTTGATCTGGCTCTTGACCTGGGCGTCCGAGATGTTCTCCGCGTCCGTATGGTACACGACGTGGACCACGGTCGGGATGGTGACCACCTTCCACTTGGCTGCCGCGGCCGCCATGCGCCGTGCCGTGGCCTGCTCGAGCGCGGTCTGCCGGGCCCGGAACCCCGGATCCATCTCCAGCAGTCGGAAATGCACCTGCATCGTGCCGCACTGCCTCCGCATCGGCACCGCCCTCCCTGTCGCCCTCCGAGCACTCCGTCTCATGGCCTCCGTCCTCCTCTATTGTTGAAGGGGATCGCCAACGAAAACACCTTGCCCCGCTTCACGAGCCGAGCCGCCCCCACGATCGCCTCGGGCGTGATGTAGTTCAGCGTGCCCAGCTCGTCGTCCGTCCCCCATTTGCCCCAGTTTCGGTACTTCAACCCCGTCTCGCGAACCATGTCAGCCATAGCGCCTCCTTGCTGGCGGGCTCTTAGAAGCAGTTAAGAGTCCTGCGCCTGGAGGAGCAGATGTGATGGCGAATCTTGCCTACTATTACGCAGCGGAACAGCGTTCAGAGTATAAGGCCAAGGCTAAGGAATTGGCCCGGAAGGCATACGAGATGAGGCCGGGTCCAAGCAAGCTGGTTACGCTCGGTTATGTGCTTCTCCGATTTGCGGAGGGGGGGAAAGACTTAGAAGAGGCAAGAGATTGCTTTAAGAAAGCCCTAGAGGGAGCCGGACCCGATAGGATGTATGTCGAAGAGCACATAAAGGAACTAGAGAAAGTGTGGCCGCGGACGGATATATAGATTACAACCTTGGAAGAACCGTTGCCCGACTACGTACTTATGTCAGACTGCTATATCGAAATCAGGGGCAAGTGGCTAGGCACGCCTCAAAGTCCGTCATAATTATAGCTTGTCAAGGGAAAAAATTCTAAAAATTTGGTGTCCATTGTTTTCTTAGATTTCAGATAGTTACGCCGGACTCAGTATTTGCCGTCAAGCTAGTCTTCAGGGGGAGGCTAGTGTAGCAAGCATAAAGGGGTTCTCAGTTCTCTCACTCAGGACGGCCCGGGCGCCGTCCAGGCCCACCTTCATCGATACCGCGTGGATGAAGAGGCTGTCAAGGAGACCGCTGACGGCGGGTCGGGGGGCATCCGGCTGAGAGGGGTGGGCCCGGCCGGTCCCGGTGGACGCGCCACGAGCGCGGATGCGCGGCTCAGTTATTGGCTGAGCCTTTTGAGGATCGCCTCGATCCGCTCGCGATGATCGCGGCCCCACGCCTCCAGGGTCATCGCCGCGTCCTTCGCCGCCCTGACTTCGGCGGCGGCCAGTACGCGCGCCGCCGCTGCCGCGGGCACGACGACGATCCCTTCCTCGTCGGCCACCACGATGTCGCGGGGCGCGACGCTCACGCCGCCGCAGGTGACGGTCTCGCCGAGCGCGCCCGGTCCCTGCTTGTCCCCGGGGATCGGGATGACGCCTCGCGAAAAGACCGGGAACCTCAGCTCCCTGACCTCGCCGACGTCGCGGATCAGCCCATCGACGATGAAGCCGGCGATCCCGCGCTGCTGCGCCCACGCGCAGACGTTGCCGCCGGCGACGGCGAAGTCCTGGTCCCCGGCCTGGACGACAATCACGGTGCCGGCCGGCGCCTGATGGATCGCGGCATGGAGCATCAGGTTATCGCCTGGCGCGCACCGGACGGGGTAGGCCGGACCCACCAGCCGTGGGATCGGGCCCCACTGCGGCCGGATCCCGGGGTCCATCACACGGTCGCGGGTCAGGACGTCAGCAAGCGTCGTTGGGCTCAGGCGGGCGAAGGCGGCGAAGTCCATCGCGGTCACTCCACAGCGCTCGCGCGTTCGTCGCTCACAGGTAGACTCCCTTCATCTGCGGCTCAGGGTAGCGCGGGCCGGCTGCGGCCCCCGCGGGGATGGCCTCGGCGATGCGCTTGATATCGGCGGGACCGAGCCGGATGTCGCCGGCGCCCAGGTTTTCGTCGACGCGGTCCTTTCGCTTGGTGCCGGGGATGGGGATGGTGTCGTCACCCTGCGCGGCGAGCCACGCCAGCGCGAGTTGGCCGAGCGTGCAGTCCTTTTCCCTGGCGATGGGCTCCAGCCGCCGCACCAGCTCCAGATTGTGGAGGAAGTTCGACTCTCGGAACCGTGGGTGTTCGCGTCGCCGGTCGCCCTCGGGAAGGTCGCTCAGGCTTTGCACGCGTCCCGTGAGGAACCCCCGCCCGAGCGGCGAGTACGCGACGAAGGAGATGCCGAGGTCGCGGCACGTGGGCAGCGTCTCCTCCGCCTCGGTCCGGTAGAGCAGCGAGTACTCGGTCTGCACGGCCGAGAGCGGGTGGACGGAGTGAGCGCGGCGGAGCGTCGCCGGCTTCGCCTCGCAGAGCCCGATGGAGCGGACCTTGCCCTGCTCGACGAGTCGCTTCATGGCGCCTACCGTCTCCTCGATGGGCACGCTCGGGTCCACCCGGTGCTGGAAGTAGAGATCAATGACCTCCACGCCGAGCCGTTTGAGGCTCGCGTCGCAGGCCTGCATCACATACTCCGGACGGCCATTGACCAGATTCGAACCGCCGGATGGGTTCTTCACTTGGCCGAATTTCGTGATGATCACCACGCGGTCGCGCCGGCCCGTGATGGCGCGGCCTAGCAACTCCTCGGTTCGGCCCCAGCCGTACGTGTCCGAGCAGTCCAGGAGGTTGATGCCCCGGTCGATGGCGTGGTGGATCACGGCGATGGACTCCTCCTCGTCGCTCTTGCCGTAGATCCCCGACATGGACATGAGCCCGAGCCCGATCGTCGAAACCCTGAGCGTGCTGTGCCCCAGCGTGCGGTAGCGCATGCGTCCTCCCGTGTTGAGGTGTCGTCGTAGATTCTACCACCGACGTGGCGAAGCTCAGGTCAGAGCCCATGGATGAGCTGGGAGACGGATTGCTCCGAAGCGTGCCCCGAGTGAATCACAGAATCGCAGCGTGCACGACCTGACCCTCCGCCATGAGCGCAGACCCCCGGGCCACATCCACGCGAAACTCGAAGAGACGGCCCGCGCCCGCGTTGCGCCGCAGGGTTCCGTCCACCGTGGCGGCCTTGCCCAGAAGGTCCTGGACGCGCGCTTTGAGCCGCGGCTCCCTCCCGCCGTCGGCTGCCGGCAGCCCATACGTCTCGATGGCGTGGGCGCGCAGGAGCTTCGGCCACTGGCGCACGAAGAGGCCGGCGTCCTCGAACAGGTCGAGGCCCGCGAGCTTCTCGCCGACGAACACGGCGGCCCCGAGAGCCCCCGGCGCCGCCCGGTGATCAAGTGTTCGCTCGACGTCCTGCTGGTGCTTCTTGACCTCAGCCTTGTCGTAAATCGCCTGATAACTCTCCGTGGGCGACGCCGCCCCCACGCGTCCGGAGTAACGCTTTACCTCACCCCAGACCTGTTGCTGATCGGCCCGTTGCATCACCCGCGACCTGAGACCGCTGGCCGCAAACCCGCCTTTGGCCGAGAACTCCGTGTTCCTCCCGGCCCACCGTCCCTGCTCCACGCAGTACACGCCGATGTTTACGGGCCCGCTGAGGGGTGGGAGCAGGATGTCCTCGGTCACGATCCGGTTCTGCTTCCCGCCCACGAGGATCTCGCCCGCCAGCAGCAGCACGTGAGTCTTCCCCCGATTGTCAACGATCAGGTCGGTGACCGTGGGTTGCTGGCGCTCGGTGATCAGGAGACCCCCACGGGCGCGCGCTTCTTCAAGGGTCGAGATCTGAAGGAGCGGGGCCTGGGCCCTTCCGCGGAGCCAGAAGACCGTTAACGCGCCGTGGGCGCGGGCGTCTCCGGCACGAACGCCGGCCAGGAACCGCCAGAACTCCGGACTCCCCCCGGGGACAGGGAAATCCCCTGCGGTGTCAGCCCCGAGGATCCTCCGCTGAGCCGCCGCCCTCACCGGCGGGGCGATCACGACGCCTGCTCCCATTCCCAGTACCTTTAAGAACTCGCGCTTGGTCATGGCGTTGTCCCCCTGTCCCATAGATTCGGACACCCTGTTAGACAAGCAACCCGCGCGAAAATTCCCTCGCGCCAGCCTCCGCCGGCGTCCCGGGGAAAGGTTGACTTCCCTCGGGGTTCTGTTACAATCCATTTCACCTTTTTTCCAAAGGAGTTTCATTACTGTATGGTGGCGCCTGCTCGGCGACCTTTCCACCTCGCTTCCGATGACGAGATCAAGGCTGGAAAGGTGGCGGATGTGTACTTTACTCGAACCGTGGAGATCCTCCGGAAGCGGGGGATCTCGACGCGCGTCAAAGCGGAGGTGAGGACCAAGAGCCTTCCGGCAGATTGGGGATGGGGGGTCCTGGCCGGCCTCGAGGAGGTGGCCCGGCTCCTAGAGGGGATCCCCATCGATGTGATAGCCATGGACGAAGGAATGCTCTTCCGGCCGTTTGAGCCGGTGCTGGCCTTGGACGGAATCTACACGGAGTGGGCGGAGTACGAAACGGCCATTCTCGGTCTCCTCTGCCAGGCGTCCGGGATCGCCACGAAGGCGGCCCGCTGCAAGAAGGCCGCAGGCGAGCGGTTGGTGATCAGCTTCGGCGCCCGCCGGATGCATCCCGCGATCGCACCCATGATTGAACGGAACGCGTTTATTGGGGGGTGCGACGGAGTCGCGGTGACGAAATCGGCGGAACTGATTGAGGAAGACCCGATGGGAACCATCCCCCATGCCCTGGTTCTGATCATGGGGGACACCGTGGAAGCGGTCCGGGCCTTCCATGAGATTGTGGATAAAAAGATCCGCCGTGTCGCTCTCATCGACACCCTCCAAGATGAGAAGTTCGAGGCCCTCCGGGTCGCAGAGGCGCTTGGAAAAGATCTCTTCGCCGTTCGCCTTGACACGCCCTCCTCCCGGCGGGGAGATCTCTTCCGGATTCTCGAGGAGGTTCGCTGGGAGCTCGATCTCCGCGGCCACGGCCACGTGAAGCTGATCGTGTCGGGGGGCATCGACGAGTCCGAAATCCTTCGCCTGAACCCTCTGGCGGATGCCTATGGCGTAGGGACCTCCATCGCGAACGCCCCCGTCCTCAACTTCGCCCTGGACATCATCGAGATTGATGGCCGGCCCACGGCCAAGCGGGGAAAAGAGTCCGGGGCCAAGCAGGTCTACCGGTGCCGGACCTGCTTTCGTTCCCGGGTAGTCCCTGCGGCGAAGCACCTCGAGCGGTGTGACTGCGGCGGGGCATACGAGGCGTTGCTCAAGCCCCTGATTCAAAAGGGGAGGTGTGTCAGGGATCTCCCCCCACCGCGCACGATTCGGGAATCTGTGATCGAGCAACTCGCCCGGGTGGAACTGAACGCAAGCCAACCGAGTGGGACCAGAAAGGATTACTGATTGATTCTCGATCAGATCGTGGAGGCCAAACGGGAGGAGATTCTCGCGCGCAAGCGAACCGCCTCACTCCATGAGCTTCAGCGTCGCTGCCAGGGGCTTGAGGCCTGCCGCGACTTTGAGGCTGCCCTCTACCCGATTCCGCCATTGCCCGTGCGACTGATCGCCGAGGTCAAGAAGGCCTCGCCGTCCCGCGGCGTCTTGGCCGAAGGGATGGATCCTGTCGACCTGGCGTCTCGCTACGCCGAGGCTGGCGCGGCTGCGCTCTCCGTTCTGACCGATGCCCCGTTCTTTCAAGGAGCCATCGAAGACTTGGAGGCGGTCGGCCAAGCCGTCACACTTCCACTCCTCAGGAAGGACTTCATTCTGGAGGAGTATCAGCTTTGGGAGTCGCGCGCGTGGGGCGCCGATGCGATCCTCCTGATCGTCGCCATCTTGGACCCGGCGAGGCTCCGCGACCTCCGCCAAGCGGCCAAGGGGCTCGGCCTTGCGGCGCTCGTCGAGGTCCACACCCGGGAGGAGCTGGAGCGCGCCCTGGATGCGGGGGCCACACTTGTCGGCGTGAACAATCGGGACCTCCAGAGCTTCGAGACGGGCCTCCGCCCGAGCCTGGAGCTCCTCCCCCTGATCCCTCCGGGGATTCTCCGCGTGAGCGAAAGCGGTCTCTTCACGCGGGACGATGTCCTTGCCGTCGTTCAGGCCGGCGCCCACGCCGTTCTCGTCGGCGAAGCCCTGGTCCGAAGCGAGGACATTCGGACCAAGGTCCGCGAGCTGGCCCTCCTCAGCTAGCGCCGTGCCGATAAGCGTCGCATCTCTTCGTTCTCGGTCGTCGCCGATCCTCACGTACACACCCCGTACGCTCCGGTCGGCTCCTCCCTCGGGCCTTGATCTGCTTGCTTCTCGGCACGGCACAAGTGTGGCCGTCAAGAAGTCTGACAGGAACGTGCAGACTTTGGCCCGACAAGCAATCTAAGCCGAACCGCTCATGGTTCGAGTCAAGATCTGCGGGATTACCAACGTGGCTGACGCCCTCCAGGCGGTCGAGGCGGGGGCGGATGCCTTGGGTTTCATCTTTGTGCCTCGGACGCCCCGGTACGTGGAGCCGGCTGTGGCGGCTGCGATCATCCGGACGCTTCCCCCCTTCGTCCTTCCTGTCGGGGTCTTCTGGGATCACCCTCCTCACGAGGTCCGGGCGATCACCGAGACATGCGGGTTCGGGGCGCTCCAGTTTCACGGCGACGAGCCGCCGGAGTATGTCGCCCAGTTTCGCTTGCGCGTCATCAAGGCGGTCAAGGTTAAGGACGAGATGAGCCTTCGCGGTTTGGCAGAATACCAGGTCTCGGCGTTCCTTCTGGATAGCCCGGCGCGGTGGAGCGAGGGGGAGCCCCGTGCGACCTTCTCTTGGGAGTTGGCGCGGGCGGTGGCCCGGGAGCACCGCGCCATCCTCTCCGGGGGGCTCGGGCCGGAGACAGTGGCGGAGGCCATCCATGTGGTCAAACCCTATGGCGTGGATGTGAACTCAGGGGTGGAGGCGATCCCGGGCAGGAAGGATCCTGAGAAGGTCCGGGCGTTCATCCGCCGAGCCAAGGGCTATGAGTGACACGGAGGGTCTGATGCCTCAGGCAAAGCGAGGCCCGAGGCTGCCCGACGCGCGCGGTCACTTCGGGCCGTTCGGCGGCCGCTTCGTTCCGGAGACACTCATGACACCGCTTCTGGAGCTGGAGGCGGCGTACCGGAGCGCCCAGCAGGATCCCGAGTTTCGCCACGAGCTTGACCATTTGCTTTCGACCTACGCCGGCCGCCCCACGCCGCTCACGTTTGCCGCCCGGCTCACCGATCATTGGGGCGGGGCGCTGATCTACTTGAAGCGTGAGGACCTCTGTCACACCGGCGCTCACAAGATCAATAACTGCCTCGGCCAGGCCCTGCTCGCCCGACGGATGGGGAAACGCCGACTGATCGCGGAGACCGGAGCCGGGCAGCATGGAGTTGCCACGGCCACCGTCGCTGCCCTCCTTGGGTTCGAGTGCGAGATCTATATGGGGGAGGAGGACATCCGCCGGCAGGCGCTGAATGTCTTTCGGATGCGTCTGCTGGGCGCGAAGGTCACCTCCGTCACGAGTGGAAGCCGCACGCTGAAGGACGCGATGAACGAAACCCTTCGCGATTGGGTGGCCAACGTGCGCACGACGTACTATCTGATCGGCTCCACCGCCGGTCCCCACCCCTATCCCATGATGGTGAGGGATTTTCAGTTGGTGATTGGCCGAGAGACGCGGGCCCAGGTCCGCCGACTCACGGGCGCTCTCCCGGACTGCCTCGTCGCCTGCGTCGGGGGGGGCTCCAACTCCCTTGGCCTCTTCTTCCCGTTCCTCGGCGACCCGGTGCGGATGGTGGGGGTGGAAGCCGCCGGGGAGGGAATCTCTACGGGCCGCCACGCAGCGCCCCTTACGGCGGGAAGCCCCGGCGTGCTTCACGGGAGCTACTCCTACCTCCTCCAGGGAGAAGACGGCCAGATCACCCCCGCCCACTCCATTTCCGCTGGCCTCGACTACCCCGGGGTCGGTCCGGAGCACAGCTATCTCAAAGAGACGGGGCGGGTTGAGTATGTGGCCGTCACCGACTCCGAAGCGCTGGATGCGTTTCAGACCCTGGCGCGCCTCGAAGGGATTATGCCGGCGCTTGAATCAGCCCACGCCGTGGCCCAGACGAAAAAGCTTGCCCCCGCGCTTTCCCGGGAGCAGGTGATCGTGGTCTGCCTCTCGGGCAGGGGAGACAAGGATGTGCAGGTGGTGGCTGAGCGAATGAATGGAGGTGGAGGTTGAGTCGGATCTCCACCACCTTCGCCCGTCTTCGCAGTCGGGGGGAGCGGGCCCTCATCCCTTATCTGACCGCTGGCGATCCCTCTCTGGAGGTCACCCGAGCGCTTGTCCTTGAGGCGGAAGCGCGCGGCGCGGACCTCATCGAGCTGGGCTTTCCCTTTTCTGATCCTCTGGCCGATGGCCCAATCATTCAACGCGCCTCCCAGCGCGCCCTCGATGGCGGGGTGACGTTGCTTGGTCTTCTTGACCTTGCCAGAGAATTGCGTGGGAGGCTTCGCGCGCCCTTGATCCTCATGACGTACATGAACCCCCTGCTTGCCTACGGTCTTGAGGCCGTGACGAAGGAGGCATCGGCAGGGTTTGATGGGCTCATTGTCCCCGACCTGCCGCTGGAAGAGGCGGGGCCACTTCAGAGGGGGGCCCGTCAAGCCGGTCTCGACCTGATCTTCCTTGTTGCCCCGACGAGTCGCCCTGAACGAATCCGCCTGATTGCACGAAAGACCCGTGGATTTCTCTACGCCGTCTCGCTCATGGGGGTCACCGGGCCTCGGGCTCAGCTCCCGTCGGACCTCGTGAGCTATCTCCAGGGCATTCGGGAGGTGACAGAGAAACCGGTTTCGGTCGGCTTTGGGATCAGTCATCCCGAGCAGGTCAGGGCCCTGGCCGCGTATGCCGACGGCATGATCGTGGGAAGCGCCCTCGTCCATCTGGTGGAGGAGGGCGGAAAAGACGCGGTTCGGCGAGTCGGCGATTTCGTTGCGACCCTGAAAGCCGCGACCCGGGAGTAAAACGCCATGACGTGGTGGTTTAAGCACAAGGAAGGCGGAGAGAAGCCCCGAAAGGGACTCACCACCGAGGGGCTCTGGGTCAAGTGCGAGGCCTGCAAGGAGATCGTCTATAAGGCGGAGCTGGAGCGGAACGCCCGGGTGTGCCCGAAGTGTCGTGCCCCGTTCCGGATCTCGGCTCGGGAGCGCCTTAACATGCTCGTTGATGAGGGGAGCTTTGAGGAGCGGGACGCGGGCCTCCGTCCGCTCGACCCTCTTGGGTTCAAGGACACCAAGCGCTATCGGGAGCGCCTCCGGGGCGCCAAGGAGAAAACCGGCCTGGAGGAGGCGGTGATCTCCGGCGTGGCTCGCATTGGGGGCTACGTCGTGGTCATCGCGGTGTTCGAGTTCGGGTTCCTGGGGGGGAGCATGGCCTCGGTGGTCGGAGAGCGCCTGACCCGCGCCATCGAGCTTTCCGCACGGAAGCGGTGGCCACTCATCATCGTGGCCGCATCAGGGGGGGCGCGGATGCAGGAGGGGATCCTCTCTCTCATGCAGATGGCCAAGACCTCTGCGGCCCTGGGCCGTCTCGCCGAAGAGCGGGTGCCCTACATCGCCGTCCTGACCGACCCGACGACGGGAGGCGTGACCGCGAGCTTCGCTTCCCTCGGGGATGTGATTCTCGCCGAGCCTCGGGCCCTCATCGGCTTCGCCGGCCCCCGCGTCATCGCGGAGACGATTCGTCAGCCGCTCCCCGAAGGGTTTCAGCGGTCTGAGTTTCTCCTCGAGCACGGTCAGGTGGATTGCATCGTCGAGCGAAAGGATCTCCGCGACGCCCTGCGCCGCCTTCTGGCCTTCTTCGTGGAGGGCCCTGAGCTTCCCTCCCTCGCATGACCTATTCGGAATCTCTCAGGATCCTCCTCGCGCTGGAGCGGTTCGGAGTCCAGCCGGGGCTTGAACGGATTGAAGCCCTTTTGGACGCACTGGACCGCCCTGAGGCGCGCCTTCGCATCGTCCACGTGGGAGGGACCAATGGCAAAGGCTCCACCTCCGCGATGGCCGCCTCAATCTTTGAGGCCGCGGGACATCGAGTGGGTCTCTATACTTCCCCGCATCTTCTCGCGTTTCCCGAGCGGATCCGGATCGAAGGCCGCCCACTCCCCGAAGCCACCGTGGCCCGTGGGGTCGAGCGGATTCAACCGCTCCTCGAGACGATCCAGCCGACGTTCTTTGAGGCGACGACGGCCCTGGCCCTCGCGGCCTTTGCCGAGGCCTCTGTGGATGTCGCGGTGCTGGAGGTCGGGATGGGGGGGTGCTGGGATGCGACCACGGTCGGGCGTCCCCTGGTCTCGATCCTGACTCCGATCTCCTATGACCACCAAGCCTATCTTGGGTCGAGGCTCACGGAGATCGCGGCGGAGAAAGCGGCGATTATCCGAAGCGGCCTAGCGGTTTCCGCCGAGCAGGCCTCGGAGGTGATGGGCATTATTGATGCTCGAGCCCACGAAGTGGGCATTCCGCTCCTCCGGGCAGGTCGAGAGCTCCACGTCCGGGTGCGCGAGAATAGTCTCCAGGGTCAGGTGATTGACCTCGCCGGTCCCGGGTGGGAGTACGAAAAGTGCTCCCTCTCCCTGGTTGGGCTCTTTCAGCCTGGAAACGCCCTCCTCGCGGTCGCGGGAGTTCGCGCGAGCGGGATTCCCGTCTCTGAGAGCGCGATCCGCCTCGGACTGGCTGGGGTCTCATGGCCCGGTCGCTTCCAGGTCATTCGAGAGAGGCCCACCGTGGTTCTCGATGGCGCCCATAACCTGAGCGGGGCTCAAGCCCTGGCGTCTTCTCTTCGTCACTACTTCCCGGGACAGCCCCTCACACTCGTCGTCGGGATCTCCCGAGATAAAGATCTGGCGGGGATCCTGAAGGTCCTCACGCCCCTGGGCCGACGGATGATCCTCACCGCCGCCCAGAATCCGAGGGCAGCAGCCCCGGCCGAGCTCCAGGCTCACCTTCCTCCGTACGACGGCGAGCTCGAGCTTATCCCCTCTCTTGTCGCGGTCCTCCCTTCGCTCCTCGGAGGCCCCAACGGCGTCATCGTCGTCACCGGTTCTCTCTTTCTCGTGGCGGATGCGCTGGCCTGGTTCGAGAAAAGCCTTGGCCACTAAGAGCGCGGTATGATAGCCTAAATTGTTTTGGAATTAAGTACTTCCATTGTGGAGGTCGAGTGAAGCGACGGGCATGGAAGGAGTGGACGGTCGGAGCTTTCCTCCTCCTGCTCTCCCTCCCGCTGGGGTCCCCTTCGGCCTGGGGCCAGAGACCCCAGACCTTGACGCTCGGCCCCGGAACTGACCCCGTCACGCTGTTTGCCGAGCGAATCGAGCACCTCGCGGGGGAGCACCTCCTCATCGCCAGTGGCAACGTGGAAGCCCAGCAAGGAGAGGTCCGGCTGGAGGCGGATCGTCTCGAGATCAACACAGAGACTGGAGTCGGGGTGGCCGTGGGCAAGGTGGTCTTCCACGATGGGATTGATCGGATCCTGGGAGAGCGGATGGAGTTTAACTTTCGAAGCGGGACCGGCGTCGTCTTCAAAGGGGACGCCTTTGCCCAACCCCACTTCTTCGTCCGTGGGGATCGGATGGAGCGTTTAGGGGAGAAGGTCTATCGGGTCCAACAAGGGCTCTTCACGACCTGCGATCAGCCCGACCCTCACTGGTCCGTCACATTCGGAGGGATGACCGCCACGCTGGATGACTGGCTCTATGGGACCAATGCCACCTTCTGGGCATGGAAGATTCCCCTGATCCCTTGGATTCCCTACTTCGCCACCGGCCTGCGCAAGGACCGGCACACGGGGTTCCTCTCGCCAACCTTCGGGCAGTCCTCGACCAAGGGATTTGAGATGAGCCTCCCGTTCTTCTGGGCGATCTCTGAGAGCCAGGACCTCACCGTGGCCCCGCGTTACTTCGAGAAACGGGGAGTCGGGCTCGGCGCGGAGTATCGCTTTGCCCGAAGCGAGCGCTCCCGGGGGGAGGTGGCGGGGTTTTTCATCCATGATACCGAAACCCAGGATGACCGCTACGTTCTTGGGCTCCGTCACGAGGAGCGCTTCACAGACCAGCTGACCCTGAAAGCGGATCTCGGGTATGTCAGCGACGATCAGTATTTCCCCGACTACGGCGACACGCTCGATCAGCGGAGTCGGCAGCGGGTCGAGTCCAACCTGTCAGTGACCCAGCGGTGGCCGACGTGGAACCTGGTTGGGAATCTCTTTTACTACCAGGATCTGACGACGCCTGTCCGTGTTGAGCTTCAGAAGCTCCCCGAGATCAGACTCACCGGGATCCGCCAGCCCCTCCCTTTTGCCACCTCCCTCCTGGGAGAGTCATCGCTGTTTCTCGAGTTTGAGGGGTCGTTCGTCAACTTTGTCCGGGAAGTCGGGACGCAAGGCCCCCGGCTCGACCTGAATCCGAAGATCTCCTTCCCCGTCAGCGCGGCAGGGTACGTCACCTTTGTTCCCTTCGTCGGGGTTCGGGAGACGCTCTACGATCGACGAGTGGTGGGAACCGTGGTGGAGCAGGGATTTCTGGTGGACGAAACGGAGCAGGGGACGCGTGCTCGAACCCTCCTTCAGACCGGCGTCTCCGCAGAGAGCCGTCTCACTCGCGTCTTCTCCTTCGGCCGGTGGGGTCTGGATCGGATCCAGCACGTGATCGAGCCCAGAGCGGCCTACAACTTTGTCTCCAATGGAGGGCGAGAGGCCCCCCAGTTTGACGCGGTGGACCCGGTTCAGGCGGCGAGCAACGTCGCCTACTCCGTCACCAATCGTCTGAACGCGAGGGCGCCAGCGGCGGACGACGGCACCCCTGGCCCCCGCTGGGAGCTGGCACGCTGGGTGTTGAGCCAGAGCTATGACTTTATCGCTCCTCGGGTTCTAGATCCTGACAAGCCGGAAAGGCTCGTGAAGCACCCTTTTTCCAGCGTGACCTCGGACCTGCTGATCCAGCCGCTCCCTCCGGGCCAAGTCCCCGTGCCACTCCAGTTTCGAACCACTGCGGCGGTTGACGTCTACGGCCAGGGGTTGACCAGTTTAACCACCGACCTGGCTGTGATGCTGGGGGGGTGGCGGGCAACCCTGGGGACCAGCCATGGTCAGGACGCGAAGCTCCAATTCGTCCGAGGCGAAGTCTCCGGCCAACTCAGCCGCCACTGGGCCGCCCGTGCCTCTGTCCAATACGACGCCATCAGTCACACGAACGTAGAGAATCGATTTGAAGTGGATTACCGGCAGCAATGCTGGGCGATCAGCCTGGGGCTCATAAACCGGGTCGACGAGGACGAGGTCCGGCTCACCGTCAATCTCCTCGAGCTGGGCTCGGTTGGCTTTGGGACGCTTACACAGGGGGGACCGTGATCCCCCAGTTTGACCTCTCGCGTCAGCACGACGTCATCAAGACGGACCTTGAGGCAGCGCTCAGACGGGTCCTCCGCTCCGGTCGCTTCATCCTGGGCCCGGAAGGGGAGGCCCTGGAGGAAGAGGTGGCGACCTTCTGCGGGGCTCGCTGCGCGGTTGGGGTTGGTTCAGGCTCCGATGCCCTCAAGCTGACCCTTCAGGCCCTCGGAGTCGGGGCCGGGGATGAGGTCATTACCACTACCTTTTCCTTTGTGGTCACGGCGACCGCGATTCTCCAGGTGGGGGCCCGGCCTGTCTTCGTGGACATTGATGCCGAGAGCCTCAACCTCGACCCCAGTCAGGTGGCGGGGGCGATTACTCCACGGACCGTTGCGATCCTCGCGGTGCATTTGTTCGGGCTCCCGGCGGAGATGGCAGCCCTGGGGACCGTCGCCCGTCGGCACGGTCTTCCCCTCGTGGAAGATGGAGCCCAGGCCTTTGGGGCCACCTATGAGGACCGCCGGGTGGGGGTCCTTGGGGACGTGGCGTGCCTGAGCTTTTACCCCACCAAACCGCTGGGGGGGAGCGGCGACGGCGGGATGGTCGTGACGGATCGAGCCGATCTCGCGGAGCGGGTTCGGAGACTCAGGCACCACGGGTCGGATGACAGATATCACCACGTTGAGTTGGGCTGGAACAGCCGGCTCGATGAGCTTCAGGCGGCGTTCCTCCGGGTGAAGCTCCCCCATGTGGACCGATGGGTTCGGGCCCGACGCCGAGTCGCAGCCCGATATACCTCCCTCCTGGCCGGCCTCCCTTTGAGCGTCCCGGGAGATCGGTTGCCGGCCCGGCACGTCTATCACCAATTCACCATTCGAAGTCCGGAGCGGGACGGGCTCGCGAAACATCTCCAATCGCGTGGGATCGGGACGGCGCTTCACTATCCCGTTCCTCTTCCGGCGCAACCGATCCTCCGGGCCCGAGGCTATTCTGCCGAGCCCTTCGTCCACGCCTGGGCTGCCGCCCAGACAGTCCTCTCCCTCCCGTGTTTCCCGGAGCTTTCCGACGAGGAGGTTGAGACTGTGGCGGCGGGAATCCATGACTTCTACCGCGAGGGAACCTAGATGCGAGTCCTGATCACTGGGATCACGGGATTTGTCGGAAGCCATCTCGCCGACTACCTCCTGACCCTCGGCGATGTGGAAGTGTTTGGCGTCAAGCGTTGGCGGAGCCGGACAGAGAACGTCGACCACCTCCAGGGACGCGCCACCCTGTTTGACGGGGACGTCCGAGATCCTGGCTCCACACGACGGATCCTGGCGGAGGTGCGCCCTCAGCGCATCTTCCACTTGGCCGCCCAGAGCTTGGTTTCGACCTCCTGGGGGATTCCGGCGGAGACCTTGGCGAATAACATCCAAGGACAGGTCAATCTCTTCGAGGCGGTCCGAGACCTCTCGCTTGACACCCGGATCCACATTGCGGGGTCGAGCGAGGAGTACGGGCTTGTGACGCCCGAGGAGTTGCCGATCGTAGAGACGACACCCCTGCGTCCTCTCTCCCCCTACGCCGTCTCCAAGGTCGCGCAAGACCTTTTGGCCTATCAGTACTGGATGAGCCATCGGCTCCCCGTGGTGAGGACGCGCGGGTTCAACCACTCGGGTCCCCGCCGGGGGGATGTCTTCGTTACCTCCAACTTCGCCCGCCAGATCGCTGAGGCGGAACGCGGCCGTCGGGAGCCGATCGTCTGGGTCGGCAACCTGGAGGCGATCCGCGACTTCACCGATGTGCGCGACATGGTGCGGGCCTACTGGTTGGCCTTGGAGCGAGGCGCGCTCGGGGAGGTCTATAACGTCTGCTCCGGCCGCGGCTACCCCGTCCGAGAGGTCCTTGACCTTCTTCTCGGGATGAGTTCGATCAAGATGGAGGTCCGGGAGGACCCCCGCCGACTCCGTCCGTCCGATGTCCCTGTGTTGGTCGGCGACTGCAGGAAGTTCAAGCGCGAGACAGGCTGGGAACCGACCATCCCCTTCGATGTCACGCTGAAGGACCTACTGGAGTACTGGCGCGAGCGGGTCTAGCAGGCTGATGAAAAAGGCCCATCTGCGGCGAAGGCTTTCCTCGGAGGGGGCCTCGACGCCCCCCTTCCGAACCTCCCCCAAGTTGCGCGGGCGAAGCCCGCGCTCGAATCGCCGCCTTGCATCTGGACTTTTTTGATCAGCCTGCATTGGGAACGGTGTTTTTCAGCATCCTGCTAGACCCCAGACGGTCGGGGAGTGACGTCCGATGAAGATTCTTGTGACTGGAATCTCCGGATTCGCCGGTGGTTATATGGGGCAGCTAGTTCTCGAGAAAGGAGCGGAGCTTCACGGGACCGTCCTGACCCGTCCGGCTGTTCCCGCTCTCGCCGCGTTTATCCAGAGAGTGACTCTCCACCAAGTGGATCTGACAGATCTCGGGGCAACGCGGGGGCTCCTCGCCCGGGTTGGGCCGGACTGGATCTTTCACCTGGCGGGGTGGAGCGCCGTCGGAGAGGCGTGGGAGCATCGCGCTGAAGCCCTTCGCGCCAATGTCTGGACAACCTTTTCTCTCCTCGAGGGGCTCCGGACTCTCAAGCTCCGGGCCCGGATGCTTCTGGTGAGCTCAGGGGCGGTCTACGGTGATGTCCCGGAGACTCGTCAGCCAATCTCGGAAGAGTCTCCCCTTTGCCCCCTGACCCCCTATGCCCTCTCCAAGGCCTGCATGGAGCTCTATGCCACCCAGTACGCCCAGGGGGAAGGGCTCGATATCGTCACGGTCAGGGCCTTCAACCATTGGGGACCCCGGCAGGGGCCAGGTTTCGTCTGCCCCGACTTGGCCCGAGAGATCGTCCTCGTTGAGTCAGGGAGGTCCGACACCCTCCAGGTTGGCAACCTCGAGGCGCGACGCGACTTCACCGATGTGCGCGACATGGTGCGGGCCTACTGGCTGGCCCTGGCGTGTGGAGAGGGAGGGGAGGTCTACAACATCGCTTCGGGAAAAGCGGTGAGCGTCAGGGAGATCGTGGATCGCCTGTGCGCTTTGGCGCGGCGTCCCATTCGCGTAACGTCTGACTTGGCGCGCAGGCGCCAGAACGATCTCCCGATCCTGACGGGCGATTCCACAAAATTTCGGGTCCTGACGGGATGGACCCCGGAGATCCCGTTGGAGAGGACCTTGGCTGACGTCCTCGACGACTGGCGCGAGCGGAGCTCATCATGATCACCTCTCTCGACGCACTCGTTCACCACCGGACCCTGATCATGACCCTCGTCCTCAGGGAGCTTCGGGCCCGCTACCGGGGGTCGTTCTTGGGCTTCCTCTGGTCATTTCTGAATCCGCTTCTTCTCATGGTCGTCTACGTCCTGGTCTTTTCCGTTTACCTCCGGGTCCCCGAGTCGAATTATGCCGTCTTCCTGTTCGCAGGTCTCCTCCCGTGGCTCTGGTTCTCCTCGTCTCTGGGCCATGCGACGGGGGTGATCGTGGGTGGTGGGGCCCTCGTCAAGCGGGTCCTCTTTCCCGCCGAGGTCCTCCCCCTCGTCTCAGTCCTCTCTAACATGATCAACTTCCTTTTGAGCCTCCCACTGCTCTTTCTCTTCTTGGTCCTGTTCGGCATCCCGCTGACGCCCTGGGCCGCGTCCCTCCCCCTGCTCCTGACCCTCCAGTTCCTCCTGACCGCGGGGTTAGCGTTGCCGTTGGCTGCGTTGAATGTTCACCTGCGGGACGTGGAGCAGATCCTGGGGAACCTCCTTGTCCTCTGGTTCTTTCTCTCTCCCGTTCTCTACCCCGTCTCGGCCGTCCCGGCGTCATTCCGTCCGCTCTACTTCCTCAATCCCTTGGCCGGGCTGATCCAGAGCTACCGGGACATCCTCTTTTACGGCAGACCGCCCGAGTGGTCCCAACTGGCGTTTGTGGCGATCGTGGCGATCGGGACCCTCTGGGCCGGCCTGAAGATTTTTGATCGTCTCAGGGATACCTTGGCCGAGGAAGTCTAGCGCCGCGCCGATATGCGTCGTCCGACCCACTTCGTGGGTGCCCGTAATGGAACGGCCTTCGGCCATTTGGTCACCTTTCGGTCGTCGGGCGTACCTTTGCGGGCACCGAGTCCCGCCGCAGGCGGGCTTGGTCGCACTCCGGTGCCCTCCTCCCTCGGGCCTTGTGATGCTCGCATCTCAGCGCGGCGCGCGAGAGACACGTCGGGGATACGAAAAGGGGGGCGTGCCCCCCTCCGAGTGATCTGATGGTGGCGATCCAGGTCCAGGGGGTCTCGAAACGCTTCCGCCTCCATCGGGGCAGACGCTACCTGACCGTCAAAGATTTCTTCGTCCGAGGCTTCATGGGTGGATGGCGCTTGGCGGAGGGCGACGAGCACTGGGCCCTCCGCGAAGTCAACCTCGAAATCCCTCAGGGAAAGACCATGGGGATCATCGGGGCAAACGGGTCGGGGAAATCTACGCTCCTCAAGCTCGTGGCCGGGATCCTCAAGCCCACGTCGGGCGTGATCCGGGTCTTGGGGCGGCTCTCGACCCTCATTGAGCTCGGGGCAGGCTTTCACCCCGAATTCACCGGTCGGGAGAACGTGTGGATCAATGGGATCCTCCTCGGTCTCTCCCGGCAGGAAGTCCGCGAGCGATTTGACGAGATCGTCCGGTTTGCCGGGCTCGAGGCCTTCATTGACAATCCCGTCAAGACGTATTCCTCCGGGATGTACATGCGCCTCGGGTTTGCGATCGCCACAGCCGTCGATCCCGATGTCCTCCTCATAGATGAGGTCCTGGCGGTGGGCGATGAGGCCTTCCAGCATAAATGCATCGGGAAGATTCAGGAGTTCAAGGCTCGGGGGAGGACCATCTGTTTTGTCTCGCATGACCTCGGGGCGGTGGAGCAACTCTGCGACGAGACTCTCTGGCTCGCCGACGGGCAGGTCTCTGCCATTGGCCGGACTCACGAGGTGATCCAGCAATACCGGACCCGGGTCGCGCAGGAAGAGGCGAGGGCGCTCCGGACTCTGCACGAGCGAGCCAGCGCGAGCCAAGAGCCTCAGATGCGCTGGGGGGGCGGCGAGGTGACAATCACGTCAGCCGTCCTCAAAGATAGTTTGGGCCAGGAACGCTACCTCTTCGAGAGCGGGGAACCCCTTCAGATCGTCCTCAGCTACCAAGTCCATTCGCCTGTCGGCGATTCCGTCTTCGGAATTGGAATCTTCCGGAAAGACGGCCTCTCGGTGTACGGGACCAACACGGCCATTGACGATTTGGTCCTCCCGCCGCTCAAAGGCGCGGGGCAAGTGACGGTGCTGCTGGAGCGGGTGGACCTGATCGAGGGGGAATATCTCTTGGATGTCGCGGTTCACGCCCGGGATGGTCATCCCTACGACTACCGAAGCCGGGCTCTCACCTTTGCGATCCGCTCCAAGATGAGGGACACCGGCGTGGCCCGGCTTCCTCACCGGTGGATCCTCCCTCTATGATCGGAGGTCCCGGATGACAGCATGGTCGAGCGGGGAGATGGTGGACGTGGCCCGGATAATGGAGGAGCTCCGGGCCCGCGTGGCCGAGCGGAGGGCCTCGGGCTTCTACTCCGAGGAAGAGATCGAGCGGATCGCCCGAATGGAGCTGGACATCCAGGAAGCCCTTCCCGGATACCGGGATGACCTCGACCACCACCTGGCGATCCTCAACGACACGTGGGATACAAAGACCGAGGCGGCCATTACCTCCCACCGCCGGCTCGTGGGTCCTCTGATCGTTGCCGTGAAGAAGCTCTTCCGGCGCCTGACGGCGCCATATATCAATATGGTCCTGGTCCAGCAGGTGGAGTTTAATTCCGCCCTGGTCCGCCTTCTGAATTCCTTTGCCCCCCAGGTTCGGGACCACCTTCAGGGTCTTGCGCACGATCTCAGCGAATTGGAAGAACGCCAGGCCTCTTCCTATCTGGAGCTCCGGGGCCAGATCCGAGAGATGACGCTCGCCCTCGAGAGGTTCAAGCAGGCGCTCTCCACGCAGGCCGGTCACCTCGAACGAGTCCGGGGCCGGGCGCTCTCAGACCTCCCGAAGGTCGAGCCTCCACCGGGGACGGGGGAGCTCACGGCGCGAGAGTATCTGGCCTTCGAAGACCTCCATCGAGGGAGCCGGGAGGAGATCAGGGAGCGGCAGCGAGTGTACCTGTCGGACTTTTCCATGGGACCGGTCCTGGATGTTGGCTGCGGGCGCGGAGAGTTTCTCGAACTTCTTCTGGAGGCCGGGACCGAGGCGCGGGGGATTGATCTGAACGGCCAGATGGTCCGCGCCTGCCGGGAGCGAGGACTGGACGCGACCGAGGCCGAGGCCTTGGCCTACTTGAGCCGGCTTCCCGATCGTTCGCTGGGCGGCATTTTTTGTTCCCAGATGATCGAGCATCTGGAATCTCGGGCCCTCGTGGCCCTGGTGCAGCTCGCTTTTGCCAAGCTCAAGTCCGAGGGGACCTTCGTGGCGGAGACTCTGAACCCGGCCTGCCTCACGATCTTCTCGGGAGCCTTCTACCTCGACCTGACCCACATCAAGCCGATTCACCCTCAGGCGGCGATCTTCCTCCTGGAGGCCGCTGGCTTTGGGGGGGTCACGGTGAGGTACGTCAACCCCTATCCGGAAAAGATGAAGCTCCAGCTCCTCGAGCCGGCCTGGGCGAAGCGGAGGTTCGAGGCGCCCCTGGTTGAAGCCCTCAACGACATGATCCGCCAGCTCAACGACGTTCTCTACACCTACCAGGACTACGCCGTGATCGGAAGGAAGCCGTGAGGCTCGGGTTCGTGATCCCCTGGTTCGGAAAGGACGCTCGCGGCGGCGCCGAATCCGAGTGTCGGTGGACTGCCGTGAATTTGGCCCGGCGGGGGGCGACCGTGGAGATCCTGACGACCTGCGCCCGGGGCCATGCCTTCGAGTGGGCGGACTATTACGATGCCGGAGTGGTTCAGGAGGACGGGTTGGTTGTCCGCCGCTTTCCGGTCCGCTCGAGGGACGCCGGCCTCTTCTCCGAGCTGAACCGGCGTCTCCTTTGGGGGCGTGTGCTCACGTCGGCCGAGGAAGAACGGTTCGTGCAGGAATCGATCCACTCGGATGCCCTCTACGAGTTCATTGAGGCCCACCGGCAGGAGTACTGGTTCCTCTTCATCCCGTATCTCTTCGGCACCACGCTGAACGGGACCATGGTGGCCCCGGAGCGCTCGTTCGTCATCCCTTGCCTCCACGATGAAGGCTACGCCTATCTGGCTCCGGTGCGCCGGATGCTGACGACGGCCCGAGGGATCCTTTTCCATGCGGAGGCGGAGCGGGAGCTGGCCCGCAAGATCGCGGGGTCCGCGGGGGAGCACTTCCATCTCGTGGGTGAAGGAGTCTCGAGTGACATCTCCGGCGACGGGACGCGGTTTCGCCGGCGATACGGAGTTCAGGAGCCGTTTCTTCTGTTTGTCGGGCGGAAGGATCGCTTGAAGAACACGCATCTCTTGGTGGAATATTTCTCGACATACCGAGTGAGTCATCCGGCCTCTCGGCTCAAGCTCGTTCTGATCGGCGAGGGGCGCGTTCCCCTGCCCGGACGTCTCCACGGGGAGATCCTTGATTTGGGAGTACTCGCGACCCAGGACATCTACGACGCCTATACGGCGGCCCTGGTTTTGTGTCAGCCCTCGCGGCTGGAGAGTTTCTCTCTCGTCCTGATGGAAGGCTGGCTCTGCGGCACCCCGGCCCTGGTCTATGAAGGGTGCGCCGTGACCCGGGAGCACTGCGTGGCCTCGGGAGGCGGCCTCTACTTCTCTGACTATATTGAGTTTCAGGAATGCGTGGATCTCCTGTGGACCGACGAGAAACTCAGGCGCAAGATGGCGGAGGGAGGTCGCCGCTACGTCCTCAGAGAGTTCAATTGGGACCGGGTCTGCCGGAACTACTTCGACGTGCTGATCAACGCGGAGGCCTAACGGCGTGCTGAAAAACGCACGTCAGCAATCGGCCGGTTCGAGCGCGGGCTTTGCCCGCGCAACCGGGGGGAGGCTTCGGAAGGGGGGCAGAGCCCCCCTCCGAGTGAACTGATGCAGGTCCACCAGATCCTCCCCAATTTCAGTGAAGGGGACGCCATCGCGAATCACGTCCTGGCCCTCAGGGGACTCCTTCGCCAGTGGGGGTATCGCTCCGAGATCTACGCCCAGCACATGCACTCCCGGCTCAAGACCGAGGCCCACTTCTACACTCACTACGGGCGAGTCTCGGCCCCAGAGAACGTGCTCCTCTACCACTTCTCCATTGGTTCAGAGGTGACCAGCTTCGTCACGTCACTCCCGGATCGAACGATCCTCATCTATCATAACATTACGCCTGAGCACTACTTCCACGGGGTCAACGCGAGGGCCCGAGACCGATGCCGCCGGGGACGGTGGGAGCTCATGCGCCTCAGTGGCCAGGTGGAGCTTGCGCTGGGGGTCTCTGAGTTCAATCGGCAGGAGCTTTCCGAGATGGGGTTCCAGAGGACCGGCGTGGTCCCGGTCCTGCTGGACCTCGGCCGGTACGATCACCCGACAAACTCCGACCTCCTGCGGGCCCATGGGGGAAAGACTTGCCTCCTTCACGTCGGGCGGATCGCCCCCAACAAGCGGATCGAGGATCTCCTGAAGGTCCTCGCGTTCTTCCGCCGTCTGGACCCGAAGGCGCACCTCCTGCTGGTGGGGACCGATATTGACATGGAGGTCTACTCGACTGCCCTCGGCCACCTGGCCCGCCGGCTCGGGGTGGCGGACGCGGTCACCGCCACGGGCCCGGTCCGGGCTGAGGACCTCCCGACCTACTATCGGCTGGCCGCCTGCTACGTCACGATGAGCGAGCACGAGGGCTTTTGCGTCCCGCTCCTCGAGGCGATGCATCTCGGGTGTCCGATTGTGGCCTACGCCGCGGCCGCGGTTCCCGAGACGCTGGGTGGGGCAGGAGTGTTGTTCAAGGAGAAGGATCACGCGTTCATCGCCGAGGTGATTCACCATCTGGTGACGGCCCGCGACTTCAGGGACGCCGTCGTCCGTGGCCAACGGGAGCGGCTTCGGGCGTTTTCGCCAGAGGTCGTGGGGGTCCAGTTCAAAGCGGCGCTGGCGGATCTCCTCGCAGCTCCACGCGAAGGATCGGTCCCGGCCGCGCGAAGGATGATCTCCCGGTGAGGCGGATCGGGTTCGTCGTTCAACGTTACGGGCTTGAGGTCAACGGGGGGGCGGAGCACCACTGCCGCCGGCTGGCCGAACAGTTACGCTCTGACTTCGACGTGGAGGTCCTGACCACGTGTGCCCTCGACTATTTGAAATGGAAGAATCACTACCCCGAGGGGGCGGAGACCCTGAACGGCGTGACCGTCCGAAGATTCCGGACCGACTTCCCCCGGCGGATCCGCGCGTTCGGGCGCTTCGCCGACCGCCTCTACCTCACCCCCCACACCTTTCTCGACGAGGCGGAGTGGATCAGGCGCCAGGGACCCCACGCGCTCGGCCTCCTCCGCCACCTCAAGGAGCACGAGGCCGAGTACGACCTTTTCATCTTCTTCACCTATCTCTATTTCCCGACACTCCTTGGCCTCCCCCTGGTCCCCTGGAAGGCCGTCCTCGTCCCGACGGCCCACGACGAGCCGCCACTCTCGCTGGATTGCGTCCGCCCCCTCTTTCATCTACCGCGCGGGATCATCTATAACTCTGAAGAGGAGCGGACCCTCATTCAACGTCGGTTTCGAAATGAGCATATCCCCTGGGAAGTGATCGGGGCCGGAGTGGATCTCGCGACCGATGCGGATCCGGCGCGGTTCCGCCGCCGTTACGGAATCGAGGGTGATTACCTTCTTTATGTGGGGCGCGTGGATGTGAAGAAGGGGTGCCGAGAGCTTTTCGATGACGTGGTCCGCCTCCACGAGAGTGGCCACCACCGCTTGAGATTGGTGCTAGTGGGGAGCGTGGCGATGAAGCTCCCACGGCACCCCGCTGTCACGGCTCTGGGATTCCTGCCCGAGGCCGACAAAAACGACGCCCTGGCCGGGGCCCTGGCCCTCGTGGTGCCATCGCCATACGAGAGCCTCTCCCTGGTCGCCCTGGAAGCGTGGGGCCTCGGGATCCCGGTGCTGGCGAGCGCCGCCTCCCCGGTGCTTGTCGGACACTGCGAACGGAGCGGCGGCGGCGTCATCTATTTCGACTCACGGGAATTCATTCAAGCAGTGGACCGGCTCTCTTCGACGCCGGAGCTCTGCCACGTGCTGGGGGAGAAGGGACGGGAGTACGTGGAACGCCATTTCCGCTGGCCCCCTCTCATTGAACGCTACCGGCGCTTCATCGAGAACGCGTTGAAGGAATCCGCGTCGTCAGAGCGATAAGGGGGACACCGATGATCCGCGTGTGCGAGCCTTCCCTCAGCGATCTAGAGAAGAAATATGTGAATGAGGCCCTGGAAAACAATTGGCTTTCGTCCATTGCCCCGCCCGTTCAACTCTTTGAGGAGGCGTTTGCGAAAAAGTTCGGGGTGCGGCATGCCGTTGCCGTCAATTCCGGTGGGTCGGCCCTATTCCTCGCGTTGTGGACACTGGGCATTCGAGCGGGTGATGAGGTCATTGTTCCGACGTTCACGATGGTCGCAACCGCCGGGGCGGTGACCCAGTGCGGGGCGATTCCAGTCTTTGTCGATGCCGAACCTGACACCGGCAACATTGATGTCACGCGGATCGAGGAGAAGATCACGCCACGGACAAAAGCGGTGATGCCGGTCCATATCTATGGCCACCCGTGCGATATGGATCCGATCCATGAGATCGCGAGAGACTATGGACTGGTCATCATTGAAGATGCCGCGGAATCACATGGGGCCGTGTACAAAGGGAAACCGGCCGGCACCCTCGGAGACGCGGGATGTTTTTCCTTCTATGCGAACAAGATCATGACCACCGGCGAGGGGGGGATGATTGTCACGAACGACGACAAGCTGGCCTATGCCCTCCGGCACTGCCGGGCGTACGATTTTGATGATACGAAGCACTTTTGGCATAAACGGCTGGCCTGGAACCTTCGCATGAGCTCATTAGAGGCCGCGGTCGGACGAGCGCAGCTGGAGCGCCTGGACGAGCTGATCGAAGCACGGAGGGCAAACGCGCGCTATTACGCGGACCGGCTTCGCAACCAGGTCGGGCTCCTGACAGAAAAGCCATACGCACGATCGGTCTCCTGGATGTTTGGAATTCTGCTCCCGGACGAGAAGACCCGGGACGGATTGATGCGATTTATGGAGACGCGTGAAGTGGAGGCGCGCACCTTCTTTTTGCCGATGAATCGGCAGCCAATATATAAGACAGCCGAGCCGTTCCCCGTCGCCGACGACCTGGGGGGACGAGGACTCTATTTGCCATCCTCCTCGCATCTGACCGAGGAAGAGAAGGACACCGTGATTCGGTGTGTCAGAGAGTACCTCGAGAAGCGGCGTTAGGGCGAGAGCAGTTCGGGGTGGGTCAGCCGTGGAACCGGAGGAGTACCGCCGGATGTTCGAGCAGGAGGACCACCACTGGTGGTTCCGTGCCAAGCGGGCCCTGGTCCGGTCGCTTCTCAGGCGGTATGCCGCGTTGCCCCCGGCGGTCGCGCTGGACGTGGGCTGTGGAACCGGAGGCACTCTGCAGGCCTTTTCCCCGTTGGGCGGGCTGTGGATTGGGGTGGACCGGTCGGAGCTGGGCCTTCACTTTTGTCGCAAGCGAGGACTGCCCCGTCTCCTGCAAGCCTCGGCCGGGGCTCTGCCCGTGCGATCCGAAAGCGCGGACCTTCTCCTCTGTCTGGATGTGCTGTACCACCGAGGGGTTCTCGACGACCGGGCCGTCCTCGCCGAGTGTTTCCGGGTTTTGCGACCCGGTGGAACGGCGGTGATTACCGACTCGGCGCTGGAATGGCTCAGGGGCCCTCACGACGAGGCGGTCCACGCCCGCAAGCGATATCGGCTCGGAGAGCTCTCGGACCTGGTCGGGGACGGCGGGTTTCAGATCGTCAGGCGGAGTTACGCGAACACGCTGCTCTTCTTCCCGATGGTCGCCTACCGTCTGGCCCGAAGATGGTTCCCGGGGCAGCCCTCCCGCTCTGACGTGCTGGCGATGCCTCGCCCGCTCCAAACGATTCTGGTGGCGGTCATGCAACTGGAGCGGTGGATCCTCCGATGGGCGGATCTCCCCATCGGGACATCCGTCATTGTGGTGGCGAAGAAGCCATGACCGTCTCCATAATCCTCCCCACCTACAACGAGCGGGAGACGATTGTCCCCCTGGTTGGCGAGATCCTCTCCCAGGTCCCCGAGGCCGAGGTGTTGGTGGTGGATGATGATTCGCCGGACCAGACCTGGGCTGTGGTCGAGCAGGCCTTTGCGGGAGATCCCCGCGCTCGGGTCCTTCGGCGGCTCGGTCGGCGGGGCCTCCCGTCAGCGTTGGCTGACGGGATCGCCCAAGCCAAGGGAGAGGCCGTGGTCTGGCTCGACGCAGACGGCTCCATGCCGGCGGCGGTGATTCCCTCGCTCCTGGCCGGGCTGAGAGACGCCGAGCTGGCGGTCGCCTCCCGCTATGTCCGGGGTGGGCAAGATGCTCGGACCTCTCGCCTCCGGGTGGGGACGAGCTGGCTCATCAACGCGTTCGCGGCCCTTCTCCTGGGGTGGGGAGTCAGGGACTACACCTCCGGGTTTATCGCTACGCGACAGGCTGTCCTCGACCGTGTTCCGCTCCGGACCCACTACGCCTACGGCGACTACTGCATCGACTTCCTCTACCGGGCTCTCAAAGCCGGCTTCCGAATCGACGAGATCCCGTACCGCTGCGGGGAACGCCGGGGCGGCGACAGCAAGACTGCCGTGGACCTCTGGCAGTTTGTCGGCCTAGGGCTGACCTACGTTGTTTCCATCCTCAAGCTCAGGTTCCGCCGAGGGCCGCGAGGCGAAGCTGGATGAACCGGTGGGGAATGATCGCAGGGGTCGCCGCGCTGACGGCCGGCGGGGCCGCGCTCCGGGCTGTCTTCCTCCGCTATCCCTACGTTGACTCAGACCAGGCGGTGATCGGTCTCATGGGAATCCACATCCTCAGGGGGGAGTTCCCGATTTACTTCTGGGGAGAGCCATATAGCGGAACGCTTGAATCCTTCGTCGCTGCTCTCACGTTCTTCCTCTTCGGCGTTTCGAGACTGACCCTCAATCTGGTCCCTTTCCTCTTTTCCCTCATCTTTCTCCTCCTCACGTGGCGGCTGGGGCTCGCAATCTTTGATCGTCCCACCGGACTCCTCGGCTTGGCCTTGGCGGCTTTCCCTCCCATGCTGTTGACATGGCACAGCGTCCTGGCCCGGGGGAACTACATCGAAAACCTGGTTCTCGGCAACCTCCTGCTCCTCCTCACCCTGAAGCTCGCTCGCCCGGACCTCAAGCCGGCTGCCCATTGTCGGGCTCTCCTGGTCTATGGGTTCGCCTTGGGCTTCGCCTGGTACATGAGCTTTCAGAGTGTTCACTATCTGATTGTCTCCGCTCTCTTCCTCCTTTGGCGCGGGCAGAAGCGCCTGCTCCTTCGGCAGTCGTGGATCGGGTTGTTGGCGGCGACGGTCGGGAGCCTTCCCTTTTGGGTACACAACCTGACCACGGGGATCTCTTCGTTTGGGGCCATCCGCTGGTACGCCAAAGCGGCCTCTCCGCTCGACGCCTTGGTCCTCTTTGTCAGGGCGAAGCTTCCGGTTCTCCTCGGGGCCTCAGGGTTCCCATACAACTTTGAGCGGCTTGTCACTCGACAGGTCCCGTCCCTGGAATGGGTCATTCTGGGACTCTACGCTGCGAGTTTCCTCCTGGCCCTGGGAATGTTGATGCGGAGGAAGGTCGCTCAACTGTCCGAGGGTCGGGGGTCCGGGGTGGAAATCCTTCTCCTCCTCCCCCTGGTAGTTGCGGCTGTGACGGTCGGGGGAGGGTTCGGGGCCGGGGGTGATGCCAGGTATCTGCTTCCCATCTACACCTCGGCTCCGCTCCTCCTTGGGGCGCTCGTCGTTGCGCTTGCCCATCGGTCCCGACCTCTTGGCGCCGTGGTCCTGGGGGTGGTCCTTTTCTCCAACCTCTACGGTCATCTCACAACCGCGGAAGGGCTCCCGCGCTACAAAGTGCACCTCGACAATGATCGGGCGCTTTTCGCATACATGAAGGAGCATGGCCTCAGGCACGCCTTTGCTCCGGAGTACTGGTTCAGCTACCGATTTACCTTTGACGCTGAGGAGTCCATGATCTTTGCCACTCCCTTCTGGGGGGAATACCCCCGGTATCTCAGCAAATATCCGCTCTATACTCGGCTCGTCAACCAGGCGACGCCCTCGGCCTATGTCCTTTGGAGTAGCGCCGGCCCGATGGAAAGAACCCTTCAGGCCGACGGGATGCAGTATGACAGGGTCGTGATCGGCCGGCTTACGCTCCTCCGCCACTTCGAGTACCCCTCATCGGGGCGAAGCCTGTCTTCCCGTGGGTGGCGCCTCGTCGGGGGGAACGGGCGGGAAGCTTTCGATCGGGATCTCACCACGGGGTGGCGCGGGGCATCGAGCGAGCCGCTCACAATCGACCTCGGAGGGATCTCGACACTTCTCAGGCTCTCTCTCTACCTCGGTGAAGAGAACCTTCGGGTTCCCCACGGTCTTCAGGTCCTGGTTTCGGTGAACGGGAACGACTGGACGTTGCTGATCTCCACCGATCCTTTGGTCCCTGGGTTCGCGTGGATGGGTGACCGGCTGATCCTTGAGGAGCATGGCCGGGTTGGGCTGCGCTTCGTGCCGGTGGCGGCCCGCTATCTCAAGATCCAGATGGCTCCCGGTCCCCAGCCAGGTCGGTGGGGGGTTGACGAACTCTTTGTCTACACCGAAGGAGGTGAAGCGCCCTTTCCCTCCCCCCCCTGGGAGGCCCTTCACAGCGAGGATCGCGGGATTGTGACCCAAACCCTGCTGGAATCTCTGAGGTCGATCGCAGCGACCCCGGAATTGGAAGCGGCCCACATGGTCTTCCGAACAGCCCTCCTGAATTTGAATCTCCCTTTAGACTGGGTCGCGGTTGAAGACCACGTTGCGATGTGGCTGGCTCGAGAGCGAAGGTGGGAGGAAGCGATTCCCTTCTATCGACGTCTCGTGGAACGCCAGCCGTTTCGGTCACGACATTGGCGAGCGCTTAGACTCGCCTATGAGGCACTCGGCGCGCTCCTGGAGGCGAAGGCGGTTCAAGCAGAGGCCTCTTCCCGATTCACCCCGGCCGTTCCCTCCGGGGTTGAGTTCGGCAGGACGCTCAGACTGTTGGGGCACCGGATGGAGCCGGCGATCGTTCCCCAAGGGGGACGCCTCGACCTGGCACTGATCTGGGAGGCCCTCCGCTCACCCCAGGAGGAATACGCTATCTTTGTTCACGTTACGAATGGCCGCCAGAGGGTCTTCGGCCAGGATCACATTCCTCTTCATGGAGCCTTTCCCACTTCACGGTGGGAGCGGGGTGAGATGGTCAGAGACGGGGACCAGATCCAGATTCCGCCGGACCTCGCCCCAGGGCGCTATCAGATCAATCTCGGGGTTTGGGACTCGAAGCGAAGGAAGCGGCTTCGGATCTGGCAAGGATGGTTCCCGACTTGGAAGGAATCCCTCCCCTTGGGGCAGATCACTGTGGTCCCCGCGAAATGGGAAGGTGAGGCGTGATCCCCGTGTATGAGCCGTTCCTTGGCAACAAGGTCCGTCAATATGTTCTCGATTGCGTCGAGAGCGGGTGGATCTCCTCGCTCGGTCAATATGTCGCCCGCTTCGAGGCCGAGTTCAGCCGTTTCTGTGGCGTCCCATATGGGATCGCCACCTCGAACGGCACGACCGCCCTCCATCTCGCCCTGGGGGTCCTTGGGATCAAGCCGGGGGACGAGGTGATTGTCCCGGCCTTAACCTTTGTGGCTACCGCTAACGCCGTCACATATACCGGAGCCACGCCGGTTTTGGCGGATGTGGATCCCGTGACATGGACGCTCGATCCGGAGTCGGTCCGGCGGCAGATCACGCCGAGGACCCGGGCCATCATTCCCGTCCATCTTTATGGTCATCCCTGCGACATGGACCCCATTCTGGCCGTTGCCCGGGAGCACGACCTCTGGGTTGTCGAGGACGCGGCGGAGGCCCATGGGGCACGGTACCGGGGCCGTCGGGTCGGGAGTTTGGGCGATCTGGCCTGCTTCTCCTTCTACGGCAATAAGATCATTACGACGGGGGAAGGAGGAATGGTTGTCACGGCGAATCGGGAGTGGGCGGACCGGGCCGCATTCCTTCGGGATCACGCGATGCTGAAAGCGCCCCACTACTATCACCCTGAGATCGGCTATAACTACCGCATGACGAATATCCAGGCCGCGATCGGCTGCGCTCAGATGGAAGAGATCGGGACCCTCTTGGAGCGAAAGCGAACGATCGCCGAGGCCTACCGAGCAGGGCTCGCCTCGATCCCGGGGCTCACCCTGGCCCCAGAAGCGAACTGGGCCTGGTCAGTTTTCTGGATGTACTCGGTTCTGATTGAGCCCTCGTTCGGTCGGGAACGGGAGGCAGTCCGTGAGGGACTCCGGACGGCCGGCATCGATACGCGCCCCTTCTTTGTCCCGCTTCACGAGCTCCCCCCCTACCGAACCGCCGACCCCCTCCTGGTCGCGAGCAGGCTTGGGGCCGTGGGACTCAACCTCCCCTCGGGCACGCCACTAACCTCGGAGCAAGTTGCATCCGTTTGCCGTGCCCTGGCCGCCCTCCGCGGTCCCGTCTAGTGCCGCTCCAATTGACTTCGCCATACTTCGTTGGACTCGGAGGGGGGCACGCCCAGTATTCATCTCGGCTGGCCTTAGACCGGCCAGCCTATGGCCGAACCTCCCCCCGGCTCCTCATCGCGGAAGTTGCGAGCGGAGCGAGCGTACCTTTGCGGGCACCCGCCGTAAGGCGGGTCGGGCACAGCCCGCACTCGAAGGAAAGCGGCGGTCGTCGCCGTACCTTTGCGGGCACCGAGTCCCGCCGCAGGCGGGCTTGGTCGCGCTCCGGCTGGCTCCTCCCTCGGGCCTTGTCTGGCTCGTCATTTGGAACGGCACTCTTCTTCAGGACCGCAGTTAGGCGCAATTTGTTCGAAGCCTACTCGATATGATTCGCACGTCTGCCCGTTTTGGGGGCCGCGACGTCGCGTGCGCCGCGGCGCTGGTTGCTCTGAGCGGTCTGGCCTTTTACCAACTGCTGCTTCCACCGGCCGGTCAGCGATACTCCCTCGGAGGAGACGTGGCCTGGTACTTCTACCCCGTGCGCCTTTATACGCTCACGGAGCTGACGCGCGGCACCCTTCCCTTCTGGACCCCGTATGTGACCTTTGGCTTCCCGCTCATTGCCGATATTGAAACCACGGTGTTTTATTTCCCCGCGCTCCTGATAGGGCTGGTGTTGGGATCGGGCTCGTGGGCTCTTGAGTTTCAGCTCATCCTCCACGTCGCCCTCGGCGCGGTCGGAATGTATGTCCTCCTGCGCCATGTCGGCGCCAGTGAACTAGCCGCCCTTTTCGCCGGGGCGGCCTGGCTCTTTTCAGGAGTGCTGTGGGCGCATAGCCTTCATCTCTCCATCATTCAGTCGGCGGCCTGGCTCCCCTTGGTCCTCTGGGCCTTTGATCAGTGTCTCGCCACGGGAAAGATGCGATGGGCCGCCGTTGCGGGTGTGCTCCTCGCCCTCGTCATCCTCGGTGGTCATCCACAGGTCGGCACCTACGTGGTGATCGCCCTGGCGGTATGGGGGGGTGTCCATGCCCGGTCGGGTACGAGGAATGGGCCTGGGCTGGGGCGTCTCCTGGGCCTCTTCACCCTGACCCTCCTTACGGCGTTGGGGCTCGCCGCGCTCCAGCTCGTCCCCACCGGGGAGCTGGTTCGACTCTCCACCCGTCATCGCGTCAGCGAGGCGTTTCTCTTTGAAGACGCCCTCCCTCCCAGCCATCTTCTCACCCTCCTCCTTCCGCTTGCCTTTCAGGACACAGGAGGGTGGCGTTCGGTGGACGAGTTCCATGCGTACATGGGGGTTGCGCCGCTCCTCCTCGCAGGCGCAGCCCTGATCCGCGGTCGTGGCCCTCGGATCATGACCGCGGCCATTCTCCTCGTGCTTGCCATTCCGTTGGCGTTGGGCCTCTACCGCCCGCTCCTCGGCTGGATCCCAGGTCTGGAATTTTTCCGGGTGCCGGCGCGCGCCCTTCTCCTTTTTGATTTCTCGGTCGCGCTCCTTGCGGGGTTGGGAGTCGACGTCGTCACCCGGCCCGAACGGAGAGCGTCTTGGAGAGCCTTTGTGTTGACCGGTCTTCTCCTCAGCATCACTGTCTGGGCAGTTTTGAGTGTCTGGAGGCCGTCGTTCCCCGCGCTCTCCCCCACGTTGGCTCACCAAGTGGCACGCTTCGTTCTCTTCTTTTCGGCATCGGCGGTGATTGTGATGGTTTCGCTCCGCCAGCTGGGACCGACCTGGCCGGCCCTCCTGCTCCTCGGAGTTTTGACCGCGGACCAGTTGAGCCTCCCCCGCACTCTCATGTGGAGTCGGACGCCTGCCGAGGGATTCTGGCAGGAGACGCCGGTGATAACCCGTCTCAGGAGCGATTCCGGGTTGTTCCGGGTCTGGGTCGCGGGGACACTCTACCACCGAGGGCGTACGCGCGAAGCCAACGTGGGTTTGGTCCACCGAATCCAGACCACGGACCTCTATAGCTCCCTGGAGCTCCTCCGTCCTCGCCGGTTTCTCGATGAGTTTGAAGAGCGACTCCTAAGATTTCCTCATCTCTTGGATCTCTTGAACGTCAAGTACGTTGTCACCTCGTCAGACCTGAGAATTCCGTTGCCGAGCTCGCGCGGGGAGGCTGAGGCGCGCTACGAGCAGCTCGCCCCGACCCTCTGGCTGAACCGCTCAGCGTTACCGCGGGCCTTTGTCGTGGGGGAGGCTGAGGTCGTCAGGGACGAGGCCCAGCTCCTTCAACGGCTCGAGACCTTCGACCCTCGTCGGCGCGTCCTGCTCGAGAGGTCACGACGGGAATGTTCGCCACTTGAAGGCCAGCGGCCCGCACAGAGTCCAGAGATGGGCGCGGTGAGAATTGTCGAATATACATCGATGCGCATTCAGCTTGAGACCGAACTGCGACAGCCGGGAGCGCTGGTCGTCACCGACACGTATTACCCGGGGTGGACGGCACGCGTCAATGGGACTCGGGCTCCTCTTCTCAGGGCGAACTTTCTCTTCCGAGCCGTATGCCTCCCCCCCGGCCGCCATCGGGTGGAGATGCGGTATGAGCCACGGACCTTCTGGGCGGGGCTCATCATCACCCTGGGGACCCTGGGTGGTCTGGGGGTCGGTGGATGGGTCAGCTGGCGTCGCAAGACGAGGTGACGGAACACAACGTGAAGGTCTCAGTGATCCTTCCTACCTATAATGAGCGAGAGGGGATTGTCTCACTTGTCGAAGAGATCCTTGAGACGAGCCGATCGGTGGGTCTCGATCCCGAGGTCCTCGTGGTGGATGACGACTCGCCGGACGGGACGGGCGTCGTCGTGCGGTCCGCCTTTGCCCAAGAGCCGTCGGTCCGCGTGGAGGTCCGCATCGGTGAGCGGGGTCTGGCGGGAGCCCTCTGGCGCGGGATCGTCCTCTCGCACGGGGACACCATCATCCTGATGGATTCGGATGGGAATCACAACCCGGCCCGGATTCCCTTAATGGTCCGTCTCGCCGAGGAGTTTGACCTCGTGGTCGGCTCCCGTTACGTAGCCGGCGGGGGGATGAGGACCTCCCGCTTCCGCTTTTGGGGAAGCTACGCGTTCAACCTCTTAGCGCGTTCACTGCTTGGCCTCTGGATCAATGACAACCTAAGCGGCTACCTCGCATTCAAGAAAGATCTCCTCAGGGACTGCCCGTCGGAACGCATCTTCTACGGCTACGGGGATTATGCGTTGCGCCTGATCTACTGGTTGACCCGGACCGGATACTCGCTTCTCGAAGTCCCGGTGGTCTATGAATTCCGTCGGGGAGGGGAGTCCAAAACGCGGTTCCTCGCCTACCTCAAGACCTATGTCGCGTCCGTGCTCCGCCTCCGCTTTCTCGGGCTTCGGTGATGGGCGTGTCACGGGGCATTCTGCTTGGAGGTCTGCTGGCGCTGTCTGCCTTTCTGGCGCTTGCCCTCCGCGCGCCGGGGCTCGACTCGGATCAGGCCATCAATGGGCTGATGGGACGCCATATCCTCGAGGGGGAGTTTCCCGTCTTCTTCTACGGCCAGGAACACACCGGCGCCTTGGAGAACTACCTTGCGGCCGTGAGCTTCTTTCTCTTTGGGGCCTCGCGTCTGACTCTCAACGTCGTTCCGGCGGTTCTCGCTCTCCTCTTCTTGTTGCTCGGATGGCGCGTCACGCTGGAATCGTTCGGCACTCGGGCTGCCGGATGGGCCGTCCCCTTCCTTGTGGTGGCCCCTCCATATGTGGCCTACCATTATGTCCTGGCTCGGTCGAGTTACATCGAGACCCTGGTCCTGGGCCTGCTCATCCTGCTCTTGACCTTCCGCCTCCTCCGTCCCGGGGGCGAGGTGGCCCGCCAACGCCGTTTCCTGGTCCTGGCTTTCGTCGCCGGGATGGGACTCTATACGAGCTTTCAGATCGTGCACTACCTCGTCGTGGCGGGGGCCGTCCTCTGGATCAGCGATCTTCGCCTCCCGCTCCGAGCCACCCTCTGGCGCGCCGCCCCGGCCTTCCTCGTGGGGAGCGCGCCCTTCTGGCTCTATAATCTTCAGCGGGGGTTTGAGTCTCTGGGCGCTCCGGCCCGCCACGAAACGGGGATGGGGGTGATCGAGTCCGCCCGAACACTCCTTCTGACCCATCTCCCCGTGATCCTTGGAGTCCGCGACACGGTGGGAGCGCCGTTCCTCCCGTTTCCTCTCTTCTTTCTTCCCCCCCTCATCTTCGGTCTGTGCATTCTGGTGGCTGTGGGAGCCCATTCTCGGATGTGGCTGCGGAGAAGCCTCCCCCCCGGGGGCGTTCTCCTCCTTCTCCTCCTCGTGACGGGGGGGATCCTCTGCGTCGGCGGCTATCAACAGGTCTCTCGGTATGCCCTTCCGCTCTATCCGACCGTTGTCAGTCTCACCGCGGGGGGTCTCAGTGTGCTTCAGGGGTGGCGTCCCGTCGCTTCCGGTATTCTCGGGGGAGCGCTCTTTCTCTCCCTCGCTGTCGGCCAGTGGCAGACTCTTGCGGCGCTGCATCCCGAAAAGCTTCGGGCCCACCGAATGGCGCGAGAACGGGACCGGAGCCTGTTCGATCAACTGGAGCGTCGAGGGCTCACCCGCCTCTACGCCTTCGATTACTGGCTCGCCCCGCGCCTGACATTTGAAGCCCGTGAGCGAATCGTCGTGGCCGAACCGTTCGGTGACCGCTATCCTCGATTCACCCGGATGGTGGACCAGACAGAACGACCGGCCTACCTCTTTGCCGGCGGCGAGGAGTTCGCCGAAGGGGGGCTCAAGGCGGCCGGAATCGGTTTCAAGAAGGAGTCCATCGCCGGCTTTGTGATTCTGCACGATTTCACGCCCGCCGCCCCGGCCGAACCCCTTCGTCGAAGGGGATGGGGCCTGTCGAGTCGGCCTCAAGGCGATGTGGCTTTGGCCGTGGACGGAGATCTCCTGAGCCGGTGGACCCCGAGGATCTTCCAGCAACCCGGGCAACTCTTGGAGGTGGACCTCGGATCGCCCGTGACCCTCCAAGGGGTGGGGATTCTCTGGGGGCTGGACGCGCACGACGCTCCACGGGGCCTGGCTGTGGAGGTGTCCTTGGATGGCCGGCAATGGGAGCGGGTCGTTGATCTCCGGCCCGTTCCCCCGACGTTTGTTTGGGAAAATGGAGCGCCGCGGATGAGGCCCATGGGCGAGTTTCGAGTCCGCTTTCCTCCCACGGGAGCCCGATCCGTGCGTCTCATCCAGACAGGAGAGGATCAAAACTACTGGTGGTCCGTCGCTGAGATGTTTCTCTACACGACGGGCGGCCCCTCTCGAGAGCCTGAGCCACTGCGCCTGGCCCGGGTTTCAGCCACGATGCGTGACTGGCCCCGGACCGTCCAATACGCCCGAGACGCGAGCACGGTTGCGCCGGACATGGCGGAACCGTACGTCCTCCTGGCCGAGGGACTTCAGGCCCTGGGGCTTCCCGTGGCTCCGCCCGAGCGTCGTGCAGACGCCTTGGAGCGGTTGGGTCTCTCTGCCCTCGCCTTCGCTGGCTACCGAAGCGTTCTGGAAGAACTTCCCCCCGGCTCCCTCAGAAGCATGCCGATCGAGGGATTGATCCGAAGCCTTGAGTCCCTCGGGGTCCGAGGGGAAGCCGACCAATGGCGGGCAGCGCTGGCGACGCTCGCGGGAGCTTCACCGCCGGTCACTCAATTCGGTGGCTCCCTCCGCCTCTTGAGCCTGGAGACGAACCCCAATCCCGTTCGGGCTGGGAGCATTCTGTCTCTGACGTACACTTGGGAGGCCCTCTCTCCGCCGCCATTCACCCCGATTATCTTTGTCCATCTGGTCGGAGCGGGAGACCGACTCGTCAACGACCATCCCCTGCTTCACGGTTTGTATCCCCCCGATCGCTGGCATCGGGGAGAGCGCCTCAGGGAGCGTTACGCCCTGGCCGTCCCTCCCGCCACTCTTCCCGGCCGTTACAGGATCATCGTCGGCGTCTGGTTTCCACAGAACGGAGAGCGGCTCCGGGTGTGGCGCGGATGGCTTCCCACCCGCATGGACCGTCTCGAAGTGGGGGAGGTTCAGGTCCTCCCGGGAGACCTGTCGTGACCGCGCCGTCCCTCAAGCTCTCGGTGATCATCCCGGTTTACAACGAGGCACGGACTATCTCGGAGTTGATCCGCCGGGTTCGGGCCGTGCCGGTTCTGAAGGAGATTATGGTCGTGGACGACTGCTCGACTGACGGGAGTCATACGATCCTCGATCGCCTCTCGGGGGACGATATCCGGGTAATCCGCCACGCGCGGAATATGGGCAAGGGGGCGGCCGTTCGGACAGGCCTCGCTCACGTGACCGGGGACTGCGTCATCTTTCAGGATGCCGACCTCGAGTATGACCCTGCGGATTATTCCAAGCTTCTCGATCCTATCGCCCGGGGGGAGGCTCTGGTGGTGTATGGGTCGCGCTTCATGGGAGAGAGCCGGGGCATGCTTTCACTTCACCGGTGGGGGAACAAATTGCTGACCCGCCTCACGAATCTCTTGTATAATGCGAAGTTAACCGACATGGAGACATGCTACAAGTGCTTCCGGACGGAGGTCATCCGCTCCATCACCATCGAGTCTGACCGCTTCCAGATCGAGCCGGAAGTCACCGCCAAGATCCTGAAGCGCGGTGTCCGGATTCTTGAGGTTCCCATTTCCTATGCCGGACGTTCCTTCCACGAGGGAAAGAAAATCACCTGGCGCGACGGCCTTTCCGCCATCTGGACCCTGCTGAAGCACCGGATCCGCTGATGCTTGGAACCCAGGTCAGCCACCTTGGCCGCCTCACCCGCGTCTTCCGGGACTACCGGGCAGGGCGAGCCCGGCTCAGTCAGCAGCCGATTCGCCTCTGGGTGGAGTCGACGAGCCTCTGTAACCTTCGGTGCCCTTACTGTCCCAACATGGATATTGCCAAGGAGGACCACGGCCGGATGGATCTTCCCCAATTCCGGGAGATCGTGGATCAGGTGGCGGGAGAGGCCTATGACCTGAACCTCTTCCACCGGGGCGAGCCGATGATCCACCCCAAGCTTCCCGAGATGGTGGCCTACGCGCGCTCTAAGGGGCTCTACACCCGGATCCACACCAACGCGACGTTTTTAAACGAAGAGAAAGGGCGAGCCCTCATTGATGCCGGCCTCGACTTTCTGTCGTGCTCCTTTGATGGCTACGAGAATGAGGTCTACGAGCGAAATCGAGTTGGCGCCAAGTTCGACAAGGTGCTGCAGAATATTCGGGGGTTCCTGGCGCTTAAAAAGCGACTCAGGGCCAAGCGCCCGTTCGTAGTGATCCAAGTCATGGAGATCGGCTACGAGAAGCGTCCGGCGCGAGAGATACGGCGGCTCCGCAGAGAGTTCCTTGCCCACTTCCGCGGCCTTCCCTTGGATAAGCTGATTATCCGAAAGCCTCACAACTGGGGTGGGGATATCGAGATTCCCGACCTGTCGCGCGACCGGCTCCTGGCCGATGGCCGGTCCTTCACCCCCTGCACCTTCCTGTGGTATTCCTCCACGATCCTCTGGGACGGGACCGTCACCGCCTGTCCCCAGGACTTTTTTGGAAAGCTTGTGATGGGCGATCTCAAGAAAAAGCCCCTCAAAGAGATCTGGAACGACGAGCAGCTCGTCTCTCTGAGAGAGAAGATGGTTCGGGGGGAGATTCCAGAGGACCTCCCGTGCTACCGCTGCGACCGCATCTGGCGGAAGACCGTCGCCGGGATCCCGACGGACTACCTCGCCGTCTTCCTCTCCGACCACCTGGCCTCGTACGGAAGGTTTAGACGCTGGCTCGGCCTTTAGTGCCGCTCCAACTAACTTCGCCTCACGGCGTACTCGGTCGTCGCCGATCCTCAACGTATAACAGCATACGCCTCCGGTCGGCTCCTCCCTCGAGCCTTGTGATGCTCGTCATTTGGACCGGCACCACATGTTCTAAAGCCAGGGTTGGAACATGGCGTCGGTGAGGCGGGTGCTCATGATCGCCCCGACTCCGTTCTTCGCCGATCGAGGGTGCCACGTCCGGATCCTCGAGGAAGTCCGCGCCCTCCGCCGTGTCGGCATCGAGGCGACCGTCGTCACCTACCATCTCGATCGAGACTTGCCGGATGTGCGCATCGAACGAATCCCCCGAGTCCCCTGGGTGAGGCGCCTCGGCGTGGGTCCCTCACCCCACAAGCTCTACCTCGACCTCCTCCTTCTCGTGAAGACGCGCCAGGTGGCCCGCGACCTCCGACCCGAGCTCCTCCACGCTCACCTCCACGAGGGGGCATGGATCGGGAGCGTCCTCAGACGCCGCCTTCGCCTGCCACTCATTGCAGATCTCCAGGGCGGTCTGGCCGGGGAGCTTCTCGGTCATGGCTGGGGCCGTCTCGCTCGCCTCGCGGCGCGCTTCGAGCGAAGAATCGTTCATGCCCCCGATGCGCTCCTCGCTAGCTCCTCCGCGCTGGCGTGCGAGCTCGAGGAGACCTGGGGCGTCCCATCGGAGCGGGTGGTGACTCTTGTCGACGGCGTGGATGTCGATCGCTTCCACCCCCACTACGAGACCGATACGCTCCAGCGCCAATGGGGGCTCGACGGAAAGCGCGTCGTTGTCTTTCTCGGCGTCCTCACCCCGTACCAGGGGGTGGACTGGCTCCTTGACGCTGTCCCTCTCGTGGCCCTCCGAGTCCCCGATGTCCACTTCCTTCTTCTCGGTTATCCCAACGAGGATCACTATCGGTCGCTTGCTGATCGACGCGATCTTAGCCGCTGGGTGAGCTTTCCCGGCCGCGTTGACTACGCCTTGGCGCCCCGCGCCCTCTGTCTTGGCCAGGTCGCCGTGGCCCCCAAGCTCTCCCTCACCGAGGCCAACGGGAAGGTCCTCAACTACATGGCGGCTGGCCTCCCGGTCGTCGCCTCAGATACACCCGTCAACCGGGAGCTTCTAGGGGAGTGGGGGATGTATGCCTCCCCGGGGGATGCGGAAGGGTTGGCTCAGGGGCTCGTGACCCTCCTCGAAGACGAGGGCCGTGCCCGTGCTGCAGGAAAGGCTTTGAGGGAGCGGGCCGAAGCCCACTACGCTTGGTCCGTCTTGGCCCCCGGGATCGTGGATCTTTACGACCGCCTCACTTCGAAGCGAGTATAGGGAGAGGATACGCAGACGCGACGAGGATTCCTTCTCCTTCTCCTCCTCGGCTACCTCGGTCTCGGTCTCCTCTTCACCTGGCCTCTCGCCCTGCACCTCACGACCGCCATGCCTTACACCCACCACCCTCCCCCCGGCCACGAACTGGTCTGGCGGGCCCAGGGGGATTACCTTCAGTTCTACTATCTTCTCTGGCTCTTCGGCGAGACGGTGCGTGGACAGGCTCCGTGGTTCCGCGATCCGTATCAGTTTGTCGTCCCGGGAGTGACCCAGCCCGTCTGGACATACTTCTTTCCTCTCTCCCCAGTCTTTTTCCTGTTCAGTCTAGTGAGTGGCCCCTTCGCCTATAACGCCCTCGTCCTCCTCTCTTTCCCCGCCTCCGGGATCACGATGACCCTTCTGGCCCGGCGCCTCGGAGTCGGTTGGATGGCCAGTTGCGCGGCGGGGGTGGTGTTCGCCTTGTTCCCCCAGCGCCTCGCTGTCCTCCTGGGAGGTCAGCCCACGGGCTTCGGTTTCTTCCTCCTCCCCCTGGTCTTCCTCCTGACAGAGATTGCCCTCGCCCGCCGGAGCCTCGGGATGGGGCTCCTCGCGGGCCTCACGATCCTTTGCCTTCCCACGGTGGATCCCCACTTGCTCTATTTCCTCGGTTTGATGTCTCCGTTCTACCTCTGGCTCCGCCTTCCTGAATGGGTGAGGGCCCGACCCGAATCGGATCAGCCCAGCAGGGATTCGGTCTCTCTCGCCCTGCTCTGGGCGGCGGCCATTGCCCTCGGACTTCTCCTCGGGCTCGTCGCGGAACTTCTCCCTGGCGCTCCCCAATCCGGTCCCTTGACCATTCGTCTCGCCCTCTGGCTTGCCGGTCTCCTCCTCCTCTGGCTGGCGGTTAGCGAGAGCCTGGTCCTTCTGCGCGGAAATGGCTGGGTGACGGCCCAGGCGCGGGCCCTCGGCATTCTGTCTCCCCTCGTCGCGGCGTTCATCCTCCGCGGCCTCGGGTCCTCGATCTCAGTGCCCCGCCTCGGCCTCGTCCTTGGACTCTGTGGGATCGCCGTGTCGGGCGTCCTTTACCTCAGGGTCCTTGGGGGCCTGGGGGCCCGCGCCCTCGTCACGCAACTCAGACCCGTCCTGCCGTCGCTCGCCCTCGCCGTCTTCGCCGTGGGCTATATGGTGTACGTAAAGCAGACCGTTCTGGAGGCCTCGGTGATCGGAGGCGGGCGAAGCCTTGACGAGATCCGACTCTTTGCTCCCGCCCTAGCGGATCTCTTCGTTCGAGACCAGCCTCATGCCGCCAGGGCGATCTACCCGGGAACCGTCGCCGTCCTGCTGGCCGCACTTGGCGTGGCGGCGGGTCGAGGGCGGAGAACCGCATGGATCTTGACCCTGCTCTTCGCCGCCAGTGTCCTTCTCTCCCTCGGACCCACCCTCAGAGGTCTTCCGCTCTACGACCTCTTCCACCGCTTCGTCCCCTTCGGAGCGTTCATCCGACAGCCGGCCAAGTTCCAGCTTGTCGCGGCCTTTGCCCTGGCCCTTCTCGTCGCTCTTGGCCTCTCACGCATCGAGGCTGCCCGCCGCGGGGGAAGGTGGCTCTCAGCGGTCGCCCTGATGTTCCTCCTGGCCGACTATGCTCCTGCGCGCTCCGCGGGGCTCAGTACCCTCTCGGGACACGACGCGATCTACGGAAGAATACGGGAGGAGGCGGGGGTGGGCCCGGTCCTCTACCTCCCCGTCTGGCCGGGCGAGAGCTCGTGGTCGTCGGTCTACCTCTATGCGACCACCCTGATCCGTCGCCCGATGGTCAATGGCTATGCCCCTGCGGTTCCAGCGACGTACCCCCCTACCATCTATCGCCCACTCGATCCGATGAACTTCGGAGAAGTCAGAGATGAGCAGTATGCATTGCTCCGACGCCTCGGGGTTCGGGCCGTGGTCTTTGATCGCGGGGTCTTCCCCCCCAAGGTCACCGGCCTCCCCTCGGCCTTCAGCTTGGAGAACCTTCAGGCCTCCCCGTTCCTTGAGTTTGTCGCGAGCGAGAATCCGTTCTGGCTTTTCAGGGTTCGCGAACACCCGACCGGGCTCCCGGTCTTCCGTCGGACGAGTCCTCAGGGGATCTTTTTTGAGGCCGAATGGCTCCCCCGTCGCACGGGCCGTGTGGAAGAGGAACCCCAAGCATCAGGAGGGAAGATCCTGAAGGCGGAAGAGCGGAGGGATCTCCCCGGCTTTCTCCACTTTGGGCCCTACCGGGCCCTCCCCACAGGGCGCTATGTCGCGATCTTTCGGTTGAAAGGCCAAGGGGCCGGAGCCGGACCGTTCGCGCGGGCTGAAATCACGGTCGACCGGGGCCGGCGGGTCCTCGCCCAGCGGCTTCTCAACACGGGTGATCTCTCCCCCCGCTTTGCCGATATCGAGCTCCATTTTGAGATGACCCGCCCCGAGCCGTTAGAGTACCGGCTCGAATGGTTCGGCCAGGGCCGGATGGAGGCCGATTATGTCTATGTCCGCTTCGCCGAGGAAAGCGACCCTCGGGCGCTCTTTGAAGTCGAATCGCTGGCTCACGCCATGGAGGAACGGGCCGATCCTGGGGCGAGTGGCGGTGTCGCGGCCCTTGCCGACTTCCGGTCCCCAAAGGCCGAGCTTCTCTCAGGGCCGTACCGGCGGTACCCCGCCGGCAGCTACCAGGCGATCTTTCGTCTGAAGGTGGCTGAGAAATCCCTGGAGCCGGTGATGAGGCTCTCCGTGACCCTCATGCCGGAGCGCTCCGTCCTCGCCAGGACTGAGGCGAGGGGAGACCCTGACGCGATTGGCCAGTTCCGAGAAGTCACCCTCCCCTTCCGCCTGGAACGACCCGGAGTGATCGAGTTTGGGGCTCACTACCTGGGACGGATCCCGATCGCCCTCGATCGTATCAGGGTGAGGCCGATTCCTCCCCGTTAGACAGGCTTTCCTCGGAGGGGGCCTCGACGGCCCCCTTCCGAACCTCCCCCAACGATTGCGCCGGCATAGCCGGCGCTCGAATCGCCGCCTTGCATCTGGACCTTTTTGAGCAGCCTGCGACTAACATGTGTTTTTCCGCATCCTTCCAGTCTTCCAGGGGAAACAAACGCTCGCTTTACCGGAGGGCGAACTCCCGGAGTTCGATTCCTAATCTCTCGGGGGCCTCCCCGAGGGTCACCGTAAGAGGCCGGGCGCCGACCTCCTCGATCGCCGTGCCCGGCGCCGCCCCTTTGACGCCGATCAAGAGGTGGGAGACCCGGTATCGCCCGCGGATGTCTTTCCTCCCTCCCAGCGACCTGAGGGCCAGGACGGCCTCGTCCGTCAATGCGCTTGAAGCCTCATCCTTCACGGCCGCAACCACAATGGTGCCGCGGGCGAGCCGCCTCAGGGCCTCGGTCAAACGCCTGGATTCTTCTCGAGAGGCGTCGGTATCGAACACGTCAGCCCAGAGGACGTAGCCTTGTTCGGGATGGATCGCCACCACGGAATATCCCCGTTTGTTCTCCGCAGATTCGATTCCATTGACCATCACCGATGCTCGATCCCCGTGCTCCTTTCCACCACTGACCACGTGGAGATCAACGGGCGAGAAGACGCCCGTCCGGCCGATTGGCGGGCGGGGCCTCTCGTCCTCCCGGCGGTAGCGCCATCGTATGGAGAAGGTATTGGGCGCTGACCGGAAGAGAGGGGAACTGAGCGGCAGCACCACCGTGCTCCACCCCTCCTCGATGGCCTGGCGTCCCAGGGGGCGACCGTTGAGGTCGGTCTCGATCCAACGTTCCCGAGCCCGAGGTCCGATGGGTCGGACCCGAAAGACGATCTCTTTCTTCCCGCGCGCATAGTCCCAGGAAAAGAATTTCTCGATCTTCGCTCCCGCATGATCGCCGGTGAGCCGGTACAGGTCATCATTTCCGAAGCTCCCGACATACCGGGCCCACGACTGCTCCTTCAGTCGTTGCCATTTGCCCTGGTCATCGGCATCAATGAGCGCGTTGTGGACGACGACGTACCGAAGGGGGTGGATCCCCAAGAGAAAGCGGCGGGCCTCCGGCGACGGAAACGGGTTCACGGGGCTGTTCCGGTCGGAGAGCGCTGCGGAGATTTCGCGCGTCATCCGCGGCAGGAAGCCGCTCGCGCCGTTCACGAGGCGCGGTGATCGCCGCCTGATGCCCAAAGTTCCTTGAGAGCGAGACGATGCGGACGCGCGGACCGTTCGCGTGGAATCTTTTGAGGAGTGCTAGGGAGTGGTCGGCGCTCCCGTCATTGACAAAGATGATCTCGGCCGGACCATCGAGCCCATCTATCACCAGGCGGAGGCGGTCGTAAAGCTCGGGGAGGACCTCTTCCTCATTAAAGACCGGGACGACGATCGAGTATCGCGGGCTCCCCATGGCATCCCTCCACGCGGCGGAACCTGGCGCTTATCATAGCATGGGGCCCGGTGCGGTTCTCATTCGACCACCATCACGCGATCGGACCGGGAGAAGAAGGACAGAGATGGCGACGTCGTGCCGGACGGGGGCCTCGGGCACAAACGCTCGCGTTACCGGACCGCGAAGTCCCGGAGTTCGATTCCTAATCTCTCGGGAGCCTCGCCGAGGGTCGCCGTGAGAAGCCGGGCGCCGACGTCCTCGATCGCCGTGCCCGGCGCCGCCCCTTTCGCGCCGATGAGGAGGTGGGAGACCCAGAGCCGCCCCCTGAGGTCTTCCTTCCCGCCCACGGCGCGAAGGGCCTGAACGGCCTCCGCCGTGAGTTGTCCCGCCGCCTCGTCTTTGACGCTTGCGACGATGATAGTGCCGATGGGAAGGTCCTCGATGAATCTGGCGAGGCGGAGGGACTCCGCGCGCGAGGCGAAGGTGTCGAAGGCGGCCTGATTCACGACGGTCCCATCTTGAGAAAGCGCGACGAGATTATACCCCCGAAGACGGGGCGAGTAGTCTACCCCGTTGACAAAGATCCGGGAGTCCCAGCCGTAGTATTTCCCTCCGCTCACGACGTGTAGGTCCACCGGGGAGTTCACTCCGGTCTTCCCGATGCGATATCGGAAATCCGTGGCAGGAGGTCGCCGGAATCGGTAGGTCAGTACGAAACGGTTGACGTCCGCAACGCGGAATGGCGGGGTGAGGTGAACCGCGGTCTCGGACCATCCTTCGCTGACGTCGAGTGACGAAAGAATCCTTCCGTTGAACTCGATCTCGAGCCATTGCTTCGCCGGACCCGATGAACCGATCGGACGAATCCTGAATCGGGCCTCCCGCCGGGTCCTCAGGTAGTCATAGGAGAAGAGCTTCTCGTGCCGTACTCCTCGCTCCTCCAGCTCGAGCCGGTAGAGGTCCTTTGATCCGTATCGCCCGAGCCACCGGAACCCGGGCAGCCCGAGGAGTTGACGCCAGTGTTCCTGATCTTCGATCGAGAGGAGATCGTTGTGGAGGATAAGGTAACGTAACGGGTGGATGGCCCGGAGATAGAAGAGCGCCCGTTCGGGCGATACCGTCGCGCCCGCGGCAGATAGGCTGTCCGAAATCTCCCGGCTCAGATCGGGGATGAATGCCCCGAATCCGTTCACGAGCCGCTTCCAGTGAGCGGTCGAGAAGAGCATGTAACCGGCATCCAGATTTTGGGTATCCATGGGCCATTCGAGCACGGCGACGTCTTCAGGATCTTGCGCAAGGACTCGATAGACGACCGGGAGTCGACCCCAGTCAAGCCGCCCGTACGAAAGGGGGGAAGTTGCGTATTCTGCAAGGAGGACGAGAATGAAGCCGGTCGCGATGCTCCAGGCCGCGCGAGGCGAGCAACGCTCGATAAGCCACCGGAGGCCAAAGGCGGCGAGAAGGCTCACGGCAAAGACGACGATGACGCCGTAGCGAGTGACGACACGTGTCGCTCGGAGCGGAAAAAGATACGCGTGCAAGTAAGCAAAAACTCCTGTTCCCATTGGCTGGTGTCCGTAGTGGATGACAGGTCCGAGAGACACAACGAAGAAGAATATGCCGAGCACACTGAGAAGCATGATCCACTCCCGTGCGCCGAGGGCCCGTCCGGGACCCTTTTGGGAATGCCGGATCCACCCTTCCAGGAAGAGCCGGAGAAAGGCGAGGACGACGAGCAGGATAAAGAGAGCGGAAGGCCCGGGCAGGCGGACGCCGACAGCACGCGTCCAGTCACGAAAAGGGAGGCTCAGGAAGAGAGCGACCAGGCAGGCTCCTATTGTCGCTGTCGTGAGTCGCGCGGCCAGCGACAGGAAAGGGCCCTCATCCTTGGTCTGACGGAGCCATAAAAGGCTGAGTCCACCCAGGGCCAGACCTGTGAATCCCATAAAGAGCGAAGTCTCGGCGATGTGACCAGTCGGGGAAAGGTGATACAGCTTGGTGACACCTGTCTCCAGGTAGGTCAGGATGTCGGCTGAGTGACCAACGGCTTCGTCGAGTCCGCGCTCGAAGCCGAGTTCCTGCCGCGTGCGGAGATAGGGCCAGGCAAACGGGGCCAAGGCAACTCCCAATACGATTCCCCCGACAAGGCACTTGGGGACGAAGCTCCACTGCCACGCATCCCATCTCAGGAGCAGAAAGCAGAGCGCGAACACCGCCAGCGCGAGGGATAAGATGATGGCGTAATACCATGAGGCCAAGGCCTGGATCCAGACCATGAGGAGCGCCGAGGCGAGGTCTTGCCATCGCTGGCCTACGAAAAATCGAGAGCTGAAGAGGACGGCTAACGGAATGGGGAAGGCGAGCTGCATCTGGAACTCGAGGTAGTAATCGGTCCGATATGGGGAGAGTGTGAAGGCGATGGCGGCCAGGAGGGCCGGAAGGAAGGATCGGGTAAACGCATAGGCCGTGAAGAACATAGCCCACCCCGAGAGGGCCCAGAAGAGGAGAAGCGTCAGATTGTATGCCAGCACTGGGTTCCCCGTGAGGTAGTACACTGGTGCCGCGGTCAACGTCGGGGTGAGGAGCAACTCGGAGTACGTTAGCGTGTTGCCGAAGGGGTAGAGAGCATTACCGTGAAACAGTGCGAACGGGGCCGTTAACAGGCGGTGAGCATTAGAGATCATAATCCATCCGAAGTAGCGGGGATCGTGGTGGTCCGGGAGGAGAACCGCCGGGTTGAGGATCAGGGGGTAGGTGTAAAGCGCAACCAGAAGTAGGAACAGGAGGTAGATGCCCCCGTGGGCCCACGGTCCAAGGGGCCGGTCCGATGACTTTGGTCCTACCTCACTCAAGGCCGAAGTCTCGCACCACCATCACGCGGTCCCGGCGATCCACACCGACGACATAGTCGAGTCGTCGGTGCCCGGCCTGCTCGGCCGCACTTCCCGGCGGCGCCCCCTTGACCCCGATGAGGAAGTGGGAGGTGAACAGGTTTCCTCTTGGGTCAATCGTTCCTCCAAGAGAACGAAAAGCCTGGACCGCATCTTCTGTCAGCTGTGCGACCCCGTCATCTTTGATTGCGGCTATGACAATCTGCCCGATAGGGATCTCTCGGATAAACTCGGCCAAACGGACTGCCTCCGATGATGCGATGAAGGTATCGAAGAACTCACGCGCCTGTACGGTCCCGGATCTCGAATCTAGGACCACCACGTTATAGCCTCGCCCTTTGGGTGAAGTCTCCACGCCATTGATCAGGATGGAGGCCAGGTTGCCATATTCTTTCGCTGCGCTCGCGACCACGATGTCCCTGGGGGAGGGAACACCCGTTCGCCCGATACGATACCGGAGATCGGCCGAGGTTGGAATAAGAAGGCGGTAGCTCTGCCGAAGGCGGAAGCGGTTTCGCTCCGCCTTCGGGTACGGCGGAGCCAGCAGCAGCCTGACCTCCGCTGGTGTGATTCGGGGGGTGAGGCGGGTCAGGGCGCGTCCGTTAAAGGAGGCCTCAATGCTCTGCTCGATCTGGGTGTCCTCTTGCGTGAGGGCCACGGTCAGACGGGCCCGGGGGTGAGCGGCCACATAATCGGAGGAGAATGTCCGCTCCCACTGCCAGCTCCGTTCAGGTCCGCTCTCGAACGAAAAGGCAAGGCTCTCACCGAAGCGGCCCCGCAGGCTGAGACCGGGAGGTGGATCTTGGCCCCACCCCTCCCAGCGTTGCCGATTCGGCCGATCGAGATGGTCCAGGTGAACGAGCAGGTAGCGAAGAGGGAAGACAGTCCGGAGCGCGGCCAGGGCGCCGGGGTCCGGCAGCCGGGAAAGGGCGTCCAAGAGGTCCTGCGTGAAGTCCGGGTAGAAGCCGCTCGAGCCGTGAACGAGACGCTTCCGGTGGAGGAGAGACCATAGGGCGTACTTTGCGTCGAGTGCTTCCTCCCCCGAGGGCCACTCCAGAATGGCGAAATCCCCCGGCTCCTGGGCGAGCCAGCGATAGGCCGGCGCGGGGTCGTCCCATCGAACGGTTTCGTACTGAAGGGGGAATGAGACGTACTCGATGAGCAGAAGGACGGGAACAGCCACCCAGGCATGGCGAGCCCGACGATTCGCCAATCGTCTCTGGAGCCACATGAGGCCGAAAGCCGCGAGCAGCCCAAGGAGAAAGAGCGAGAGAAGGCCGATCCGAAGTGGGATCCGGATCGCCTTCAGGGCTGGGAAGAAGGTGTAGACGGGCGCGTAAATTCCGCGTCCCACCTCTCGTCCGCCGAGGAGCATCACCGGGCCGAGACTCAGGAGGACAAAGAAGATCGCGAGCAGCCCGAGGAGGGCGACCCATTCGTGGGGTCTCAACGGCCGTTGGCTCCCCTCTCTGGCCCATTTCCAGCCTTGGAAGGCAAGCGCGGCCAGACCGAGAAGGAGGAGCAGCGAGATCGCGCGATCCAGATCGGTCATGCGGAGGGTGATCCCGAGCACCCGCACGCGACCTCCTCCAGCCAGAAGAAACAGGGCGATCGCCACCAGAGTAGCCATAATGCCCGACGCGATGAGCCGCCTGGTCCAGGAGACGAGTGGCGGTGACACTGCGGCCTCCGGCCGTCTAAACCATAGAAAGGCCAGGGCTGCCAGCGCGAAGACGATGAAGCCAGGGAAGAGGGTGGGATAGCGCCCAGAGTGCGCCAGCCGATAGAAGCGATGCTCGGGCCCCGCATCGATATACGAGAGAAGGTCCGCCGGACGTTGGGCCGCATCTTCCAGACTCCGTTCGAATCCCATCTCCCCACGGGTTTCCAGATATGGCGCGGCGACGGGTAGGACGGCCAGGGCAAGGGCAATGCCTCCGATGATCGCGGCCACGAGCGAACGGGGCCGCCACCCCTTGGGGCGGAGAAGGAGAAATCCCAGAGTAAACATGGCCAGGAGCAGTACCAGCAGGATTCCGAAGTACAACACGGAGACCATCTGACACCAAACGAAGAAGAGGGCGAGGGTCAAATCCCGGATCCGCTGCCGTTCGAGAAAGCGAGTAAGGGCGAGGAAGGCAAGTGGGATGGGAAAGGAGAGTTGCATCGTGATGATGTTGTAGTAACCGGTTCGAAACGGCGAGAGGGAAAAGATAATCCCTGCAATCCATCCAGCCGGTTGGCTGCCTGTGAGACGGAACGCCGCGTAATACGCAGCCCATCCCCCGAGGGCCGAGAAAAGCAGAAGGGTCACATTGTAGGCGAGGATGGGGTTTCTGCTCACCGCGTAGACCGGGGTGAAGCTGAGCAGAGAGGGAACCAGAACGGGCTCCGAGTAGGTCAGAGTGTTCCCATGGGGGTAGAAGATGTTGCCTTGGAAGACCTGGCTCTGCGCCCCGAGCAGGGCCTGGCTCACCCGGCCCATGGTCCAGGTGAAGAGGCGCGGGTCGGTGTGTAGCCGGAGATATCCGCCCGGGTTCATGATCAGCGGGAAGGTATAGAGGATGACGAGGCCAAGGAAGAGGCCAAAAACTGCCAGGTGAGGGAGAGGCCCTTGGGAAGAAGCAGAAGGTTCAGAGGTGCCGGAAGGCACGGCGCCTCTTGTCACGACTCATAATTCGTATTTTCCGATTAGATACTTGAACATGATTGTTAGAACGTCCGCGCCGTACTTGATGGGGTTCAGATAGGACTTCTCGTCACCATAGTGGGTCGGGATGGGGACCTCCACGATTCGGAGCCCTTTCTTGTGGGCCATGAGGAGCATCTCCCCGTCGAAATGAAACGTATCACTAAGCCGCATGAAGGGGATGGTGCGCAAGGCCCGCGCGGAGTAAATCATGTAGCCCGAATGGTACTCGGCGAGCTTCATTCCGTAGACCCAATTCTCGATTGTGCTCAGGGCGCGGTTGGCCAAGAATTTATAGAGCGGCATTCCGCCCTTCAGCGCGGCTCTGGGATTGAGCATCCTCGAACCCTGCACGACGTCTGCTTGCCCCTCCTCAATGGGCCGGACGAGCGCGGGCAGCAGTTCGGGGGCGTACTGGCCGTCCGCATGGAGGAGCGCCATGATCTCTGCGCCGGCAGCGAGGGCCTCGTTGAATCCTGTCTTCTGGGCTTGGGCATAACCGCGGTTCGAGGGGTGCTCGATCAAAACAATCTTAGGATCGGAAGCGGCCAGGCGCCGAACGACCTCGCCCGTACCGTCGGCGCTTCCGTCGTTCACCACGATGAAGCGCTCGATCTTCCCGTAGGCGTCCGACGGGACTCGCCGGAAGACCGGCCCCAGAGTGCCGGCGGCGTTATATGCGGGGATGATGACGAACGTACGCATTGGTCTCAGGCGAGCCCCCGAGACCGGAGTTCCTCTGTTGCCTTGTCTAGCAAATCTAGGGCCCGCTCACCCTGGCTCCGCGCCACAAGTTCCTCGAGTCCCTCGTGGAGGGTGACCTTCGGCGCGTACCCCAGCTCTGACCGGATCCGGGTAATGTCGGCGAAGCAGTGGCGGATGTCGCCGGTCCGGAAACGGTGGGTGATCTCGGGGGCAATCCTGACTCCGAGCAGCTCAGCCAGGATATCGGCGATCTCCCGGATCGTGACCCGGCGCCCTGTTCCCACGTTGTAGATCTGACCGCTGGCTTCCTGCTTGTCCAAGGCAAGAAGAATTGCATTCACCACATCGTGGACTGAGACGAAATCCCGGCTCTGCTCACCATCTTCGAAGACGAGCGGGGGCCGGCGATTCATGAGCCGGCTCATGAAGATCGCAGCCACTCCGGTATAGGGGTTCGAAAGTGATTGCCGCGGGCCATAGACGTTGAAGAAGCGCAGGGCCACGGTGGGGATACCATAGGCCCGCCCGACGCTCAGGCTCATCTCCTCCTGCAGCCTCTTGGTCAGGGCGTAAATCGAGGTCGCTCTGGGCGCTTTGGACTCGGGGGTGGGGACTGGCACCAATGGCTTTCTGCAATTCGGGCATGCAATCTCCCAGTGCCGAGCCGCGGTCGCCGTCTCGAGCCTTCCATCATCGCTGATTGGCCCGCAGGCTTCACAGCGGTAGCTCCCTTCGCCATAGAGGCTCATGGACGAGGCAACGACCAGCTTTTTCACGTATCCACGGCGATTGGTCAACTCATCAAGAAGTACCGCTGTGCCCCGCGCGTTCTGATCGACATACCGTTCCAGCTGATACATTGACTGACCCACCCCGACGACCGCCGCGAGGTGGATCACAGCGTCCATGCCAGAGAGGGCACGACGGACCGTCTCCGCATCTCGAAGATCGCCATGGACGAAATCTGCCGCCGGGTTGAAATAAGCAGGAACCCGCTTGTCCGCATGAACTTGGGGATCAAGCGCATCGACCACCCGGACGTGGTCGCCTCGGAAAATCAGGGCGTCAACTACGAAGCTCCCGATGAATCCGGCTCCGCCTGTTATGAGCACATTCACGGCGCCGTGACAACCTCCCGCCGATTGATGTAGGCTAATGGTTCACGTAGATATCCGGCCACTGGTCGTTGCCGGTGTAGTACGTCAGGCGGATTGCCTTCTCCCACGGGGTCCCGATCTCCCAGAGGAAGATCTCATAATCCGCCCGGTCGTGCTCGTGCCCGTCGGCGGCGGCGCCCCAGATCAGCCAGCGGCCGTCGTTTGAGAGTCTGGGGAAGTACTCGTGGCTGTAGCCTCCCGGGAGGTCCATGAGAGGCTCGCGTGTGCTCCCATCGGCTGGCCCCCACATCAGCCGGGTGCCTCCCCGTCCGCCGATCTCGACCCATACCACGCGGGAGCTTCTCGGGACCCACGTCGTCTGGCAGGCTTGAACCTTGGTGAGCGGAATCAAGGTGCGCTGGTGAAGGTCCCAGACCCCGGCCCCGTCAAAGCGCCCTCGGAGTCCCATCGCGAGCCGGGTTCCATCGGCCGATAGCTCAACATCTCCGATCTCGAGCCCGGGTAGCTCCCGCGCCGCATCGAGGAGCAGCTCCTCCCGCCCGATCCGGAGATCGAGCCTGATGACGCGCTGCCCTCGAAGAAAGATGATCCCGCGGCCGTCTGCGGTCCACGTCGGGTGGTAGCCCTGCTTGGCCAGCAACCGCTCCCCAGTCCCATCGGTATTGATCAGGTACACGTCCCAGGCGGTCTCTTCGCGAAAGGAAACCCACTCCCGCTGGCTCCGCAGGAACAGGATCTGCCGCCCATCAGGGGAGAAGCGTGAGAAGAAGTCCACGTGGGGGTGGCGCGTGAGCCGCCGCACCTCTTGGGAGCGAAGGTCCATGAGATACAACTCGTGGTTTCCATCCCGGTTGGAGGACCAGACGATCTCTGCGTCCAGCCGCTGAGCCAGCTCCCGGAAGGTGGAGCGCTCCGCCTCTGTGAGCTGCCGAAGGTTCCCCTTTCGGGGTGGGACGAATTGGGTGTAGAGCCGTTCAGGAAGGGCCAGGAGCTGCTCAAGGGGGGGTGGGAGAAAATCCCGTGACGCGGCCAGGGCTAGGCCTCCGGCCCCGAGCGCGAGGAGCCCCAGGAGAATCAGCAGGCGCCTCACGGGTTTTCCCGGCGATCGCGGATGATCCGGGCCGGGATCCCCCCGACGATCGCGAAGGCAGGGACATCCTGAGTGACCACGGCGTTGGCCGCGATGATCGCGTCCTGACCAACGCGAACCCCGTCGAGAACTTTGGCCCCAGCCCCGATCCAGCACCCCGGGCCGACGTCGATGCCCTTCGACGGGCGGCCCTGCTCTACCACGGGACGGTCCAACGTCTCAAAGTCATGGCCACCCCCGACGAGATAGCTCTGCGCGGCGAGCAGACTCTTCCGACCCACTCGCACGACGCTGCCGGAGAAGATGAGACACTGATAGCTTACGTTGACCCCGTCCTCGAGCTCGATCTCTCCATCTTTGCACGCCAGGATCGAGCTCCGCCCGATGAAGACCTCATTACCGAGGCTGATCCCCTGATTCGCGGTTCCCTTGGCGTCCAGGGTGACGTTGTCGTCAAGGGCCACGTGGTCCCCGATGCGGATCTTGTGGGGATGCCGGAGAATCACGTGGGCGCCGAACATCACGTCCCGGCCGCAGCTCTGAAGAACCCATGGGTAGAGCCGGGCCCGAAGAGCCAGGCCGAGGGCCCCCGGGACTCCGCTCGCAAGCATCGCCATCTCATATTTCAGAAGGGGCCACCACCCTCGCCGCCCAACCACCAGATCCATGTAGCGGTGGACCCTGGAGCGCTCAGAATCAAAGAGGGCGCCGGGGACGTCGGCGAGACGCTCGGTCACGGCTTTCCCTCAGAGTGGGCGGGGATCGGCTGGAGGGCGAAGAGCGCGCCGGGGAGGAGCGAGATGAGAAGGAGCACCTCTGCCAGGAGCGCGAGAGCGAAGGCCTCCGTGGCGCCGAGACCGATCCGTCCCGCCAGAACCACAAAGGAGGACTCTACGACCCCGATCCCTCCGAGGGAGACCGGAATGCGAGCGATGAGGAATACGATCGGGATCGTGGCCATGTAGAGGGCGAGGGAGGCCTGGAGGCCCAGGGCCCGTCCGGCCGCATAGTGGATGGCCACGGGGAAGAGCCCCTCAACAAGGGAAAGCAAGAGGAAGAGAATCAATACCCCACGTTGGGTGGAGTACTCAAGATACACCTGGGCCCATCCCTGGAGCTTGGCCATCAAGGGAGACCGGACGGGCCAGCGCGTGAACCAGCGCGCCACGGGGAACGAGAGGGGACAGGCCAGCCCCGCAAGCAGGATGACGGCGCCGAGACCCCACCCGAGGGCGCCCAGCGGGACCCCGGCCAGATGAGCGAGGAGAAACGCCGCGCATGTCGCGAGGAGGGCTTGGGAGAGAGCGCCGAGGGCCCGCTCCAAAATGATGGAGGCCACCAAGGTAGGGGTTCGAAATCGCGGTGCCACGGCGAACGTTCGCACCACGTCGGCCCCAACGGTCATGGGGAGGAAGAGACCGGCGAAGGAGGCGACGTAATAGGCGCGGGCGGCGGAACCAAGGGGGAGCGCCACATCACGCGCCTGGAGGAGGAGGCGCCACTTGGCGGCCATGAGGAAACGGTCACCGGTCAGGAGCGCCACGGCCAGCAGAAGAAAGGGGGGATCTGCGCCGACGATCAACTGAGTCGTGCGGCCAAGGTCCACAAACCCGAGGAGCGGGAGAAGGGCCAGGAGGGCCAGGCTGATGCCACCCCGAAGGACGAAGGAAAGTGTCTGTCGCCCCACGGAATTCTCGGCCCGCTCCTCAACCCTCCCGGATCGGGATCTGCTCGATGAACCGGCGATGCCAGAGGGCGAGGTTCAGAAGGGCCCAGAGGATGTGGTTGTGGTTGTGGCTCCGGCGGAGATGCTGGCGGATCAGGAGGTTCACGTGGTCCAGGTTGAGGTGCGCCTGGAGCAATGGCGAAGCGTTCAAGACGTCGACCATATACTCTCGGAGCTCCTGACGAAGCCACTGCTTGAGCGGAAGACTGTACCCCTGTTTCCCTCGGTGAAGGATCTTCTCGGGGAGGAGCCCGGTCATCGCTTTCCGATAAATCGCCTTTGTCCGGAGACCGGGGAACTTGAGCCGGCTCGGGATCCGGGCCGCGGCCTCGACCATCAGGTGGTCCAGAAACGGCACGCGGACTTCAAGGGCGTATCCCATGGACATCTTATCGACCTTCATGAGGACCGAGTCCGGCATGGTGAGGCGGAGATCTACGTAGAGTTCCTGTGAGACAGGATCTCCGGTCCCGGCCCGGGCGCGAACCTGCCGGACGGGCGCGAAGGGGTCCATCGCGACTTGACCCCGGAACGCTTCCGTATAGAGCTGGCGGTCCTGCTCAGGCGAGGAGAAGTACTGCCAGCGCATGTGGCCGCCGTCGGCCTCGAGCGCTGCCCCGTCCGCAAAGCGCCTGACGACGTTGACGAGCCCCTTCTTCTGCTCCTGATCCGGCAGGCGCCGGATCAGGGGCTCGATCAGACTACGCCGAACCACGGATGGGAGCCGGCGGTAGAGCCGCTCGCACTTGCTCGCGATGAAGCGGTCGTAGCCGACGAAGACCTCGTCCCCGCCCTCGCCGGAGAGGCAGACCGTGGCGTGGCGCCGGGCCTCGCGGCAGAGGATCGAGAGAGGGAGGGTCGAGAGGTCGGTCATCGGCTCGTCCAGATGCCAGACCGCCCACTCGATGAGGGCCGGGGTCACTGGCTCGATGAGGATCTCGTGGTGCTCGGTCCCGTAATATCTCGCCGCGTGCCGGGCATACTCCCATTCGCTGAAGCTCTCATCCGCGTAACCGATCGTGAAGGTCGGTAGCGGCTGCGTCGTCGCCTGACGGGCGAGGGCGAGCACCGCGGTCGAGTCCAGGCCGCCAGAAAGAAAGATCCCGAGCGGGACATCGGCCATGAGCCGCTTTCGAACCGACTCACCGAGAAGCTCCCGAATCCTCCGGACATGCGTTTCTTCAGGCTCATCACTGGGCTCAAAGCTCACATCCCAATACTCACGCAGCTCCGCCTGGCCGTTCCGGAGGGTCAGGGTCTGGCCGGGCTGGAGCTTTCGGATCCCGCGAAACATCGTCGCGGGGCCGGGGACAAACTCGTAGCCGAGGTAGTGGTAGAGAGACTGAAGATCGATCTCGCGATCCACCCCCGGATGTTCGAGAATGGCCTTCAGCTCCGAGGCGAAGACGAGGCGCTGGCCATCCAGCCAGTAGTACAGCGGCTTGATCCCTAGCCGATCACGGGCCAGGAAGAGCGTCCGGGTCCGGGCGTCCCAAATGGCGAAGCCGAACATTCCGTGGAGCTCTCGAACACAGGCCTCGCCCCACTCCTCCCACGCGTGGACGATGGCTTCGGTATCGCTGTGGTCAGTCCGGAAGCGGTGCCCCCGGGATTCAAGCGTTCGCCGAACGGAAAGATGGTTATAGATTTCACCGTTGTAGACCACCCAGACCGAGCCGTCCTCGTTGGTCATCGGCTGGTGGCCGCCCTCGAGGTCTATGATCTTGAGGCGCTGGATTCCGAGACCGACCGGGCCGTCCAGGTGGAGGCCCGAGTCATCGGGCCCCCGGTGTTCAATCGTTCGAAGCATGGCCTCAAGAACGACCTTCGGGGCCTCGCGGTCTTCCGAGTGTTCCACGATCCCGGCAATACCGCACATGGGAATTCAGTATATCAAAGAAAGCGCCCCCGCCTTCATCCGATGGCGGCGGAGGCAAGCGAGACCGCGAGGATCCCGGAGGCCACGATGATCGGGAGCCACTGCCACACCATGCGTGGCGTCATCGCGAGGCCGGCCCTCGCCAGCATCCAGTCGAGGGCGGGGAAGAGAGCGAGGAGCCCGAGCCAGAGCAGGCTTCTGAGGACGGCGCCGCGGGCGGGGTGGAAATAGCCCGGGAAGAAGCCGTGGGCGGGATGAAACGCCTCAGCGTGGAAGATTGCCCCGTAGGTCCAGAAGAGGAGCTTCGGCTGGCCCGCGAGCAGGAGCCCGATCCAGGCGCTCCACGCCCCGAAGACCCCGAGGGCCGCCCGCGTGAGCGGCCAGCCCTTCTCCTGAAAGAGTGTGACAAGCGGGACCACGAGGAGCGGGGCCAACGGCGCGAGGTAGCGGAGCGGCGGGCAGACCCCGCCGTGCCAGTCGGGAAACGCCGCGATCGGAAAGAGATAGACGGTGAGGAGCGCGATGAGGGTGCCGGCGAGCCAGGGATGTTGGCGCCGGAGGGGGATCAGCCCAACGAGGGAGAGCAAGAAGAGCGGGTTGAGAAAGACGAGCCCCTTGTCCCGGTCAGTCAGGATGGCCAGGAGCCCCGTCGGAATCGCGCTCAGGACCAAAGGCTTGCGACTATTGAGCGGAAAGGGGACTCCGAAGAACCCCCAGTCGTAGAGCCCTTCGAGGATGAGCGAGAGGACGATCGGGATCCCAAACGGGATCGCATGACGGCGCAGCGGCTGCCGGGCGAGGCCGGCCGCGCCAAGGACCAGCGTCACGGCCAGGAATCGCTCGTTAAACCATGGGAGGAAGGCGATGAGGAATCCTGTCATGAAGGCCCCCCAGCGATCGCGGGCCTGGAGGAGACCTAGGATCGCCCCCGCCGCGAAGAGCCCGGCCGAAAGCTCGGGGTAGATCTGGGCCGAGTAGTAGAGGAGGGGAGGGGTGAGCGCGACGAGGAGGGCAGCGACGGCACTTGGGCCGGGGGCCCGCGAGACCGCTCTCGCCAGCAGGAACGTGACGACCCCGAGGGTCGCGGCAAGGAGATTCATCCAGACGAGGACGGTAAACCGAATGCGGAGCTGGGAGTGAAACCCCGCCCAGTACGCGGGCGCGATGAGGATCGGGAGGCCGGGCCGGTTGACCAGATACTCCCGCCCGACCCACTCCTGTTCCCGTCCCGCGAGTCTCCCTCCCGAGACCCGGTTGTAGAAGTGAAAGCCGAACTGCCCGGGTCCGAGAAGCGGACGACTGTAAAAGTAGCGTGTGTCATTTTGCTCCCGGTTGTTGAAGACGTTGAGGTCGCCGTCGACGACGATGCTGTGGGTCAAGAGGAGATAGGCCGGCTCGTCGCCGGTCAGGAGGTGCTCCCGTCGCGGGTCGTCGGGACGCGGCGAAATCAGTTGCGACCGAACCAGGGAGACGGCGGCGAGGGTGGCAAGGAAGACGAGGGCGCATCCGCGCCAGCCGCCCAGGCGTGCTCCGACCGCGAGGGCCGCTGGCCGGGCAGGGAGGAGTCGCACCAGGACGCATCCCACCGCCAGAATGGCCAGAGGGATCGAGAAGACCTGAAGGACGCGGAGGAACGGGCTGACGGGCTCGTGGCGAATCAGAAGCGGGAGGAGGGCGAGGAGGGGGAGGCCCCCCTCGAGACCATGGCGAAGCTTGGGGCTCAGCACTGCACTTGCGCCGCGCCTAGATGCGAGCGTCACAAGGCCCGAGGGAGGAGGGACCCGGAGGCGTACGACCAAGCCCGCCTGCGGCGGGACTCGGTGCCCGCAAAGGTACGCCCGACGACCGAAAGGTGATCAATGGCCGGAGGCCGTTCCACTACCGGCACCCACCGAAGGTGGGTCGGGCGACGCATATCGGCGCGGCGCTAAAGATAGCCGTGAGTCTTATACCACTGGGCGGTGAGGGCAAGGCCGGTGCGAAGGTCGACCTTCGGGCGGAATCCGAGCTCGCGCTTGGCTCGCTCGATCGAAAAGGCGCGGTTCTGACGGAACCAGTCCACGCGGCGACGGAAGAGGGGCGGCTCGATCCTGAAGGGACGGCAGAGCCCCTCGCAGATGGCTGCGGCGGCCCACAGCGGCCAGAAGGGGAGATGGACGATCCGAATCTCCCGGCCAAGGCTCCGTCCCACCTCACGGACCAGTTCGTTGAGCGAGTAGTAGCGGTCGTCGCCGATCAGGTAGGTTCGGCCGATGGCCTCGGACCGCTCCGCCGCCGACTCGAAGGCGTCCACCAGGTTGTCAATATAGAGCGGGTGGTAGAGCGTGTTTCCGTCCCCGAACATGAGGAAGCGGCCAGAGCGGACCGCGCGGAAGAGGAGGAGGAAGCGGCCGGGGTCGCCCGGGCCGTAGATCGCCATCGGGCGGAGGATGGTGTATGCGAGACTCTGCCCGGCGATCTCGGCGACCGCCTGCTCACCCTCGTACTTCGTGAGTTGGTAGTAATCCTCGGGGGTAATGGGGGAATCCTCGTGCCCCGGGAGCTCCTTGATATCCCCGTGGACCCCTTGTGTGGAACAGTAGATCAACCGCTCCACCCCGTGGCGCAAGGACGCCTCCGCCACCCGCCGAGTCCCTTCCACGTTCACTTCCCAGTAAAGACGCTTTGGGAGGTTGATCTGACGGAAGGCCGCTGCCAGGTGAAAGACCTGCTGGCAGCCGGCGGTCAGTCGTTCCACGAGGGCGGCATCTGTGACGCTTCCGAGATGAAGTTCCGCGCCGAGGCTGCGCAGCTCATCCGCGAACAGGCCGGCTTCACGGTCGAGGACGCGGACGCGGTGGGCCCGGCCAAGGAGGCGGCGGACGAGATGGCTTCCCGTGAAGCCGGTGCCGCCGGTCACGAGGACTCTCACGCGTGAGTTACCGCACCGCCCAGGCGACCATCCCTGCGAAAAGGGCCAGGGAGAAAATCAGGAAGACCGGGCGACGGTACAGGTGTTCCGGATCAATGAGCGGGCTCTCACGCTCAAAGGTCATCTTGAAGGTCCACGCCAGGATCAGCGCAATCAGCGGGAGGGAGCGAAGGAGTTGGGGACGTTCCGAAGCGAAGAACCACCCCAAGGCCAGCATCGCGGCAATCGCGTAGCCGAGCTGGACCCCGAAGAGGGCCCGAACCGAGTAGGACTCGAAGGTTTGACGGTACCGAGCCGCCCCGGATCCGAGCAGCCGAAACTCCGCAAGCCGCTTGCCCGTCATCAGGAAGGCCCCGAAGGCCCAGACCGCGACCAGGAGGAGGATCGGGGGTGTCGCAAGGTTGGTCGGCAAGACGGCGCACCACCCGATGGAAAGCCGGATCGGGTTGGTCAGCGATTCGACGAGGGCATCGAGGTAAGGCCAATCCTTCAGCCGAATTGGCGGCACGTTGTAAAGCAGCCCTGCAAGGAAGAGCGCAAGATTGGCCAGAACGAACGCGGGGGGGAAGAGCCACGTCGCGCCGGCAAACGCGGTCAGCGCAATGACCGCCGTAAGAACGAGGAGCGGTCCGACCCGGACTCGCCCGGAGGGGATCGGACGCTCCCGCTTGACCGGGTGCTGAGCATCGAAGCGGGCATCGAGGACTTCGTTGATCGCGTAGTTGGTCGAGGAGACGAACCCGGAGATTAAGAACGCAAGGCCCGCAGTGCCGACCACGCCCCAATCCGGGACGATGCGGTGAGCGGCGAGCGCGAGGGTGCTTCCTGCCGGGACCACAAGGTTTTTGATCCAGTGGTCAAACCTGAGGGGCCTGAGGTAATCGGCCCAACAGCCAGCGAGGTCGCTCGTCGCTTCTGTCGTTCGAACGAGCTCCGGATCATCCATAGACCAGTGAGCGCCCGAGACCAGAGTGGATCTGGATGGCGGGCCCGGTTCGAGGTCTTCCTGTGGACATCTGAGGCGGAACCATACGCCCTGGGCTCGCGAAAGTCAAGGCGGCAGCCCCCTGGACATCACGGCACCCGAGGATCTGCATAGCACGGCAGTATAGCCCAGCAGGGTGTTTTTCAACAGCCTGCTGGCGCATTCAGGGCGTGAAGAGGTAAAGCTCGGCGATCGACCAGGGAGAGATCGGGTCACGCCCGGTCTGGATCAGGCGAAGAGAGCGCACCCGAACAGGGCCGAAGCGGAGGAGGACACGGTCCACTCCGTCTCTCAAGAGATGAGTGCCCGCCCAGCGGAGGGGACCCAGGAAGAGGGGAGTGGTCTCTACGACCTCCCAGTGAAGACCGTCGTGAGAGATTTCGAGGGCGAGGCCCCGAGGGTAGTCAGAGCGGAATGGGCCGAGATCTAGGGCGAGGCCTGAGAGCACTGTCGATTCCCTCAGATCTACTCGGAGCCAGGCGCCCGGTGTCTGGGGTCCTGGAGTCGTCCAGCGGGTGTGAAGCTGCCCGTCGAAGAGGATGTGGGGGTTGGGTCCCGTCAGGCTTCCCGACACGCTCCAGCCCGAGCGGCTGAGGGGTGTCCCTGGTGGCTCAGGGCGAGCAAACCGGCTGAGAACGCGATCGCTGCCGATCTCTTCGCGCGTAAAGTCCACGCCTCCAGCGCGTAGGGCCTGTTCGATCGAGTCGGCCGAAGGCAGCGCAACGGGATAAACGATGGCCGTACCCGGGTGTATGCGGAGCCGGGGGAGGAGGTTGGGGTGTGGCGCCCTTCCGTGCGCATCCACAAGTAGGTTGGAGGGCAGGACGATCAGTTTCCCCCGACTGAGTTGGAAGAGTCGAGCCCCGATCCCATGGTCGGCGTAGACTCTCTGTATCCCGCTCTGGAGCAGTCGCTCCACGAGGGCGGCCGAATCGGCTGGGTTGCCGGCAGGGGAGTTGACCGCTTCATACACGAACAGCTCGCGAATCGTCCACCAGAAATCGGGATCTTCTCCAAGATGGGTGATCCTCAGATAGCGAGCCGCCCGCGGCCGGAAGCGCACCTCCACTCGTCCCCAGCGGGCTCGCCCGATTAGATGATCCCCAGACCAATACAGGTAACCATAATAGGCAGGGACCTCACGGACCCCAACCCACTCGCGTCCGTCCCGGGACGCCTCGAGACGGAAGCCGACCGGAAGGTCATCAACGCCGCCCGGAAGCCAGGTCACCATTCCAATCCTGCGGACTTGTCCGAGGTCGATCTGAAACCACATCCCCGTCCGTCTTTCCGCCTGGCTCTCCCAGCGGGTGCCTGCGTCCCGATCCACCGCGTGGTGGGCCGATTCGGGGTGGGGGAAGGCGAGAGCCCTCCAACCCACGGCAGACAACTCGCGGTATGCCTGGGATTCGAGGGCAAAGTCGGTATAGAGCCACCCCTGAGGAGTGTAGCTGTGTGTGGAGCGAATCCCTGCGGCCGCCAAGGTCTCCTGGAAGCTCTCCACGTGACGCTGGATCAGGATCCCCACGCGTCTGGCGGCGTCAGCCTCGACGGCGTGTGGGGGATAGATCTCGTTGCTCAGGTTCGATACGGCGACGCGGTCGAGGTAGAACGCCCACCGGAGGCTCGCGTGTGGGTCATCGACGTACAGCGCATCGAGGGGGTGGGCATCGAGGAACTGTATCATGGCCTGCCGTCTTCCAATGTGCGCGTTCCGCCGGGCCCGCTCGTCGGGGTGAAGTGGCCACATGAACTGAAGGTTCGTCCACACGTTGAAGGTGAGGAGAAGAACTAAGAGGGCGGCCGCCGCCAGGCGCGACCATCGCCTAAGACGTGTCACGAGCGCGGCGACGAAGAGCAGCAGCGGGATGTAGACCGGGAGCACATACCGGGTGGTGTCGCGGTGGAAGTCTGGGACAAACGCGGAGGCGCAGAGCAGGCCGAACGGGACGACGAGCGTGAGTAGCAACATCCAGATGCCGGACTCACGGGTCGTTGGGGCATCCGGGGCGCGTCGAAGCCGGATGGCGCTGTAGAGCCCCACGGCGCTGGCGATGAGATAGACGGCGATGTTAGCGAGCAGGGCCACCTGCCGTGCGGAGGTGTCGGCGGGCCAGTAGTACGTGCCGAGCAGTGTCGGCACCACCGTCGTCACGAGCGCGGAGAGCCGCTCTCCTGGAAGATTGAGCCCGGCGTCGAACAACTGATTCAGGTCGCCGAGGCCGCGGCGTGAGATGGCAAAGAGCCAGGCGGGGAGGCTCCCGAGGAGGAAGCTCCCTAGCAGGGCCCGCCCCGCTCGGCAGAGTGGGAGTCTGGGGTTCCTGACCCACGCCACGAGAATGGCGGGGATCAAGACCTCGATCACCTTTGGGCTCGTCCACCAGGCGAGCCCGGCGGTCAATCCCAGGCAGAGTGCGCCCCGGACGTATCGGCGTTCGTTCTTCGCCTGCGCCATGGCGAGAGCGAGCAGGAGGAGGAGGACTCCGAAGATATTGGTCTCGAAGTGCGGCTCGGCGACCGTGCTCCAGTAACTGAGCAGGAACGGGGGGATGGCGGCGAGGAGAAGTGCCACTCGGCCGGTTGTCTCGTCGAAGACGCGACGTCCCAAAAGGTAGAGCCCCAGGGGGAAGAGGAGCGAATAGACCACCGCATTGAGGCGGACGACCAGCGCCGAGGGGCCGAAGAGGAGGAGCGCCGGGACGAGGTGGAACCCGTTCAGTGACCCATGATAGGCCTGGTGGTAGAAGAAGGCCGGGAAGTCCTGCCCGCGCAGGATGTTCTTGGCGGCGAGGGCGACCGTGGCGTCGTCGCCCGAGATATCCTGATAGAAGATGACCGAAACGCGTAGAAGGGTGGCGAGGAAGAGCAGGGCGGTAACGATCAACCATCGCCGGGGCTCGGGGGAGGAGGCGAAGCCCCAGTTCACGGGGAGCCTTTCCGTTCCGGCCCTGGTGCCAGCAACCTCAGTTCGGGGACCGTCCAGGAAAGCTCTGAGGGGCCGATCAGGACCAGACGGAGGAAGCGCGTCTGTCGCGGTGGGAAGGTGACCCGGAGTTGCTCGACTCCGTCCCGCAGGAGGTGACGGCCATCCCAGCGAAGTGGACCCACGGTCACCGCGGAGGTCGAGAGGGGTTCCCACCGCGCGCCATCGAGTGAGGCGAGGAGCTGAAAGGCGCGGGGGAGCTCGTGGGAAGGCTGGCCATAGTTCACGAGCAGTCCGCTCACCTCATGGGACGTGGAGAGGTCCACCTGAAACCAACTCCCAGGTCTCTGCCGATCCACGCGCCATTGGGTCTTGAGCTGTCCGTCAAGTGCCAGGCCCGCGTCCTGGGGGCGTTCAGACGCGGTGACCCGGCCCTGGATCTCGAATGGACGGCCGACCAGGGGCTGACGGCGAAGGCGCGTATAGAGGCGCCATCCGCCGACCTGTTCATCCTCCCAGAGGATTCCCAGCTCCCGCGCCCGGGCGTCGAAGTCCGGGGCCTCGTGATTGGGCACCACAATCGCATAGCCACGCCGGAAGCGGATGCGATCAGGGAGATCGGGGTCGGGCTCGCGCCAGCCGTGGGAGTCGGTGAAGAAGTTTTGGGGCAAGATGCCAATCGTTCCTGCGCTCATGAGGGCGATCTGAGTCGAGACGCCCTGGTCCGCATAGACGAAGCGCACGCCGCGCTCCCGGAGCCGGGCCACGAGCGGCGCGACCCCCGAAGTCTCTGGAGGGGAGCCCTCGTGAACCGTATGGACATAAAGCTCACGAATCGTCCACCAGTAGTGACTGTCCTCTCCCGTCTGGGTGAGGCGCATGTGACGGGCCTGGTGCGGCGGGAAGCGGAGCTCCACCCGCGCCCCGTCGGACCCGCGCCATCGGGTGGGCCCACCCCCAGTAGAGAGGGCCTTGATAGCTTGGCACGTTGACCATGGTGGACCACTGCTGGCCGTCGACGGAGGTCTCGAGCCGAACGCCTCGGGGCACATCCTGAAAGGTGCCGGGAAGCCACGACACCATACCGAGGAGGTGGGAGCGCCCGAGGTCGAGGGTAAAGCTCATCCCGGGGCGTTGGGGCCCGCGGCTCTCCCATCGGGTTCCCGCATCCCGATCAATCGCCAGCTCCGCTGCTTCGGCCAACGGATTGGCCGTAGCGCGCCATTCGTCAGGGGGGAGCTCTTGGAGGGCGATCGGATCCCGCGAGAAATGATGGTAGATCCACCCCACCGGACTTTGGATCACGTCGAAGCGGATCCCCGTCGCCGCCAGCGTGGATTCAAAGGCGGCGTCTCGCCCAAGGGCAAACCATGCCGCCTGCCCGGCCCCGTCCACCTGGAGGGCATAGGGTGGGTAGTTGTCTTGATACGGGTCGGCGAAGAGCACCTGCTCTCCACTCAGAAAGACCAGAGAGCGCATCCAGTCAGGGCCATACAGGAAGCGAATCCCCTGAGTCTCGACCAGGCGGAGGATCGCCTGATCTCGTTCGACCCGCCCCCGAAATTCGGCGAGCGCCGCCGGGCGGAGCCAGAGAATCTGGTGGGAGAAGCTTCCCGCAAGGTTCAGGGTCAGCGGGAGGAGGAGAGCGAGAATGCCTAGGGGGCGCCATCGGTCCCAGAGGGCGAGACTCCCATGGGCAAGGAGGACAGGGAGGACTGTGGTCAGGGGGAAGAGATACTTCTGATCCTGGTCCGAGAGCCGGCTCCCATACACGCTCACCAGGGTGATCAGCAGGTTCACGGCTCCCACGGCCAGGAGGGCTAAGGCTCCAACCTTGGCCGGGACCATCTGGCGCCGATGGTGGGAGAGGAAGATCCCCAACCCGAACAGCAGAAGGACGAGCGTCAGGAGATAGCCGCCGAGCCAGAACGGAGTCCACTGAATGGGGCCGGGGACTCCGAGGAGGATCGGAAGGGCATTGGCGACGAAATCCCAGAGGTAGGTGACCCACTGGTCCGGGGATTCGAAGACCCCGACCCCGAGCAGGAAATACCCTCGGCTCAGATTGTAGAGCCAGAGGGGGCTTGATCCCACGATGAAGGCGAAAGTCAGGCCAATCAGTCTGGGGCGGAAGAGACGCGTTCGCTCCTGCCAGACGAGCCACACCCCGACAATCATGAGATAAACAACGCTCAAGAAGTTCGTCCACCAGGCGAGCCCCGCAAGGAGGCCGAGGACGAGATAGCCCCTGGTTCGCGCGGCAGCGTCCCGCCGGGCCGAGAGGCGGGATGTGAGCCAGAGGATGAGGAGCCCGAGGACCACGACGAGCGGGTAGTGGGATCGCGCCTGGTGGCTCCACCAGAGAAGAAAGTTGGACGGCATTGCAAGAAGGGCTGTCGTGATCCACGCCACGCGCCGATCGAAGAGCTCCCGAGTGATGTGCCAGGTGAGAGCGAGGGTCAGGCAGGAGAGGAGAAAGGGGAGAATCGCCAGAGTCAGAGCGCTCGGACCGAGGACGGCGAAGAGGGGCGCCATGAGATAGGCTTCGAAGGCTCCCATGAAGGCCTGGCCGGACATGAAGACGGGGAGGTCCCCCTGAAGCACCCGGAGACCCATGAGACCGATCACCGCTTCGTCCAACCACGGGTGGGAGGTGGGGAGGACAAGGCCGCGGAGGAAGAAGCCCGCGACAAGGAGTGGCCAAACCCTCAGCCTGGCCATTGGTCGTGTGCACAGGGTTGGTGACGTGAGATCATACCCGGCCGCTCCCGCCCATTCTAACCAATGCCATGCCCGCGACCAAGCGACGCCCCCCGCGTGACAACAACGCAAGGAGATCCGTGCAGGCGACTCGCCCGGACATTGACCATCTTTTCCCTCTTGCGGTATAGTGATGCGGCGATTCCGAGATGGCGAGCACCGATGCCGACTCCCGTGGCGCATGGACTGGCAGGGGCGATTCTCTACACGCTGCCGCCTTGGTCCCAGGATCCGACTCGAGAGTGGTCGGGCCTCGCCCTCGCGGGCTTCGCCGCTGTCGCGGCAGATCTGGATTTTCTTCCGGGACTCCTCCTCGGGGACCCGAGCCGCTTCCACCACGGGGTCAGCCATAGCCTTGGGGCGACGCTCCTCTTCGGGCTCACGATGGCGCTCATCGCCCCTTCCACTCTGGCCGGGGGCTATCCTCGGCGCGCCCTCCTCTGGGCATCCCTTTACGGGAGCCACCTCGTCATGGACTTCTTCGCGGTGGACACGAGTCCCCCGTACGGCGAACCCCTTTTCTGGCCTCTGTCGAGTCAGTTTCTTATCTCTCCCTGGACCCCCTTTCCGGATGTGAAGCACGGTCGGGGCTGGGAGGCGTTCCTGAATTGGGCGAACGCGCGGGCTGTGGCGGTGGAGGCGGGCGTATTCGTTCCCCTCTGGCTTGGGACCCTCCGGATGCGGGGCTCCTGGCGAACACTCGCGAAAGGGTGAGAGGGGGGGGAGGACGGTGAAAGGGAAGGTATGGATCGGCGTCGGCGTGAGTCTCGTCTGCCTGTGGCTTGCGTTCCGGGGCGTGGAGATCGATCAGGTCGTCCGGTCGTTCCGTGACGTGCGCCCCCTGTATTTGATTCCCGCCCTGCTCCTCGCGGTCTTCGTTCGGTTCTTCGTCACCGCGCTTCGCTGGCAGGTCCTGCTTCAGCCCGTCAAGCGCATAGGCCTCCATCGACTGTTCGGCGTGACCATGATCGGCTTCATGGCCAATAACGTGCTCCCTGCCCGGATGGGAGAATTCGTCCGCGCTTACGCCCTCGGGAAGACCGAGCACCTGTCGAAGAGCCTCTCCTTCGCGACCATCGTCGTCGAACGGATATTCGACGGACTGACCCTGCTCCTGTTCCTGCTCCTCTCGGTCTTTTTTGTTTCATTCCCCGCCTGGCTCACCCGAGCCGCTTATGCCTCGCTGGTCCTCTACATGGGGGTTCTCGGAGGGCTCTTCTGGCTTTGGAGCGGTCGTTCCTTCGGACCACTGGCCCGGCTCGGCCTTTTCGTTCCCTCCCGGCTTCGAGAGCGGGCGCAGGGACTCCTCGCCTCCTTCACGCTGGGCCTCGATATTCTCGGTCATGGATGGGCCCTCGTGGCTGTCGCGGCCCTCTCCATCCTTGATTGGCTCGTGATCGTCGCCTCCCTCCACGTGACCTTTCTGGCATTTGATCTTTCCCTCCCACCCATTGCGGCCTTCGTCGTCACGGTGGTCGTAGCCTTGGGGGTCACCCTTCCTTCCTCCCCAGGGTTTGTCGGCACGTATCAGTTTTTCACCGTCGTCGGGCTGGGGTTCTTCTCCGTTCCGGACTCGGTCAGCTTTTCGGTCTCCCTGGTCTCGCACGCGATCCAGTACGTTCCCATCACCGTGATCGGCCTGATCTATTTTTGGCGGGAAAACCTGAGTTTCAGGGAACTCAATGCCCCCGTGGAGGCGACCGGGTGAATCTCTCCGTGGTCATCCCTGTCTACGACGAAGAAGAGAGCGTCATCCCCCTTGCGCGGGCCGTGAACAAAGTTCTCGGCGGGCTCGGTGGGCCGTCGGAGATTATCTTCGTGGACGACGGGAGCACTGACCGAACCTTTGTCCGGCTCAAAGACCTCCAGGGCGAGATGTCTCGCTTGCGAGTGATCCGGCTCCGGGGCAACTTTGGCCAGACGGCCGCGCTTGCGGCCGGGTTCGATCTGGCGCAGGGCGAGGTCGTCGTCACCCTGGACGGCGACCTCCAGAACGATCCGGCTGACATCCCGGCGCTCCTCGCCAAGCTTGAGGAAGGATTCGATGTCGTGAGCGGATGGCGTCGCGAGCGGCGGGATCCTTTCTGGACCCGGCGCCTCCCCTCCCGATTGGCCAACACCCTCATCTCGCGGATTACCGGAGTCAGGCTGCACGACTATGGCTGCATGCTCAAGGCCTACCGGCAGCCGATCGTGAAAGACCTGGCCCTCTACGGCGAGATGCACCGCTTCCTCCCGGCCCTGGCCCGCTGGGTCGGGGCGTCCGTCGCGGAGGTGCCTGTCAGCCATCAGCCGCGCCGCCACGGCAGATCAAAATATGGTCTCGGCCGGACCCTCAGGGTCCTCCTTGATCTCTTCACCGTGAAATTTTTGATGAGCTACTGGACGCGCCCCATTCAGATCTTCGGGCTCATTGGCCTCCTGACGGGCGGGGCCGGGCTCCTGCTCACGCTCACCCTTGCCGCACAGCGCCTCTTCTTTGGGGTCCCCCTGGGGAACCGCCCCATTCTTTTGCTCGCGGTGCTCCTGGTCGTCGTGGGGATTCAGTTCATCACGATGGGCCTCCTCGCGGAGATGCTGGTTCGCACCTACCACGAGTCTCAGGGGAAGCCTATTTACAGCATCCGCGAAGTGGTGGGGGTCCGTCGGGAGCCGGGAAAAGAGGATCGGTGATCCGGAAGGGCCCGTGAGTCCTTCCCCGCGCCTGGTTCTTCTCCTCGTCTTCCTCTTCTATCTCGCCCTCACCGCGGTCGCGACCTACCCTCTGATCCTCGAGCTTCCGACCGCGGTCATCGACTTCGGCGACCCCCTTTTGAACTCGTGGATCCTGGCCTGGAACGCTCATGCCCTTCTCACGGATCCACTCCGGCTCTTCGACGCCAACATCTTCTACCCTCACCGCTGGACCTTGGCCTATTCCGAACTGCTCATCGTGCCGAGTCTCCTCGGGCTTCCGATCACCCTGATATGGGGGAACCCCATCCTCACCCATAACCTCCTCCTCTTCACCTCCTACGCGCTTTCGGCCTTTGCCGTCTACCTTTTGGTGGTGTCTCTGACCGGTGACCGGCGGGCCGGGCTCGTGAGCGGGGTGATCTTCGCCTTCGCCTCCTTCCGCATTGGGCGCCTGGGGCAGCTCCAGATCCAGCTCGGGTATTGGATCCCGTTTGCGTTCTATTTCCTCCACCGCTTCGTCCACGGCCGTCGGTGGAGGGATCTCTTGCTCTTTGCCCTGATGGCCGTGGCCCAGACCCTGTCGAATGGCCACTATGGGTATTACCTCGCGTTGGCCGTCGCCCTCCTTTTCGGCCTCACGGCCCTCCTGGACCCGGCCTCCCGGCGTCTCGTTCTCTGGAGACGCGTGGCCCTCGGAGGTCTGCTTGCCCTGGCGGTGGTCCTCCCGTTCCTTCTTCCGTATTGGTGGGTCCGTGAGGAGGGAGGGTTGATGCGCGACAAAGCGGAATTGAGATTCTACTCGGCCCGACTGGAGAGCTACTTTGCCGCGCCTCGCGTGAACTTTCTTTTCGGAGACCTCACAGCCCACCTTCGACGTCCGGAAGGCGAGCTGTTCACGGGTTTCGTCGTCCTTGGCCTGGCCCTTGTGGGCCTCTGGCCCAGCCGCTCGTCAGGCCAGAGGGACGCTCGCGATGACCTTCGGAGGCGTCTCGTGGTGGGCCTCGAATGTCTGGCGTTGATCAGCGCCCTCGCGATCCTCACAGTTCTTCGTCCCCTTGCGCCGGCCGTTCTCCTCCTGGCGAGTCTGGGGCTCCGGGCCCTTCTTGCCCGGGGCCAACCCTGGTTCTTTCAAGCCCCGACACTGTCCGCCGGGCGTCGGGCTCAATTCTTCTACGTGGCCCTGACGCTCTTTGGTCTCTTGCTCTCCTTTGGACCGACCTTTCACTCCTTTGGGATCTGGGGCGGCCGGCTGCCCTACCTAACGCTCTACAGGTTTCTCCCAGGGTTCAGTAGCCTCCGGGTTCCAGCTCGCTTCGCGGTCCTGGTTATGCTGGGGCTGGCGGTGCTAGCGGGCTTCGGATTGGCCCGGCTTCTTCGCTCCCAGGCCCCGCCAAGGGCCTGGCTTATCGGTTTCTGCCTCGCGGGCCTTGTCTCGCTCGAGCACTTCTCTGCCCCGCTCCCCTTCCGGCAGTTCCCCCGAGAGATCCCGCCCGTGTACCATTGGCTCGCCTCCCAACCAGATGGAATCGTCATCGCTGAGCTCCCCGCCGCGGGGGATTCCGGCCACCTCCAAAGGGACGCCGTCCGCGTCTATTACTCCACGGTCCACTGGAAACGGATGATCAATGGCTACAGCGGCTTCTTCCCCCCCGGCTACTGGGAGCAAAGCCAGCTGCTCCGCACCTTCCCGTCCCGCGAGAGCATCGCCCGGCTCCGAGAGGTTGGGGTCCGCTATATCATCTTGCGAGGCTATTCGCCCCCCGACCTCGCGTGGGTCCTTCGGCATCTGCCCCAGGATGAGTTCGTGGGTCCGCCCCGCCCTATGGGCGACGCCGTGCTCTTGGAATTGCCTCCAGGCACGGGCAAGGATAAACATTGACCGCTTTCTCTTACGGAGGCTATAGTGGTGCCTCGCGGACTCGTGAAGTGTTGATGGCCGGCGACCTTGGACAGCGGGAGAACGTGCTCATCCTCCTCATCCGCTCACTTCGGCCCCGCCAATGGATCAAGAATCTCTTCGTCTTTGCCGGCCTTGTCTTCTCACGCAACGCCTTCGAGCCTTCCCTCTTGATTTTGTCCTGCCTGGCCTTCCTCCTCTTTTGTCTTCTCTCCGGCGGGGTCTATCTTGTGAACGACGTCCTCGACTACGATCGAGACCGGTTGCATCCGCAGAAGCGACACCGCCCCATCGCATCGGGAAGACTGCCTCGCCGTCTTGGCGCGGTCGTGGGGGCCGGCCTGCTCGTGGTGGGGCTTGCGGCGGCGTCTGTCGTCGGGCAGAGCTTCGGTCTCGTCGCGCTCGGCTATGTGGCGCTTCTGACCGTTTACTCCCTCGCCCTCAAGAATGTCGTCATCCTCGACGTCCTCATCATCGCGGTCGGATTTGTCCTCCGGGCGGTGGCGGGGGTGGTCGTGATCGGTGTGGAGATCTCGTCGTGGCTCCTGATCTGCACCATCCTCCTGGCCCTCTTCCTCGCCCTCGGGAAGCGTCGGCACGAGCTTCTGGCCCTCCCGGTCAATCCCGCCGACCACCGCCCCATTCTCTCCGAATACACCCCCCAGCTCCTCGATCAGATGGTCGCGGTCGTGACGGCCTCCACGGTCACGGCCTACGCCCTCTACACGCTCTCGACCGAGACGGTCGAGAAGTTCCACACCCGGTGGCTCCCGCTCACGATCCCGTTCGTCCTCTACGGAATCTTCCGGTATCTCTATCTCCTCTACCGGCGCGAGCTGGGCGGGAATCCTTCGGAGCTGTTCCTGACCGACCGGCCGCTGCTCCTGAACCTTTGCCTCTGGGCCCTGGCGGTTCTGGCCATCCTCTACTTCCCGCGCTAAGATAGGAGGATCATGCGCGCTACGGTCGCGGTGCTCCGGACCAGCCCGAGGACGGTCCTCGAGGACTACGCCCGGCTCCTCCGCCTGGCCAAGTACGATCAGGTCGTCAGCCGCAATGGCGAGACGCTCCTCAAGCTCAACCTCTCCTGGACCAAATACTTCCCCGCCTGCTCGACCCAACCCTGGCAGCTCGAAGGCATTTTGAAAGTCTTGATCGAGGATGGGTTTCACCCCGAGCGTCTCCACCCGGTGGAGAACAAGACGGTCGTCACCAATCCGCGGAAGGGCGCCGTCGCGAACCGCTGGATGCCCATCCTGGAGCGCTCCGGCCTTCCCTTCATCCCGCTCCCTGAGGTCGAGTGGATTACCTACAACTTCAAGTCGCCGCTCCTCAAGCTGAATGCGATCTTTCCGGAGGGGATCGAGATCCCGAAAATGTACGTGGGGAAGAGCATCCTCCACTTCCCCACGATGAAGACGCATGGCCACTCCATCACGACGGGGGCCGTGAAGAACGCCTTCGGTGGGCTCCTCAAAGAGGTGCGCCACTACGCCCATGAGTTCATCCACGAGGTGATGGTGGACCTCATGTACATGCAGCGCGAGCTTCATCCCGCCGTCTTCGCGGTGATGGACGGAACCGTGATGGGAGACGGGGCGGGGCCGCGGACGATGATCCCGAGGATCGGAAACCTGATCCTCGCCTCGGCCGACTCCGTCGCGATCGACGCCGTAGCGGCCCGACTCATGGGCTACGACCCCCTCGCGATCCCGTATCTCGCAATGTGCCACGATCGCGGTCTCGGTGTCGCGCATCCCCGCGAGATCGAGCTGGTCGGCGACGACATCTCCGGCGTGAACTTCCACTTCCAAACCCGCCGGAGCTTGGTCATCTGGGGCGACCAGTTGATCCGTCGGGGCCCCCTCCGGCCTTTGAAGAAGCTTCTCCTCCATTCTCCCCTCGTGGTCTGGGCCCCATTCGCCTCGAACGTCTACCATGATTGGTTCTGGTATCCCACGATCGGCCGCCGCCGCATCCGGCAGTTTCTCGCCACTGAATGGGGCCAGCTTTTCAAGCAGTACTCTAAGCTCTGAGTCGAACGACGGGCGGAGCCGATGTCTGAGACGGTGCGCGTTCGATTCGCCCCGAGTCCCACCGGCCATCTCCACGTGGGCGGGGCTCGAACCGCGCTCTTTAACTGGCTCTTCGCCCGCCACGACGGCGGGGTCTTCATCCTCCGCATCGAGGACACGGACCGCTCACGCTCCACCGAGGAGTTCATCCAGTCGATCCTGGAGGCGATGCGCTGGCTCGGGCTCGACTGGGACGGGGAGCCCTATCGGCAGACCGACCGATTCGAGATCTACAAGAGCTACGCCGAGCGCCTCCTGGCGGAGGGGAAGGCGTACCGATGTTTCTGCCCGTCCGACGAGCTTGAGGCGAAGCGCAAGGCGGCCCAGGCCCGGGGGGAAACCTACCGGTACGATGGCCGCTGCCGCGATCGCGCGGATCAACCGTCCGGTCCGTACACCCTTCGCCTCAGGATCCCCCAGGACGGGCGAACGGTCGTCCGTGACCTCATCCACGGCGAGGTGGCATTCGAACATGCCCAGCTCGACGACTGGATCCTCGTGCGCTCGGACGGCGTGCCGACTTACAACTTCTGTGTCGTGATCGATGACGTCACGATGAAAATCTCCCATGTCATCCGGGGCAACGACCATCTGTCGAACACCCCGAAGCAACTCCTCCTGTACCAGGCCCTGGGCGAGGCCACGCCGGCCTTCGCCCACATCCCGATGATCCTCGGGGCGGATCGGGGTCGCCTCTCGAAGCGTCACGGCGCGACTTCGGTCCTGGCCTTTCGCGATCAGGGAATCCTTCCGGACGCCATGGTCAACTACCTGGCCCGCCTCGGCTGGTCCCACGGTGATCAGGAGATTTTCACTCGTGAGGAGCTGATCCGATACTTTTCACTTGAGCAGGTGGGCGTGACGGGGGCGATCTTCGATACCTCCAAACTGGAGTGGCTCTCCGGCCACTGGCTCCGTGAGCTTCCCCTGTCCGAAGTGGCGGCGCAGGCGCTCCTGTTCCTTGAGCGCCGAGGCCTTCCGCCCCCCCGAGACCGTGGGTGGTTCGAAGCGGTGGTGGAAAGTCTTCGCGAGCGGGCCCAGACTCTCACCGAGCTTGTAGAACTCAGTCGCTTCTACTTCGAATCGCCTCGCGATTATGACCCTGCGGGTCGGGCGAAGTTCCTCACGACCGACAGCCGGCCGCGTCTCGAGCGACTCCTCCGCCGTCTCGAGTCCCTCGATCCTTGGGACCAGGTCCACCTCGAGGGGGCGTACCGGCAACTTACCGTCGAGCTGGGAGTCAAGCTCGTGGACCTGGCCCAACCGACCCGGCTCGCGCTCACGGGGAAGACTGCCAGCCCGCCGATCTTTCAGGTCATGGCCCTTCTGGGCCGTGAGACGACGGTCCAGCGGCTCCGCGCGGCGGTCGAAGCGATCGCGTCATGATGACGTTGAGGATCGGCGCGGGCACCGTCCGGAGGGTGGTCGGAGGACGACGCAACCACCCACTGCGGGAAAACGCAATGGGTTCCCCGCCCTTATTGGTGGCCCGGACGATTGACAGGGGTGGAACCCTCCCTGATAATGGCCTAGCGGAGCAATTCCGGTGCCCTCGCCTCTCAAGATCCTCCTGATTGCCTCTGAAGTGGAGCCGTTCGCCAAGACGGGCGGGCTCGCGGACGTCGCCGGCGCCCTCCCAAAGGCCCTCTCCGCCCTGGGCCACGACGTGCGGCTCCTCCTGCCGAAATACCGTGGGGTGGAGCGGGCGGCGGGTGAGCTTCAGCCAGTGGTCCCCCGAGTCACCGTTCCCATGGGGGACCGGGTCGTCGAGGGATCGCTCCTCGAAGGTCGGCTTACCCCGAAGATTCCGGTTTACTTCCTCAAGCAGGACGCCTACTATGACCGGCCCGCGCTCTATGGCCTTCCCGAGGGCGACTTTTGGGACAACTGCGAGCGCTTCATCTTTCTCTCCCGCGGGGCCCTTGAAGCCCTGAAGGCCCTCGGCTGGCGCCCCGATCTGATCCACGCCAATGACTGGCAGACCGGGCTCCTCCCGGTCTATCTCGAGACCCTCTATCGGGACGACCCGTTCTTTTCTGGCGTGGCCACCCTGTTTACCATCCACAACATGGCCTACCAGGGGCTCTTTTGGCATTACGATCTTCCGATGACCGGGCTGGGATGGGACCTCTTTACCCCGGCAGGGATCGAGTTCTATGGGAAGATCAACTTCCTCAAAGGTGGGTTGGTCTTCTCGGACCTCCTGACCACTGTCAGCCCCACGTACGCCTCGGAGATCCAAACACCCGAGTTTGGTGACGGCTTGGAGGGAGTCCTTCAGGAGCGGAGCCAGGACCTCTTTGGCGTGATCAACGGGATCGACACAGAGATCTGGGATCCGGCAACTGACCCGGACCTTCCCAAGGGATTCAGCGCCCGAGACTTGAGCGGGAAAGCGGTATGCAAGGCTGCCCTCCAAGAGGAGATGGGGCTGCCGACTGATGCCGGCGCTCCGCTCTTCGGGATGGTGACACGTTTGGCCGATCAGAAGGGGCTCGACCTCCTGGTCCAGATCCTGCCCGCGCTTCTCGCGGAGGGGCAACTGGTCATCCTCGGCTCAGGGGACGAGCGCTACCACCAGCTCCTGGGGGAGGCGGCCAGAACCAACTCGGGTCGGTTGGGCCTCCGGCTCCGATATGACGCCCACCTCGCCCGCCGGATCTATGGCGGAGTCGATCTTTTCCTCATGCCCTCCCGCTATGAGCCGTGTGGTCTTGGCCAGTTGATCTCCCTTCGCTACGGGACCCTGCCGATCGCTAATCGGACAGGGGGATTGGCCGATACCATCAAGCCAGTCGTCCCGGCGAGCCGAACGGGCACCGGTTTCCTCTTCTCCCCGTACGAGGCCGATGCGTTTCTCGGCGCGGTCCGGCAGGCTCTTCAGGCTTACCGGGATCGCGGACTCTGGCAGGCCCTGCAGCAAAACGGCATGGCGGAGGATTTCTCCTGGGAGGCCTCAGCCAAACAGTATATCCAACTCTACCGAAAGGCCATCAAGAAGGGAGCGGCATGATGAAGAAAGTTGAGGCGATTATCAAACCCTTCAAGCTGGACGACGTCAAGGAAGCCCTCACCGAGATCGGGATCGTGGGGATGACCGTCACCGAGGTCCGGGGATTCGGCCGGCAGAAGGGGCACTCGGAGCTCTACCGGGGAAGCGAGTACACGATCGATTTTCTTCCCAAGGTGAAGGTGGAGATCGTCGTGCCGGACTCCCAGATCTCCAAGGTAGTGGAGACGATCGCGAACGCCGCCAAGACCGGCTCGATCGGGGATGGGAAGGTCTTCGTCCTCGATGTGGAAGAATCGCTTCGGATCAGGACCGGGGAACGAGGGGAGGCGGCTATCTGAACAAGCGGCGCACGACCCCTCCCGAGGAAGCGCACCACGCAGCGCTAGACCGGGTCGGGGACGGCGGCCGGCTTCTCGATGCGATACCTCGCGATCGGCGCGCGCGTGCCGTCCTGGCCTCCTTTGGCTTCGCTGACCCCAACCGAGCCTTCGCCAATCTCGCGAGCCTGACCCCCACACCGCGGGAGGCGGAGCTTCTCAAGCCGGTCTTTCCCCGCCTGCTTCGCATCCTGGCTGGGTCGCCAGCCGACTATCAGCGGCGCACTGATGAGATCCGAGCGATTTACACGCGGGTGTTCTCGTCATGAGCCCGACCCCGCGTCTCTTTCTCATTGACGGCCACGCCTATCTCTACCGGGCGTATCACGCCATCCCGTATCTCTCGTCCTCCGCCGGGGTTCCGACGAATGCCACTCTGGGGTTCACCACTATGCTCTGGAAGATCCTCCGGGAAGATTCCCCGGAGTATGTCGGGGTCGTCTTCGACGCTCCCGGGCCGACCCTCCGCCATCAAGCCTTCGAGGCCTACAAGGAGAACCGTCCAGGGATGCCACCGGCCCTGGCCCAGCAGATCCCGTGGGTCAAACGGACCCTCGAGGCGCTGAGGATTCCGACGATGGAGCGGCCCGGGTATGAGGCCGACGACCTCCTGGCGGGGCTGGCCCTCTGGGCGCGCGAATTGGTGGAGGTGGTGCTGGTGACCCAAGACAAAGATGCCCTCCAGCTCGTGGGACCAGGCATCCGGGTTCTGTCCCTCTCGGGGCGTACGGCAGAGCGGGTCCTCTTCGACGAGTCCAAGGTCGAGGAGCGGTGGGGCGTCCCCCCGGGCCGCATCGCGGACCTCCTCGCGCTCACCGGAGACCACGTCGACAATATCCCCGGGGTGCCCGGGGTGGGCGAGGTGACGGCAGCCAAGCTTCTCCGGCAATTCGGCGGCCTCGAGGCCCTCTATCAATCGCTTCCCCTCGTGGGGAATGCCAAGCTCAGAGATGCGCTCACGCAACACCGGGACCAAGTCTTCCAGGCGCGTGAGCTGATCCGACTCGCCGACGTGCCGAATCTCGAGACCGACCTCGACCGATTCCGCCGCCAGGAGCCGGATTGGGGAGCGCTCCGTGCCCTCTGGGAGGAGCTTCAGTTATCGAGCCTCCTCAGGAGCCTCCCGACTCAGCAGGAGCTAGCAGGCTGATGAAAAAGGCCCATCTGCGGCGTTGGCTTTCCTCGGAGGGGGCCTCGACGGCCCCCTTCATCTCGGCTGGCCTGAGACCGGCCAGCCTATGGCCGAACCTCCCCCAGCTCCTCATCGCGGAAGTTGCGAGCGGAGCGAGCGTACCGTTGCGGGCACCCGCCGTGAGGCGGGTCGGGCGAAGCCGGCGCTCGAACAGCCGCCTTGCATCTGGACCTTTTTGATCAGCCCGCACTCGGAACGGTGTTTTTCAGCAATCTGTTAGACGGGGTCCGGTGACAACGAAGGTACACCGACGGTTTCTTCTGGTGGGGCTCACAGGCGGGATCGCTTCGGGTAAGAGCCTGGTCAGCGCGCTCTTCCAGGAGCTGGGGGCTCACGTCATAGATGCTGACCGTCTCGCCCGGGAAGTGGTTGAGCCAGGGCAGCTCGCGCACCGAGAGATCGTCGAGGTCTTCGGAAGAGAGATGCTCCAATTAGACGGCTGCCTCGACCGGAAAAAACTCGGCGCGGAGGTCTTCGCCGATCCAGAGAAGCGCCACCGGCTCGAAGCCATCACCCATCCTCGAATCCGGGCCCTACGTCAGGCACGCCTTCAGGCGCTCGCCGATCAGGGGTTTGACGGGATCGTCGTTCAGGACGCCGCCCTCCTCATCGAAGTCGGCGCGGCCGACACCGTGGACCGCTTGGTCGTCGTCTACGTGGACGAGGCGACGCACATCGAGCGATTGATGGCACGCGATGGTCTAAGTGAAGCAGCGGCCCGGCAGCGGATTCGGAGCCAGATGCCTCTCGGGGAGAAGGCCCGCGTGGCCCACTACGTGGTGGATAACCGCGGAAGCCCTGGAGAGACGCGGCAGCAGGTCGAAGCGATCTATCGAGCCCTCCTGGCCGACCACCGCTCCCGAGCGCAAGATCTTCCAGCCGGCCCCCCGTAAAGAATTATCGAAGTGCTCCTCAAATTGGTGCGTCCCAGGGCCTGGGCGGGGGGTCGCGCGGAGCCACGCCCGAGCCAGCTACGGCGAACTAGGCGCAGCCATTGAAGCGAGCGGGGGAACCCCCGGCCAGGTCACGTGCGGCGCGGCGCAAACGGCTGGGCCAGCACTTCCTCCGCGATGAAGGCGTAGCCCAGGCGATCGTTGAGACCGCGGCGCTCGGTCCCCGCGATCTCGCGGTAGAAATCGGCCCCGGGCATGGGATTCTCACCTTCCGTCTGGCCGCAATAGCCGGACGCGTGCTCGCGCTCGAGGTTGACCCGTCCCTCGTCAAGGCCCTTGTCCCACGCGCCGCAGGCACGCCGAACCTCGACCTTCGCCACGCGGACGCCCTTCGCTTCGGCTTTCAAGCGCTCCGTCCTCCGGAACGAGACGGCCATGTGGTCGTCGTCGCCAACCTCCCGTATGCGATCAGTAAACCGCTTCTCCTTCGTCTCTTTGAGGCGCGACAGACGATCCATCGGATGGTCGTCATGCTTCAGCGGGAGGTGGCCGAGCGACTGACGGCCGCGCCCGGAGGGAAAACCTACGGCCTCCTCTCCGTGGCGGCCCAGCTCTGGGCGGACCCGGCCGTCTGCTTCACCGTGCCGTCGGCCGCCTTTACGCCCCCGCCGAAGGTGGAGTCGGCCGTCGTTCGGATCATCTTTCGAGACACCCCGAAGGTGCAGCTTCGGGACGAGGCTGCTTTTTTTAAAATTGTGAAGGCGGCCTTTGGTCAGAGGCGGAAAAATTTGGTCAATGCCCTGAGGGGCGGCCTTGGCCTCACAGTCCCGGCGGTCCGGAGCCTTCTTGAGGCCGCCGGGATTGATCCCTCCCGCCGGGGTGAATCCCTGAGCCTGGAAGACTTCGCCCGGCTGAGCCACTTTTTCCTTCGAGCGCGGAATAGCGGGTGCTAAGATATTGAGAAATATGGAGAAGGCAGAGCCATTCCCCCCTGAGCCTGCCGTTCGCGTAATCCCCCTTGGGGGCCTCGGCGAGATCGGGCTCAACATGATGCTCATCGAGTCCGGGGATGACCTTCTGGCCGTTGACTGTGGGCTCATGTTCCCCGACGACGAAATGCTCGGGATTGACTATGTGATCCCCGACTTCTCCTACCTCCTGGCTAAACGCGAAGCCCTTCGGGGCGTCGTTCTGACCCATGGCCACGAGGACCACATCGGCGCCCTGCCCTACCTTCTCCGCGAGGCGAATCCTCCGGTGTATGGGACCCCGTTGACCCTGGCCCTCGCGCGTGAGCGCCTTCGCGAGCACGACCTGGCCGAGACGGCAGACCTCAGACCCATCAAGCCCCGGGATGTCATCGAGCTCGGCAGCTTCCGGATCGAGGTGATCCGGGTCACCCACTCGATCGTAGATGGGATCGGCCTCGGGATTAACACCCCCGTCGGGACCCTGGTTCACACCGGCGACTTCAAGCTGGACCCGAGCCCGGTGGACGACGCGCCTCCTGATTACCAGAAGTTGGCTGAGCTGGGAGAGCGCGGGGTCCTTCTCCTGATGTCCGATTCCACGAACGCGGATCGCCCCGGCCACACCCCGTCAGAGCGTGAGGTCGGGCGGGCGCTGGAGGAGATCTTCAAGAAAGCGTCCGGCCGCGTGATCCTTGCCACCTTCGCCTCCCACATCCACCGGATCCAGCAGGTCCTCGAGCTGGCGGCCCGCTTCGGAAAGAAGGTCGCCCTCCTCGGGATGAGCATGGTCACCAACGTTCGCCTCGCTGAAGAGCTCGGGGTGATCAAGATCCCGGCAGGCGTCCTCATCTCTCTCGAGGAGCTGGCCGCGCTCCCGCCCGACCGGCAGGTGGTCATCTCAACGGGGAGCCAGGGAGAACCCCACTCGGCGATCGCGCTCATGGCGGCTGGTGAGCATAGGCAGATCAGCATCGAGGAAGGGGACCTGGTGATTCTCTCGGCGCGGATCATCCCGGGGAACGAACGCCACGTCACCCGCACCATTAACGAGCTCTTCCGAAAAGGGGCCGAGGTCCTCTGGGAGGACGTGGCCTTCGTCCACGTCTCGGGTCACGCCTGCCAGGAGGAGTTGAAGCTCATGATCAACCTCACGCGCCCGAAGTATTTCATTCCTGTTCACGGGGAGCGGCGCCATTTGGTCTACCATGCCCGGCTCGCGGCCTCGGTGGGGATTCCGAAGGAGCACGTCTTCGTCATCGAAGACGGCATGGGGGCGGAGCTGACCAAATCGTCGGCGCGGGTGATTGGCCGCTTCCCGGCGGGCCGGGTCCTGGTGGACGGGAAGGGGATCGGCGATGTTGGGGCGATCGTCCTGCGAGATCGCCAACTCCTCGCGGAGAGCGGGATGGTGGTGGTTGCCCTGACCGTGGATCGGCAGACCGGCCAGCTTGTGGCGGGTCCCGAGATCGTCTCTCGCGGCTTCGTCTATGTCAAGGAGTCGGAGGCGTTGATGGCGGAAGCGAAGGCGGTGGTTCGCCAGGCCCTTGAGGAGCGGCCCGAGGGGGAGGCGGTGAACACGGAGCTGCTCGGTTCGAAGGTCCGCGCGGCCCTCCGCCACTTCATTGCTCAGCGCTTCGACAGAAAACCCATCGTGCTTCCGATCGTGCTGGAGGTGTAGAGGTACCGGTGAGGACTGGCTGCCTCGGCGTACACCGCCGTAACGGGCCTAGCCGGGGGGACTCCAGCGAGCGCCTCATTTGCCGAACGAGGCAGGCTGGGGGTTCCCTGAGCGCACCATTCGCGGGAGCGACGGGGTCCCCACCGTGAGGGAGCGGGATGGGGGGGACCGAGCGGACTGGAGCCTGCGCAGCAGGCGCAGGGAGATATTGGGGGGGCTCCGCCCGCGAACCACGGAAGGGTCGTCGCGGGAGCGGTGTGGAGCGAAGGGGACCCCCAGCCTCGTCTCCCCTGAAGCGAGCGGGGTCCCCCCTGGCTAGGCCAGTAAGCACGAGTATGCCCAAGAAACCTAAGCCGTCGAAGCGGCTCTGGCTCCGGGAGGTCAAGGCGATCCTGGCCTTGGCGATCGCGCTCTTCGTCCTCCTCTCATTGATGTCGTTCGATCCCTTCCTTCCCGACGAGCCGAACCATATGGGAATCGTGGGGAACTGGGTCGCCTGGGGGCTCTTCTGGAGTGTCGGGTATGCGGCCTATCTCCTCTCCCTTGGGGGGATCGCCTATGGGCTCCTGGTCTTCGTCCGCCCTGCGGTCCCCTTAAGCCGGACGTCGCCGTGGGGGTTTGCCCTCGGCTTCGTGGCTGTCGCTGGCCTCCTCGGTCGGCTCTCCGAGTCCCGAAGCGAGGTGCGCCTGCATCAGGGCGGCACTTTGGGCTGGGCGGTGAACGCTGGGTTACAGCATGTGGTGGGCCCGACAGGGGGGCTTCTGGTCCTAGCGACCGCCGTCCTCTGCGGCTTTCTCCTCGTGACCCACCTCTCCTACATCTTGCTGAGCGTTCGGGCGGTGCGCGGACTTCGAGTGCTGTTCAAGCGAACCCGGCGAACGAAGGCCGTGCCGGAGCCCGAGCAGCTCACACTCCCCGTGGCCGTGGCCCCCGCGATCCAGGAGGAATCGCCCGCGCCCCCGGTCGTGGAGATCAAGCCACCAAAGCCGGACCTCGTGGAGCGTGGGCTCGCATGGCAGGAGCGATTTGAATTTGCCGAGAAGGGGCAGTTGTTTCAGCTCCCACCGATGGCCGTGCTCAAGACCCCGCCGCCTGGAGAGCGGAGGCGGACGCGCGAGGAGCTTCAGGCCAACGCGGATCTTCTCCGGAAGAAGCTCCAGGATTTTGGGGTCGAGGGGCGGATCGTTCAAGTCAACCCCGGCCCGGTCATCACGGGGTACGAGTTTGAGCCGGCGCCGGGGATCAAGGTGAACCAGGTCGTCAATCTCGCGGATGACCTCGCGCTTGCGATGAAGGCGGCCGCCGTCCGTGTCGTGGGGCCAGTCCCGGGGCGGGGGACCGTGGCCATCGAGGTGCCGAACCCCGAACCCTCCAGTGTCTACCTGCGGGAGATTCTCATCTCCCGCGAGTACGTCGAGTCCAAATCAAAACTCACCTTGGCCCTCGGCAAAGACGTCATCGGCCAACCGACCGTCGCCGACCTCGCGGCGATGCCCCATCTCTTGATCGCCGGGGCGACCGGCAGCGGGAAGAGCGTTTGCCTGAACGCCATGATCTGCTCGATTCTCTACAAGGCCACGCCGGCGGAGGTCCGCTTCCTCCTCATCGATCCCAAGCGGCTCGAGCTTGGGGTCTACGACGGCATCCCCCACCTCATGGCCCCCGTGGTGACGGACCCCAAGGAGGCGGCGGCGCGCCTGAGGTGGCTCACGGGGCGGATGGATGAACGCTACCGGCTTCTGGCGTCGAAGGCCGTGCGGAATATCGAGGGGTACAACCAGTCGGTGCCGCCGGAAGAACGGATCCCGTACTGGGTCGTGATCGTGGATGAGTTGGCGGACCTCATGATGGTCTCTTCCGGCGATGTGGAAAACTCCCTGGCGCGGCTGGCTCAGGTGGCGCGGGCCGTGGGGATTCATCTACTCGTCGCGACCCAGCGCCCGTCCGTGGACGTGATCACCGGGCTGATCAAAGCCAACTTCCCGGCGCGCCTCTCCTTCCAGGTCTCGTCCCGGGTGGACTCCCGGACCATCCTGGACCAGAACGGGGCCGAGCAGCTCCTGGGAAAGGGGGACATGCTCTTCGTCCCTCCCGGCGCCTCCCGCACGATCCGAGTCCACGGGGCCTGGGTCAGCGAGGAGGAAATCCGCGCGATCGTCCAGTTCCTCAAGCGGCAGGGGACCGCGGTGTACGAAGAAGTGCCGCCGATGGAGGCCGGGGGAGCCGGAGCGTTCGAGGAGGCCGAGCGGGACGATCTCTACTGGAAGGCCGTCGAGCTGGTGGTGAACCAGCGTCAGGCCTCGATCAGCTTCATCCAGCGGCGTCTCGGCCTGGGCTACCCCAAGGCCGCCCGCTACATTGACCTCATGCAGCAGGATGGGATTGTCGGGCCCGGGGACGGCGCCAAGCCGCGCCACATCCTGGTGGGGCTGGAGTATCTCTCGCGACGCGGGCGATGACACCCCTGTGGCTCCTGTTCGGGTTGCTCTTTCTCTTTGACTCCGCGTCGGCAGAAACTCTCGAGCAGGTCGTGGCCAGGCTGGAAAGCACCTATCGGGAGACGCGGGACCTCAAGGCCGAGTTCAAGCAGGCGGCCTTCAACAAGAGTCTCAATCAGACGATTGAGGGGCAGGGGACCGTCTGGCTGAAGAAGCCAGGGAAGATGCGGTGGGAGTTCAAGAAGCCCACGCCCCAGACCATCGTCTCTGACGGGAAGTCACTCTGGATCTACACCCCGGAGCTCAAGCAGGTCACGGTTTCCGAGACTCCCGCCACACTCGGGGCCGGGCCCGCGGGGGCCTTTCTCATGGGGATGGGGCGGCTCCGGGAGGAGTTCACGATCCGCTTTCTGAATCCGGCCAACCCGACCGATGCCAACGGCCACGCCGTCCTGGATCTCCGGCCCAAGAAGCGGGAGCCGACGCTGGCCCGCCTCGTCGTCACCGTGGACCCGGCCGAGTCCCTGATCAGAACCGCGGTGATCTACGATGTACTAGAGAATACGGTCACGATCCGCTTCACCACCATCGAGATGAATCCGCGGATCCCGGAGAGTTTCTTCACTTTTGCTCCTCCTCCGGGGGTGGCAGTGGTCCCATTGCAATCCTTTCGCCCGTGAGGGCTCTATGAGTAAGGAAAACACCTTCGACATCGCCTGCAAGATTGACCTTCAGGAGGTCAGTAACGCCATCAACCAGGCGATCAAAGAAATCCAGCAGCGTTACGACCTCAAGGGGACCCGGAGCGAAATCGTTCAGGAGAAAGACGCCATCACCGTCACGTCGGAGGATGACTTCAAGCTCAAGGCGGTGATCGACATCCTCCAGTCCAAGCTCCACCGGCGCGGCGTGCCGCTCAAGGCCCTCACCTACGGCAGCGTCGAGCAGGCAGCCGGCGGGACCGTCCGCCAGCGGATTGCGCTTCAGCAGGGGATCCCCATCGAGAAGGCTCGCGAGATCGTCAAGATCATCAAAAGCTCGAAGGTCAGGGTCCAGGCCCAGATCCAGGAAGATCAGGTCCGGGTGAGCGGGAAGAACCGGGACGACCTCCAGGCCGTCCTCGCCCTCCTGAAGGAGCAGGACCTCGGCATCGAGATGCAGTTCACGAACTACCGGACGTTCTAGGAAACCACTAGCCCTCTCCCATCCGCCCCCGGTATAATCAGGCGCCGTGAAAATTTACCTCCGGACGCTAGGCTGTCCCAAGAATCAGGTGGATTCGGAGCTGCTCCTGGGGCTCCTCGACCGCGACGGCCATGCCCTGACGGAACGGCCTGAGGAGGCAGACTGCCTGATCGTCAACACCTGCGCCTTCATCGACCGGGCGAAGGAAGAATCGGTGGAGGCAATCCTGGAGCTTTCCCGGCTCAAGACCGAAGGACGGGCTCGATATCTGGTGGTGTCGGGTTGTCTCTCTCAACGTTACGGTGCGGAACTCCAAGCCGAGCTGCCTGAGGTGGATGCCTTTCTCGGCACCGGTGACCTCGACCGCGTCGTCGAGGTGATCCGCCAGATCGACGGCCGGCGCGACTGGGTGGCGGGCGCCCCGCCAGGCTACGTCTACTCCGCCGAGACTCCCCGCATCCTCTCCACTGGTGCTCCATATGCTTACGTGAAGATCGCCGAGGGGTGCGACATGGGGTGCCGCTTCTGCATCATCCCATTCATGCGCGGCCCCCATCGGAGCCGCCCGCTTCGCGACATCGTGACCGAGGTCGAAGGACTGGCTCAGCGCGGGATACAGGAGGTCGTGCTCGTCTCTCAGGATACGTTGGCGTACGGGCGCGAGTTGAAGGGGAACGGCGACTTTGCGGATCTTCTCCTGGCCCTCTCCGAGACCTCGGTGCCGTGGCTTCGCTTTCTCTATGTCCATCCGGCCCATGTGAACGAGCGGTTCCTGGGTGCCTTTGCCCGCGCTCGGGTTCTTCCGTACCTCGATATGCCGATCCAGCACGCCGCCGACGATATTCTCAAAGCCATGCGCCGCCAGGTCACGGCGAAGCGCATGGCCGAGATTATCCGGGAGGTCCGGCAGCGCATCCCCGACGTCACGGTCAGGACCACCGTGCTCGTGGGCTATCCGGGGGAGACCGACGCCCACGTGGCCGCGCTGACCGAGTTCATGGAGGAGATGCGGTTTGACCGCCTCGGCGTCTTTGCCTATTCCCGGGAGGAAGGGACGCCCGCCGCGGAGCGCCCTGACCAGATCCCAGACGAGGTGAAGGCAGGGCGGGTGCAGTTGGTGGAGGCGACTCAGGAGCGGATCAGTTGGGATGCCCAGCGGAAGCTGCTTGGGAGCGCCCAGACAGTTCTGGTGGACGGCCCGGCCCAGGACGCCGCCTACCCGTGGGAGGGGCGCCTTCCGAGCCAGGCCCCTGAGATTGACGGCGTCGTGTACCTCACCACGTCCACCCTCGTTCCTGGTCGCTTCGCCTCAGTTCGGATCGTCGAGGCCGACGGCCACGACCTCATCGGCGAAGCCGTTCGCTGAACCTGAAGCGGTGGGCCGCCAGTCCACCTTCGCCGACCGGATCGCGTGGGGAATCGCCACCGTCGGGGGCGTGGGACTTTCCCCCGTGGTCCCCGGCACGGCGGGAAGTCTCGTCGCCCTCGCGCTTCTTTTCCTCATCCCGTTCACTCCGTGGAGTCTTGCCGTGACCGCCCTCGCCGTCGCCGCAGTCGGGATCTGGGCCGCGGGACGAACGGAGGCAGTTTTTGGTGAGCACGATCCTCGGAGCGTCGTCGTGGACGAGGTGGCGGGGTGTTTCATCGCGGCCCTCGCGCTTCCCCAGACCTGGAAGTGGCTCCTGGCCGCGTTCATCGGCTTTCGCCTGCTGGACGTGCTGAAGCCATTTCCGGTGCGCCAGCTCCAGGCATTGCCCGGCGGCTGGGGGATCGTCGTGGATGACCTCGCCGCGGGCGCCTACACCGCGCTGGCCCTCCATCTCGCTCGGCGCCTCCTGGGAGGATAGATGGGCATTCAGCTCATTACCGTGAGCGCGTCGCTCCTCCAGGGGGAAGGAACCGACGAGGCCGCGCAAACGGTCGCCCAGCTCTGCTTTGCCCGCGGCCTTCCCATTGCCGGCCGGCAGATCATCGGAGAAGACGAAGGCGAAGTCGAGGCGGCGCTCCGCCTGGGCCTCGAGCGCGGGCAGCTCGTCATCGTGTTAAGCGGAAGCGGCGGGTCGGCCGGGGAGCCGGTTCGTCGGGCGCTCTCCCGCGTCCTCGGTCTCCGGCTCATTCTGAACGAGAAGATCCTCCAGGCCCTCCAGACCCACTACGCCAGGCAGGAGCGGGCGATGCCGCGTCGGGCTGAGCGACTGGCGCTGGTTCCTCAGGGGGCCATTCTCCTCGAAACCGCGGACGGGGAGCCTGGCCTTCTGCTCGAAACAGAATCGGTCGCCGTCGCGCTTCTGCCGCTTGATCCGGAATCTGCGGTGACGCTCGCGGTGAATCAGCTCTTCCCCCTTATCCAGGAGCGATTGGCGTCGCGACTCACGACCCTGGTGCGCACGCTCAAAGTCGTGGGACCTGACATCGGCGAGGTCGAGGAGCGCCTCGGGGATTGGCTCGCGGGTCGGGCGGACTGTACCGTCCTCTGCCTTCCCCAGCTCGGCGAGGTCTGGGTCAGGATCACGGTTCGCGGGAGCGCGGGCGTGGCCGAGGCAGCCTTGGACGAGGTCGAGGCCGCACTCAGCGAGCGACTCGGCCACGACTGCTACGGGCGGGATCAGGAGATGCTCGAAGGGGTGGTCGGCCGTCTTCTGATCGATCGCGACCTCACGCTGGCCGTCGCGGAATCGTGCACCGGGGGGCTTCTCGGTCATCGTCTCACCGAGGTCCCGGGCTCTTCCCGCTACTTCGAGCGGGGTATCGTGACTTACTCGAACGCGGCGAAGGCGTCCCTTTTGGGCGTCTCCAAGGCGATTCTGACGCGCCACGGGGCGGTCAGCGCCCAGTGCGCGTCCGCCATGGCCAAGGGAATCCGCGCCAAGGCGAAGACCGACTTGGGGTTGGCGGTGACCGGCATTGCCGGCCCCGAGGGCGGGAGCGAAGAGAAACCGGTGGGGACGGTCTTTCTGGCGCTCGCGACCGGGGAAGACGTCAAGACTGAGCGCCGCCGCTTCCGTGGGAACCGAAGCCAGAACAAGTGGCTCGCCGCGCAGTTTGCGCTGGACCTCGTCCGCCGCCACCTTCTTTAGCAGTCCGGTGAATAAGCTCGGGCGAGGAAGTCCCGCGCCGCCCCAGGGATCTGGCCGAGCCCGCGTCTAGCAGGGTGCTGAAAAACGCCGTTCCGAGTGCAGGCTGATCAAAAAGGTCCAGATGCAAGGCGGCGAGGAAGCGAGGAGTGAAGCGTACTTGGTCGTACGTTGCAACGACGAGCGACGAAGCCAACGCCGCAGATGG
>Ga0184637_10000024_pt1 | contig 93842 bp, 80 predicted proteins | sample PLM3_127_b2_FD_133143 | JGI IMG/M metagenome (GOLD analysis project Ga0184637, IMG submission 133143) | Groundwater sediment microbial communities from an aquifer in East River, Colorado, USA - PLM3_127_b2 | ecosystem: Environmental > Terrestrial > Soil > Riparian zone | place: USA: East River...
CTTCCGGACGACGGACGTGACGGGCTCGGTGCAGCTGCCGGCCGGCGTCGAGATGGTGATGCCGGGTGACAACATCGCGATGGAGGTGGAGCTCATCACCCCCATCGCGATGGAGAAGGAGCTTCGGTTCGCGATCCGCGAGGGCGGTCGTACCGTCGGCGCGGGCGTCGTGGCCGAGGTGATCCTCTAGTAAGGACGGGAACGAAATGGCCGGCAATCGCACCATCATCACGCTCGAGTGCAAGACCTGCAAAGAGCGGAACTACTCGACCACGAAGAACAAGAAGAAGACTCAGGACAAGCTCACGCTCTCCAAGTACTGCCCACGGTGCCGCACGCACGTGGACCACAAGGAGACGAAGTAGGGGAGCGGCGGCAGGTTCAGGCCAGTAGCTCGAACGGCTAGAGCAGCGGTCTCCAAAACCGCGGGTTGGGGGTTCGAATCCCTCCTGGCCTGCCAGACGGGCGAGGTGAAGCCGCCGCAGCTCGGCGGTCTCGACCTCGAGGCAGCCGAAAGAACCGAAGGGGCGGGGCCGCCGGCAGGCGGCCTCGCCTCCTCGAGAAGAGGCGCAGGGTCCATCCATGGAAAACGTCGGCGGCATCGAGCAGCCGAAGCGGTTCGTAGGGATCTTCTACGTCCTCGCCGCGATCGCGGTCGGGTTCTTCCTAGAGAACGTGCTCGTCCAGGTGTTCGCCTGGCGGCGCGTGAACGATCCCTCGCTGTTCTTCGGCTGGAACCTGTCGACGGTCGTCGGATTCGCGCTGGCGGCGGTCGCCGCCCTCGTGATCTGGCGGCTGCCGAAGACGCAGTCCGCCTCGCTCGAGGTGGCCCTCGAGCTGCGGCGGGTGACCTGGCCGAGCCTGCGCGAGACGCGGGCCGCCACCACCGCGGTCATCGTGGCCTCCGCGATCGCGGCCGCCATCCTCGGCCTCTTCGACTTCGGGTGGAGCTGGCTCAGCGCGAGAATTTACTGACGTTCGCCCCGCCGGTAGGCGGGGCCTCGGAGGGCACCCGCGGGGCGTGACGGGAGCCACCGGGCGGCGGACGCCGCCGGCGGCTCCTTCGGCGTTTCGAGGGAAAGCGGGCCGGCGGTTTCGGGAGACGGGCAATGGCGAAGAAGTGGTACGTCGTCCACACCTACTCGGGGTTCGAGAACAAGGTGAAGAAATCGCTGGAGGAGCGCGCCCGCCAGCTGAACCTGGGCGACTACTTCGGCGAGGTCCTCATCCCGATGGAAGTCGTCCAGGAGATGGTGAAAGGCGAGAAGAAGACCTCCAAGCGCAAGTTCTTCCCGGGCTACGTGCTCGTGAACATGGAGATGACGCTCGACACCTGGCACCTCGTGAAGGGGACGCCGAAGGTGACGGGCTTCGTCGGCAACTCGCGGACGCCGGGCGAGGTCCCGGCCGTCTCCGACGTGGAGGTCCAGCGGCTCACCACCCAGATCTCCGAGGGCTCGCTCAAGCCCAAGCCGAAGGTGCAGTTCGAGGAGGGCGATCAGGTCCGCGTGATCGACGGCCCGTTCTCGAACTTCAACGGCACGGTCGAAGAGGTGAAGCCGGACAAGGGCAAGGTCCGGGTGCTCGTCTCGATCTTCGGGCGCGCCACCCCGGTCGAGCTCGACTTCATGCAGGTGGAGAAGACCTGACGGGCGCGCGCGACAGCGCGCGCCAGCTGCCCACGCCGCGGGCTTCAGCCCGCGGAACAGCAGCCACGGCGTCGCGCTCAAGCCGTGAGAGTAGAGAAGCAGGCAGCATGTAGTCGCAGTGAACCACGAGCGTGGAAGAGCCCTCAGGGCTCGCCAGACCACGCAGGACCGCAGCCGTAGCGCGGCCCGGAAGGAGACGAGATGAAGAAGATCACAGGCCAGATCAAGCTGCAGCTCCCCGCCGGCAAGGCGAACCCCGCCCCGCCGGTCGGCCCCGCGCTCGGCCAGCACGGCGTCAACATCATGGAGTTCTGCAAGCAGTTCAACGCGGCGACGCAGGCGCAGGCGAAGGAAGCGCTCATCATCCCGGTCATCATCACCGTGTACCAGGACCGGTCCTTCAGCTTCGTCCTCAAGACCCCGCCCGCCGCGATCCTCCTCAAGAAGGCCGCCGGCCTCCACACGGAGAAGAAGAAGGGCTCCGGCGCGCACAAGCCCGGCAAGGAGAAGGTCGGTCAGGTGACGCGCAAGCAGGTGGAGCAGATCGCGAAGCTCAAGATGCAGGACATGACCGCAGGGACCCTCGAGGCCGCGATGCGGACCGTCGAGGGGACGGCGTCGTCCATGGGCATCGACGTGGTCGGGTAGGCGAGAGAGGACGACGACATGGCGAACATGGCGAAGAAGTACAAGGCGGCTCTCTCGAAGGTCGATCGGCTGAAGCGGTACCGGCTCGACGAGGCGATGAGCCTCGTGCGGCAGACCGCCACCAAGAAGTTCGATGAGACGGTGGACGCCGCGATCAACCTCGGTGTCGACCCGAAGCACGCTGACCAGGTGGTTCGCGGCGCGGTGGTCCTCCCCCACGGCATGGGCAAGGCCGTGAAGCTCGCGGTCTTCGCGAAGGGCGACAAGGCGCGCGAGGCCCAGGAGGCTGGCGCGGACATCATCGGCGCCGAGGACCTCGCGGAGAAGATCCAGGGCGGCTTCATGGACTTCGACAAGGTGATCGCGACCCCGGACATGATGGGAGTCGTCGGCCGCCTCGGTAAGGTCCTCGGCCCCCGCGGCCTCATGCCGAACCCGAAGATCGGCACCGTCACGATGGACCTCGCCCGCGCCATCAAGGAGCAGAAGGCCGGCAAGGTCGAGTTCCGCGTGGAGAAGGCGGGCATCGTCCACGTGCCGTTCGGCAAGGCCTCCTTCGACGCGGAGAAGCTGAAGGCGAACTTCACCGCCATCATGGAGACCATCTACAAGGCGAAGCCGCAGACGGCGAAGGGCGTCTACGTGAAGAACGTGACGGTCTCGACGACGATGGGCCCGGGCATCAAGGTCGATCTCGCCGAGCTCGCCGCGCAGCACGGCTAGCCGACGATTCTGGAGTTCCCGGCGGCACGACGCCGCCGGGGTTTCTGGTCCAAGACAGCGGGCCCGCTTCGAGCCCCGGGTGCGAGCGACGTACCGGGGTGACGAGCGGCCAAGCGGATCGAAGCCGATCCGACCCGCCGAGACGGGAACCTGCACGCTTCACGCAGCGTCCCCTGCTTGGCCAGGGGGTCTCGTACCGGACGTCCGGTCGAAGCCCGAACAGCGAAGCCGAGCCCGGCCAGAGCGCCGGCCGGCGCGAAAGGTGGTGAGTTCGACTTGAACCGGACGGAAAAAGAGCAGGTCATCGGAGAGCTCCACGAGAAGATGGCGAAGGCGAAGGCGGCCATCGTCGCGGAGCCGAAGGGGCTCACGGTCGCGGTCGTCACCGATCTCCGCAAGAAGCTGCGGGACGCGAAGATCGACTACCGCATCGTGAAGAACACGCTCGCCGCGCGCGCCGCCAAGGGCACGCCGGTGGAGCTGGTCGCCGACAAGTTCGTCGGCCCGACCGCGCTCGTCATGTCTTACGACGACGTGGTCACCCCGGCGAAGCTCCTCGCGGAGTTCATGAAGGACCGCGAGAACTTCTCGGTGCGCACGGCAGTGGTGGAAGGCCGGGTCGTCGACGCGAAGGGCGTCGCCGCCCTCGCCAAGCTGCCGGGCCTCCAGGAGCTCCGCGCCCAGATCGCATCCATGATCGCGCAGCCCGCGACGAAGCTCGTCCGCGTGATCGGGACCCCCGGCCAGCAGCTGGCCCGGGTCCTTGCCGCGCGACGCGAGCAGCTCGAGAAGCAGGGCTAACGGTACGTGAACCTGCCCGCGCGAGCGATCGCACGGGCCTCAACGCTGCGGGCGCCCGCACGGCGCCCGGAAGGAAAGAGAAGAAGTCATGGCTGACCTGAACACGATCGTCGATCAGCTCTCCGGCCTCTCCATCATGGAGGCCGCCGAGCTCGTGAAGCAGCTCGAGCAGAAGTGGGGCGTCTCCGCCGCCGCCGCGCCGGTGATGATGGCGGCCGCGGGCGGTGCCGCCGCGGCTCCGGTGGAGGAGAAGACGGAGTTCACCGTCGTCCTCGCCGACGCCGGCGCGAACAAGATCAACGTGATCAAGGAGGTCCGCGCGATCACGGGCCTCGGCCTGAAGGAGGCGAAGGATCTCGTGGAGGGCGCCCCCAAGGAGGTCAAGGCGGGCATCCCGAAGGCCGAGGCGGACGAGCTCAAGAAGAAGCTCGAGGCCGCTGGCGCCAAGGTCGAGATCAAGTAAGACCGAGCAGCCGTTGTGCACGGCGGGGCGGGGTTGCAACCCGCCCTGCCGTGTACCACGTTGGATTCTTTGACGGGCAAGGGCGGAGCCGTTAGAAACCCGCATCCCTTTCAAAGATCCTGGATTCCCGGCCGCGAGGCCGGTCGAAGTTGGATAGCCGGCCAGCTGGCCGGCTAGACCCTTTTGTACGGGGTCTCCAGAGGGAAGAGGACCGAACCCCACTATGGCGACGACGATCCAGAACAACTTCCGCACCCGGCGCAACTTCGGGAAGATCAACAAGATCGCCGAGATCCCCAACCTCATCGCCATCCAGAAGTCGTCCTACGACAAGTTCCTCCAGGCTGACGTCGCGCCGGAGAAGCGGGACGACACCGGGCTGCAGGGGGTCTTCAAGTCCGTCTTCCCGATCAAGGACTTCAACGAGACGAGCTCGCTCGAGTTCGTGAGCTACCACCTCGAGAAGCCGAAGTACGACGTCGACGAGTGCCACCAGCGGGGCATGACGTACTCTGCCCCAATCAAGGTGGTCGTCCGCCTGGTCGTCTGGGACAAGGACGAGGAGACGGGCGCCCAGTCGATCCGCGACGTCAAGGAGCAGGAGGTCTACTTCGGCGAGATCCCGCTCATGACGGAGAACGGGACCTTCATCATCAACGGGACCGAGCGCGTCGTCGTCAGCCAGCTGCACCGGTCGCCGGGCGCGTTCTTCGACCACGACAAGGGCAAGAGCCACGCGTCGGGCAAGCTCCTCTACAACGCGCGCATCATCCCGTACCGCGGGTCCTGGATCGACTTCGAGTTCGACCACAAGGACATCCTGTACGTGCGCATCGACCGCCGGCGGAAGCTGCCCGCGACGGTGCTCCTGCGCGCGCTCGGCGGCGTGCCGGACACGGCCAAGAAGGATCCGGTCGAGTTCCACGGCACGGCCGAGGAGATCCTCAAGTACTACTACGACACCGAGACGATCCGGATCGAGGGCAAGGGCAAGTTCGAGAAGGACCTGAACCCCGAGCTGCTCAAGGGCCAGCGCGCGACGCGCGACATCCGCGATCCCAAGTCGAACGAGGTGATCGTCAAGAAGAACCGGAAGTACACCGAGAGCGCGATCAAGAAGCTCGTCGCCGCCAAGATGAAGTCGCTGCCGATCGAGCCGGAGGAGGTCTACACCAAGATCTCCGCCGAGGACGTCGTGGACGAGGCGACCGGCGAGGTGCTGCTCGAGGTGAACGAGGAGGTCACGGAGGCGAAGCTCGAGGAGCTCCGCAAGCGCGACATCAAGGATTTCCGGGTCCTCTTCATCGACAACCTGAACGTCCTGCCGTCGCTGCGCGACACGCTCATGCAGGACAAGATCTCCTCCCCCGAGGAGGCGATCATGGAGATCTACCGGCGGCTCCGCCCCGGTGATCCCCCGACGCCCGAGACGGCGACGAACCTGTTCGTGAACCTGTTCTTCAACGCCGAGCGGTACGACCTCTCCAAGGTCGGCCGGCTCAAGCTGAACTACAAGTTCGGCATCGAGGAGCCGCTCGAGAACACCGTCGTCACGAAGCGCGACGTGCTCGAGGTGGTGCGCTTCCTCATCGACCTCAAGAACGGCAAGCCGAACAAGGACGTCGACGACATCGACCACCTCGGCAACCGCCGCGTCCGCGCGGTGGGCGAGCTGCTCGAGAACCAGTACCGCATCGGTCTCGTCCGCATGGAGCGCGCGATCAAGGAGCGCATGAGCCTCCAGGAGATCGAGACGCTCATGCCGCACGACCTGATCAACGCGAAGCCGGTGACCGCGGTGATCAAGGAGTTCTTCGGGTCCTCGCAGCTCTCGCAGTTCATGGACCAGACGAACCCGCTCTCCGAGGTCACGCACAAGCGGCGGCTCTCGGCCCTCGGGCCGGGCGGCCTCACCCGCGAGCGCGCGGGCTTCGAGGTGCGCGACGTCCACTCCACGCACTACGGCCGCATCTGCCCGATCGAGACGCCGGAAGGCCCGAACATCGGCCTCATCGCGTCGCTCTCGACCTACGCCCGCGTGAACGAGTACGGCTTCGTCGAGACGCCGTACCGGAAGGTGGAGAAGGGCAGGGTGACCGACGAGGTGAGCTTCTTCTCGGCGCTCGAGGAGGAGAAGCACATCATCGCGCAGGCCAACGCGCCGGTGGACAAGAAGGGCACCTTCACGGGGAACACCGTCTCGTGCCGCAAGGAGGGTGAGTACATCCTCGCCCGCCCGGACGAGGTGGACCTCATGGACGTGTCGCCGAACCAGCTCGTCTCGGTGGCGGCGTCCCTCGTGCCGTTCCTCGAGAACGACGACGCGAACCGCGCCCTCATGGGCTCGAACATGCAGCGCCAGGCGGTGCCGCTGCTGCGCACCCAGGCGCCGCTCGTCGGCACCGGCATCGAGGCGATCGTGGCGCGCGACTCCGGCGTGACCGTGGTCGCGAAGCGCGACGGCGTCGTCCAGTCCGTGGACGCCGGCCGCATCGTGGTGAAGGCGGACGTCCTCTCGTCGACGACCGACGTCGCCAACGAGGTCGACATCTACAACCTCATCAAGTACCAGCGCTCGAACCAGAACACCTGCATCAACCAGAAGCCGATCGTGAAGCCCGGCGAGCGGGTGAAGAAGGGCGACGTCATCGGCGACGGGCCCGCCACCGAGATGGGCGAGCTCGCGCTCGGCCAGAACGTGGTGGTCGCGTTCATGCCGTGGCAGGGCTACAACTTCGAGGACTCGATCCTCCTCTCCGAGCGCTTCCTCAAGGAGGACGTGTTCACGTCGGTGCACATCGAGGAGTTCGAGTGCGTCGCCCGTGACACGAAGCTCGGCAAGGAGGAGATCACCCGGGACATCCCGAACGTCGGCGAGGAGGCCCTGAAGGACCTCGACGAGTCGGGCATCATCCGCATCGGCGCGGAGGTGAAGCCGGGCGACATCCTCGTCGGCAAGATCACGCCGAAGGGCGAGACCCAGCTCTCGCCCGAGGAGAAGCTCCTCCGGGCGATCTTCGGCGAGAAGGCCGGCGACGTCCGCGACAGCTCGCTGCGCGTGCCGCCGGGCGTCTCCGGCACCGTCATCAACGCCAAGGTCTTCAGCCGCAAGGGCGTCGAGAAGGACGAGCGCGCCAAGGCCATCGAGGAGATGGAGGAGGCGAAGCTCCTCAAGGACCAGAACGACGAGATCAAGATCATCCAGGACTCGGCCTTCCTGAAGATCCGGCGGCTCCTCGCCGGCAAGGAGGTCGTGGGCCGGCTCGTCGACGACAAGGGCACCCAGCTCCTCAAGAAGGGCGACGTGCTCGACGACGCGCTCCTCGACACGATCCCCCAGCGGTACTGGGGCGAGATCGCCGTCGAGGGCGACGTGCAGGACCTCGTCCGGAAGATCGTCGAGAACTTCGAGGAGCAGAAGGAGCTCGTGAAGCTCCTCTTCGGCGAGAAGATCGGCCGCCTGAAGAAGGGCGACGAGCTGCCGCCGGGCGTCATCAAGATGGTGAAGGTCTACGTCGCCATCAAGCGCAAGCTGGCCGTCGGCGACAAGATGGCCGGCCGGCACGGCAACAAGGGCGTCGTCTCCCGCGTGCTCCCCGAGGAGGACCTGCCGTACCTCGAGGACGGCACGCCGGTGGACATCGTCCTGAACCCGCTCGGCGTCCCGTCGCGCATGAACGTCGGGCAGATCCTCGAGACCCACCTCGGCTGGGCGGCGCGCAACGTCGGCCTCCGGCTCCAGGAGATGCTCGAGAAGAGCTTCGGCCCCGCCGAGCTCCGGAAGAAGCTGAAGAAGGTCTTCGAGGGCGCGGAGGGTCCGGGCAACGACCGGCTCCAGGCGCTCATCCAGGACCTGCCCGACGCCGAGGTCCCCAAGCTCGTCCAGAAGCTGAAGCGCGGCATGCACATCGCGACGCCGGTCTTCGACGGCGCCCGCGAGGACGAGATGAAGGCCCTCATGGTCGAGGGCGGCGCCACGATGCAGTCCATCCTCTTCGACGGCCGCACCGGCGAGCCCTTCGACCAGGACGTCACGGTCGGCGTAATGTACATGCTGAAGCTCCACCACCTCGTGGACGAGAAGATCCACGCCCGAAGCATCGGGCCGTACTCGCTCGTCACGCAGCAGCCGCTCGGCGGCAAGGCCCAGTTCGGCGGCCAGCGGCTCGGCGAGATGGAGGTCTGGGCGATGGAGGCCTACGGCGCGGCCTACTCGCTCCAGGAGTTCCTCACGGTGAAGTCCGACGACGTGGTCGGCCGCACCCGCATGTACGAGGCGATCGTCAAGGGCGAGAACACGCTCGAGTCCGGCCTGCCAGAGTCGTTCAACGTGCTCATCAAGGAGCTCCAGAGCCTCGCGCTCGACGTCGAGCTCCTCGAGACGCCGGAGGCGCAGGCGGCCCGCGAGGCGGCGGAGCGCGACCTGGGCGGCCCGCTCGGCACCCCCCGCGGCGCGGCCGCGGAGAAGAACACGACGTAGGCCCCCCGGCCCGGCCGCCGTGGAGGTGGCCGGGCCGTGACGAGGCCCCGCCGGACGGTATTCGCTTGAACACCCTCATGAAGCTCGAGGAGTCGACGTGAAGGACATCTTCAATTTCTTCGAGAAGCCGAAGGACCCGCTGTCGTTCTCGGCGATCCGCATCTCGCTCGCGAGCCCGGACAAGATCCGCCAGTGGTCGCACGGCGAGGTGAAGAAGCCCGAGACGATCAACTACCGCACGTTCAAGCCGGAGCGGGACGGGCTCTTCTGTGCAAAGATCTTCGGCCCCGTGAAGGACTACGAGTGCAACTGCGGCAAGTACAAGCGCATGAAGCACCGCGGGGTGGTCTGCGAGAAGTGCGGCGTCGAGGTGATCCAGTCGAAGGTCCGCCGCGAGCGGCTCGGCCACATCACGCTCGCGACGCCCGTGGCGCACATCTGGTTCCTGAAGTCGCTCCCGAGCCGCATCGGGAACCTGCTCGACATCACGCTGAAGGACCTCGAGAAGGTCCTTTACTGTGAGTCGTACATCGTCATCGACCCGAAGGAGACGACGCTCCTGCGCGCCGAGCTCCTCTCGGAGGACCGCTACCACAAAGCGATGGAGGAGTTCGGCGAGGAGGCCTTCAGCGCCGGCATGGGCGGCGAGGCCGTGCTCGAGCTCCTGAAGCTCGTCGGCCCGGCCGACAAGGGACACGGGGAGGGCATCCCCGGCCTCGCGGACGAGCTGCGCGCGCAGATGAAGGAGGCGACGAGCGACGCGAAGCGGAAGAAGATCGCCAAGCGGCTCAAGGTCGTCGAGGCGTTCGTCTCGTCCGGGAACAAGCCGGACTGGATGATGCTCGAGGTCATCCCGGTCATCCCGCCGGACCTGCGCCCGCTCGTCCCGCTCGACGGCGGCCGGTTTGCGACCTCCGACCTGAACGACCTCTACCGCCGCGTCATCAACCGCAACAACCGCCTCAAGCGGCTCCAGGAGCTGAACGCCCCCGACATCATCATCCGCAACGAGAAGCGGATGCTTCAGGAGTCGGTGGACGCGCTCTTCGACAACGGCCGCCGCGGCAAGACCATCACCGGCCCGAACAAGCGCCCGCTCAAGTCCCTCAGCGACATGCTGAAGGGCAAGCAGGGCCGCTTCCGCCAGAACCTGCTCGGCAAGCGCGTCGACTACTCCGGCCGCTCCGTGATCGTCGTCGGCCCGGAGCTCAAGCTCCACCAGTGCGGCCTGCCGAAGATCATGGCCCTCGAGCTCTTCAAGCCGTTCATCTACAACAAGCTCGAGGAGAAGGGGTACGTCACCACCATCAAGAGCGCGAAGAAGATGGTGGAGAAGGAGCGCCCCGAGGTCTGGGACATCCTCGACGAGGTGATCCGCGAGCACCCGGTGCTCCTGAACCGCGCCCCGACGCTCCACCGTCTCGGCATCCAGGCGTTCGAGCCGGTCCTCATCGAGGGCAAGGCGATCCAGCTCCACCCGCTCGTGTGCACCGCCTTCAACGCCGACTTCGACGGCGATCAGATGGCCGTGCACGTGCCGCTCTCCATCGAGGCCCAGATGGAGGCGCGCGTGCTCATGATGAGCACGAACAACATCCTCTCGCCCGCGCACGGCAAGCCGATCATCGTGCCGAGCCAGGACATCGTCCTCGGCATCTACTACATGACCCGCGAGCGCGCGTTCGCGCGCGGCGAGGGCAAGATCTTCGCCTCGCCCGAGGAGGTCCGCGCCGCCTACGATCAGGGCGAGGTCGAGCTCCAGGCCAAGGTCTGGGTGCGCATGGACGGCAAGCGGTCGGAGACGACCGTGGGCCGCGTGCTCCTCTACGACATCGTGCCGAAGCGGCTGCCCTTCGAGGCCATCAACAAGGTGATGGACAAGAAGCAGCTGCAGAACCTCATCGACCTCACCTACCGGCTCTGCGGCGAGAAGGAGACGGTGCTGCTCGCCGACCGCGTTCGCTCGATGGGCTACGGGAACGCCACCAAGGCGGGCATCTCGATCGCCCTCGAGAACATGGTGATCCCGCGCAAGAAGCAGGAGCTGCTCGGGCGCGCCGGCCGCGAGGTGGACGACATCCAGAGCCAGTACACCGAGGGTCTCATCACCGACGGTGAGCGGTACAACAAGGTCATCGACATCTGGGCGCAGGTCACCGAGGAGGTGGCCCAGGAGATGATGGGGGAGATCGGCGTCGAGACGGCGATCGGGATCGGGAAGGACGGCAAGCGCGAGGAGCGCAAGCAGCCCTCGTTCAACCCGATCTACATCATGGCCGACTCGGGGGCCCGCGGCTCGGCCCAGCAGATCCGCCAGCTCGCCGGCATGCGCGGCCTCATGGCCAAGCCGTCGGGCGAGATCATCGCCACCCCGATCACCGCCAACTTCCGCGAGGGCCTGAACGTCCAGCAGTACTTCATCTCGACGCACGGCGCCCGCAAGGGCCTCGCCGACACGGCGCTCAAGACCGCCAACTCCGGCTACCTGACCCGCCGGCTCGTGGACGTCGCGCAGGACGCGATCATCACCGAGTACGACTGCGGCGCGATGGACGGCATCACCCTCGGCGCCCTCGTCGAGGGTGGTGAGATCATCGAGCCGATGGGCGAGCGCATCCTCGGCCGCGTGGCGCTCGACGACATCATCGATCCGTTCACGAACACCCCGCTCGTGACCGCGAACGAGGAGATCGACGAGGCCAAGGTCAAGCTCATCGAGAACGCCGGCATCGACAAGGTGAAGATCCGGTCGGTGCTCACCTGCCAGGCGCGGCGAGGCATCTGCGTCGAGTGCTACGGGCGCGATCTGGCCCGCGGCCGCAAGGTGAACATCGGCGAGGCGGTCGGCGTCATCGCCGCCCAGTCCATCGGCGAGCCAGGCACGCAGCTCACGATGCGGACGTTCCACATCGGCGGCGCCGCCTCCCGGCGCGCGGAGCAGTCGACCCTCGAGAACCGCAACCCGGGTCTGGTGAAGTTCTCGAACGTGGCCGTCGCGAAGAAGAAGGACGGCACGCTCATCGTGATGAACCGGAACGGCGAGATCATCGTCACCGACGACCAGGGCCGCGAGCGCGAGCGCTACGGCGTCGTGTACGGGGCGAAGCTGCTCGTCCGCGACGGCCAGCGTCTCGAGCCGAACAGCATGCTGGCGGAGTGGGATCCCTACTCCTCCCCGATCCTCACCGAGGTGGCCGGCCGCGTGAAGTACGGCGACCTCATCGACGGCGTGACGATCAGCGAGCAGGTGGACGAGATCACCGGCCTCGCGCGCAAGGTCGTCATCGCCTCGAAGGACCCGGACGCCCGGCCCCGCATCTCGATCAAGGACGACGAGGGCAAGACCCGCAAGCTCGCCAACTCCGAGGCCGACGCCCGCTACATGCTGCCCGAAGGCGCGAACCTCGTCGTGAACGACGGCGACGAGCTCGACGCCGGCGACGCGCTCGCGAAGATGCCGCGCGAGACCACCAAGACGAAGGACATCACCGGCGGCCTCCCGCGCGTGGCCGAGCTCTTCGAGGCCCGCAAGCCCAAGGAGCACGCGGTCATCTCCGAGATCGACGGCGTGGTCGCCTTCGGCAAGGACACCAAGGGCAAGCGCAAGGTCGTCATCACGCCCGAGGTGGACGGGAAGCTCCGGCCGGATCTCGCGAAGGAGTACCTGATCGGGAAGGGCAAGCACATCTCGGTGCACACGGGTGACCGGGTGCGCGCGGGCGAGGCGCTGATGGACGGCGCCGCGAACCCGCACGACATCCTGCGCGTGCTCGGCGAGAAGGAGCTGGCCCGCTGGCTGGTGGACGAGGTGCAGGAGGTCTACCGGCTGCAAGGCGTGAAGATCAACGACAAGCACATCGAGACGATCGTCCGGCAGATGCTCCGCCGGGTGCGGATCGTCGACGTGGGCGACACCGAGTTCCTCGCCGACGAGCAGGTCGAGAAGTTCGTCTTCGAGGAGGAGAACGATCGGGTGATCACGGCCAACGGACGGCCGGCGCAGGGCGAGCCGCTGCTCCTCGGCATCACCAAGGCCTCGCTCTCGACGGAGTCCTTCATCTCCGCGTCGTCGTTCCAGGAGACGACGAAGGTGCTGACCGAGGCCGCCATCAGCGGCAAGGTCGACCACCTGCGCGGCCTGAAGGAGAACGTGATCATGGGCCGGCTCATCCCCGCCGGCACCGGGCTGCCGCACTACAAGCACCTCGACATCGAGGTGGAGACGCCGGTCGACGCCGTGGAGGAGGCCGAGGAGGCCCTCGCGGTCGCCGCCGAAGAGTAGGCCCGCGCCTCTCGAGCAGCCCACCAGGGGCTCGGTCCCGTTCGGGGCCGAGCCCTTTCCTTTTTGTCGCAGCGACCTCACGTCAGGTCGTCAGCAGCCTTTTGCGTTGATCCCCGACAACGGGTGCGAGTCCCAGATGGGCCTAGACCCGGGATTGATTTAGAGCAAGTTCGACCGCTTGGTAGGGTCGCTAGCGACCGAGCGGTCGAACGAGGAATGCGGGATGCGTCATCGTGCTCATATTTGCCCTCTCCCGACCGTACCGCGGTTGCTGCGCGCTCCACTCCCCTGAAGTGACCGGAATCCAGGCCCCTAGCCCAAGGTTGACTTGATAAGTCCACTTTCGCTAATCTGACGTTACGTAACCTACCTGCGACCCTTCGACGCAGCTCCAGGCAGAGAGGCTTCGGTTCATGAGGACAGCGACGACCCAGAGGAGCAGCAAGGAGTTCGAGGAGCTCGCCCCTTACCTGAAGGCGGTCCGCGACTTTCCGCCGCTCTCCCGCGACGAGGAGCACACCCTCGCCGTGCGGGCGCGGAAGGGCGAGGTGAGGGCCAAGCAGAAGCTGGTCCGGCACAACCTCGCGTTCGTGGTCGCGATCGCACGCAAGCAGCGGCGCGGCACCGTCCGGCTCGACGACCTCATCCAGGAGGGAAACGTCGGCCTGATGCGCGCGGTCGAGAAGTTCGACCCGAACGCCGGCACGCGCTTCTCGACGTACGCGGTCTGGTGGATCCGCGCCTACATCGGGAAGTACCTCAAGGAGGCGCGCTCGACGGTCCGGCCGCAGAGCGGCACCGTCGCGCAGCCGGATCTCTCGCTCGACAGCGCGATCGACGAGGAGGGTGACGCCACGCACCTCGAGCGCATCGAGGACGACGGCCCCGGCCCCGAGGACGTCTACCTCTCCGCCGAGGGCGACCGCGACGTCCGCGACGCGCTCGGCAAGGTGCGCAAGCGGATCGGCGAGCTGGGCTGGGACATCGTCCACAACCGGCTCGAGCAGGATCAGCCGCGCACGCTCGAGGAGATCGGCAAGCGCTGGGGTGTCTCGCGCGAGCGCGTCCGCCAGGTGGAGCTCAAGACGAAGCAGTTCCTGCACCGCTACCTGCAACCCGCGGAGCGCGACGCCGCGTAGGCACGCGCACGGTCTCCGCGGCGCTTCGAGGCCCGCTTCCTCCGGGAGGTGGGCCTCGTCGTTCGCGGCGGTCGCTTGCCGGCCTCGCACACGGCTGGTAACCATGCCGCCATGCTGGAACGCATCGGCATCTCCCTGGAGCGGAGCCTCCTCGAGCAGTTCGACCAGCTCATCGAGCGCAAGGGCTACGTGAACCGGTCCGAGGCGGTCCGCGATCTCATCCGCGAGCAGCTCGTCCAGCGAGAGTGGTCGGAGTCGGATGGCGGCGAGAAGGTCGCGGTCGTCGCCATCGTGTACGACCACGAGTCCTCGAGCCTCGCCCAGAAGCTGACCCACATCCAGCACGAGAACCACCGCGCCGTCGTCTCCGCGCTCCACGTCCACATGGACGCGCACAACTGCCTCGAGGTGCTGGTGTTGCGCGGCCGCGCCGCGGACATCGTCCACATGGCGGAGGGGCTCGTCTCCACGCGCGGCGTGAAGTACGGCAGGGTCGTGCCCGCCACGACTGGGGAAACCCTGCGCTTGCGCCGCGGTACGTCCGCTGCAACGGCCTCCCGCCCGGGAGGCCGAATGGCGAGCGTGACGAGGTGCGAGCTTCCGGAGCTCGGCCGCAGGATCGAGGGCTCGGTCTGGGACGCCGGGCGGCGCGCGCGCGCCGAGGTCCACGAGGCGGAGGCGGAGGCGCGGCGGCTGCGGGATGAGGCGGAGGCGGACCGCGCGAGGCTGCGCCACGAGGCGACGGCGGCGGGCCTCGCGGAGGGGCTCGCGCGTGCGGCCGCGACGCTCGCCGGGGCGGCGGCTGCCCGGGACAGAATCCTCGCCGGCGCGGCGCACGAGGTGGCCGCGCTCGCCGTCGAGGTGGCGCGCCGGATCCTGTCCCGCGAGCTCGAGCGCGCGCCGACGGCGGTCGTCGCCATCGCGGAGCGGGCGATCGCCACGGCGCGCACCCGCAGGCAGGTGACGGTGCGCGTCGCCCCTGCCGATCTGCCGCGCGTCGCGGCCGAGGAGGGTCGGCTCGCCTCGGTGCTGGAGCGCGGCGCGCTCGCGCTGCGCGAGGATCCGGCGCTTGCGCCCGGGGACGTCGTGGTCGAGACCGAGGCCGGCCGGGTGGACGCGCGGATCGAGGCGCAGCTCGCGGCCTTCGCGCAGGCGCTCGAGGACGCGACGCCATGACCGCGCCGCCGGTCGACTTCTCCCGGCTCCGCGCCGCCGCCGCGGCGGCCACCCCGGTCCGGCTCCGCGGGCGCGTCACCCGGCTCGTCGGGCTCGTGCTCGAGGCGGAGGGCGTGGACGCGCGCCAGGGCGACGCGGTGGAGATCCTGACGCCCGGGAGGCCGCCGCTGCTCGGCGAGGTCGTCGGCTTCCGCGACGAGCGCGCCATCGTCTTCCCCCTGGGCGCGGCCGACGGGCTCGGTCCCGCCAGCGCCGTCGTCCCGACCGGTATGCCGCTCTCGATCCGCGCCGGCCGCGGGCTGCTCGGGCGGATCCTCGACGGGCTCGGACGGCCCATCGACGGGCGCCCGCTGCCGGAGGGGCTCGAGGCCTGGGCGGTGGACCGCCCGCCGCCGCCGCCGCTGTCGCGCCGCCGGATCACGGCGCCTCTGGCGCTCGGGGTCCGGGCGCTCGATGCGCTCACGACGACGGGGGAGGGGCAGCGGCTCGGTCTGTTCGCCGGCTCCGGCGTCGGCAAGTCGACGCTGCTCGGGCAGATCGCGCGGAACACCGCGGCGGAGCTCTCGGTCGTGTGCCTGGTGGGCGAGCGCGGCCGCGAGGTGCGCGAGTTCGTGGAGGACGCGCTCGGGCCGGATGGGCTCGCGCGGAGCGTGGTGGTCGCTGCGACGAGCGACGCGCCCGCGCTCGTGCGGCTCAAGGCGGCCCACGTCGCGACCGCCATCGCCGAGTGGTTCGCGGACCACGGCGAGAACGTGCTCTTCATGCTCGACTCCGTGACGCGCTACGCGCGCGCGCTCCGCGAGGTGGGGCTCGCGTCCGGAGAACCCCCCGCGCGGCAGGGTTACCCCGCGAGCGTGTTCGCTGCGCTACCGCGGCTCCTCGAGCGGGCGGGTCCGCGCGAGCGCGGGGGGATCACCGCCCTCTACACCGTGCTCGTCTCAGGCGGCGACATGGAGGAGCCGATCGCAGACGAGGTGCGCGGCATCCTCGACGGGCACGTGGTCCTGGACCGCGCCCTCGCCGCGGCAGGGCGCTACCCGGCGGTGGACGTGCTCCGTAGCCTCTCGCGCGTGATGCCCAGGGTCGCAGGCGCGGATCACCGGGCCGCCGCGGCGAGGATGCGCTCACTGCTCGCGGCCCACGAGCGGAACCGCGACCTCCTCACGCTGGGCGCGTACGAGCGGGGGAGCGATCCCGAGACCGACGCCGCGCTGGACCGGCTCCCCGCCATCGAGGCGTTCCTGCGGCAGGGGGCCGAGGAGCATGCGCCCTTCGCGGACACCCTCGCCCGGCTCGGCGCGGCGGTCGCGTGAGCTTCGGGGCCTACTCGCTCCATGCGGTGCTCGCGCTCCGCGAGCGTGCCGTCTGCGAGGCGCGCCGGTTGCTCGCGGCGGCGCTCGCGCGGGAGCGCGCCGCCCTTTCGGCGCACGGCTCGGCCCAAGCGGCGCTCGACGCGATCCGCGGCCGGCTTGTCGAGCGCGGAGCCGAGGGCGCGGAGGGCGTCGCCCGGAGGCTGCAGCTCGAGGACGGGCTCCGCGAGCGGCTCCGACGGGACGCGGCCCGCGCGGCCTGCGTGCTCGCCCTGGCGGGTGAGGCCCTGGGGCGCGCGAGCGCCGAGGTGGCGGCGCGGCGGATGGAGCTCGTCGCGACGGACCGCGACCGCGAGGCGATCGCGCGGCACCGAGCGGCCTGGACGCGCCGCCGCGCCGAGGCGCGCGCGCGGGCCGAGGACGCGGCCCACGAGGAGGCGAGCGGCTGTCGTGGCCTTCGGTGAACGACGCCGGGGCGGGCGCCCGTCAGGGGGCAACGAGGTGGTGCCGGAGCCGGGCGATCAGATCGGCGTTGTCGAACGGCTTTCGCACGAACTCGTCCGCGCCGGCCTCGAGCGCCTTGCGGGGCAGGTCGGGGCCAGGCCGCGCGGACACCACCAGGATCGGCCCCGTGTACCCGGTCCGCCGCATACGCCGGCAGAGCTCGAGCCCGTCGATGCCGGGCATGGCCACGTCGAGCAGGACGGCCGCCGACCCCGCCAGCACGGCGACCGCCTGATCGGGCCCGGACGCGACCTCCGGCGCCATGCCCTCGAGCTCGAGGAGCGTCTGGAGGAACGTGCAGATCTCGGCGTCGTCGTCGACGAGCAGGACGCGTGGGGCGGTCACGGTCACCTCGCACCGAGGAGGGCGGTCGCCCGCCCCTCGGCGCAGCGGATCTCCAGCTCGCGGGGCTGCAGGGTCTTCGGAGGACGCTCTCCGTCCAGGACGAACTGGGCGAGCGGGACCACCACCTTGTCGCCCGCGCGCACCGTGCGCCGCTCGTGGCGCCACCCGCCGTCGAGGGTGAAGGCGACCTCGGTCCAGTTCCCGTCGGAGTCGTTCTTCACGAGGAGCTGGGTCCCCATGATCGAGTCGGCCAGGAGCTGGACCTCGGCGCCGAGCGCGTTGGTCTCCGCCGACGGAAGGCAGGTGGCCCAGATCGCGAAGGCGGAGAGCAGCACCCAGCTCGCGACGATGGCCCCTCTCAGCCGCGCGTAGCGGCTCGACTTCCGGTACCCGTCCGCGAGGTCGCCCGCGAGGTCGCGCGCGAGGTCCTTCACGCGGTGAGCCGCGGCGAGCGGGTCGGGACGGGCGGGCTCGGCCATGCGACGCGGAGCGTACCGCCCGCGCCGCCGGGGGGACAAGGCGGAAGGGCGCCTACCTCGCCGCGCGAGACCCCTCGCGCCCCGCTTCGGCCACGGGCTCGTCGAGATCGCCGCCCAGCCCGCCGATGCGCCGGTGGAGCGCGATCACGCGCCGGCGCACCTCGGTGAGCAGCGCGGTCTTGTCCGGGAAGGCCGCCGGGTCCACCGGCTCGCCGAGGGCGATCCGGATGGTGCCCGGGTAGACCGCGATGACCGCCTTGGGCGTGATGCGGCCGGCGCCGGAGATGGCGACCGGGATCACCGGGACACCCGCCTCCACGGCCAGCACGAACGGCCCCTTCTTGAAGGGCTGGATGCGGCCGTCCTTCGAGCGCGTCCCCTCGGGGAAGACGAGCAGCGAGGTCCCGCTCCGGACGATCTGGCCGGCGTGGCGGAGCGAGGCGACCGCCTTGCCGTGATGGCTGCGGTCCACCGCGACGTGGCCGCCGATGCGCATGTACCAGCCGAAGACCGGCAGGTCGAAGAGCTCCTGCTTCGCGACGAAGCGGAAGGCCCGCGGCAGCCGCGCGAGGAGCGCGACGATGTCGAGCGCGCTCTCGTGGTTGGAGGCGAAGATGAGCGGGCCGTCCGGGAGCGGCGGCTGCGGATCGACCTCCAGCCGGGCGCCCGCGAGCTTGAGGATCGAGGGGCCCCAGGCGTGGCGGGCGAACCAGATGGCGAGATCCCCGCGCCCGAGGAAGATCATCTCGGGGAGGCCCACGAGGAAGAAGAACACCATCGAGAGCGCGGTGTAGGCGAGGACGAGGTGACCGTGGAGTCGCGCGCGCATGGGCTCGGCAGGCGCGTGAGTCGCACGCGCGCGCCGTATATAACACGCGGGCCACGACCCCTCACGGCTACACTCCGCGCATGCCGAACGGCTCACCCTTCCGGATCGCCGACGAGGTGCGCGAGGCGCTCGCGGCCGGACGCCCGGTCGTCGCGCTCGAGTCGAGCCTCGTCGCGCAGGGGCTGCCGCCCCCCGAGAACCTCGAGGCGGCACGCCGCTGCGCCGCCGCGGTCCGCTTGGCGGGGGCCGTCCCCGCCACCGTGGCGCTGCTCTCCGGCCGGCTGGTGGTGGGCGCCACCGCCGAGGAGCTGGCGCAACTCGCCGACCCCGCCCGCCGCCCCGCCAAGGCCGCCGCACGGGACCTCGCACCGCTCCTCGCCACCGGGCGCGACGCGGGGACGACGGTCTCGGCGACCGCCTGGGCGGCGGCGCGGGCGGGGATCCGCGTGTTCGCGACCGGAGGGATCGGAGGGGTCCACCGGATCCTCCCCGGCGAGCCTCCCGCGGCGGCCGGCGACGTCTCCGCCGATCTCGCCGAGCTGGCACGGACGCCGGTCTGCGTGGTCTGCGCCGGCCCGAAGGTGATCCTCGACGTCGCGGCGACCGCGGAGGCCCTCGAGTCGCTCGGCGTCCTGGCGCTCGGGCTCGGCACCGACGCGATGCCCGCGTTCTACTCCTCGGCGAGCGGCGTCACGCTGGAGCACCGCGTCGAGTCGCCGGCCGACGCCGCGGCGGTGCTCCGGCTCCACTGGGACGGCCTCGGACGGCGCGAGGGCGTTCTCCTCCTCGTGCCGCCGCCGGAGCCGATCGCGGGCGAGGTGGTCGAGGCCGCCGTCGCGCACGCGCTGGAGGAGGCGCGCGACCGCGGCGTCCGCGGCAAGGCGGTGACCCCGTTCCTCCTCGAGGCCGTGTCGCGCGCGACGCAGGGGCGCTCGCGCGCCGCGAACCTCGCGCTGGTCGAGCGAAACGCCGGCGTGGCCGGCGCCGTCGCGGCGGCGCTCGCCGCGGTGCGCTAGTATCAGCCGGACCGATGCCGCTCCCGAACCCGCCGACCCTGGTCGCCGACGCGGACGCGCTCGACCAACTCGTGGAGGCGCTTCGCCCCGAGCCACTCGTCGCGCTCGACACCGAGTCCAACAGCTTCCACGTCTACCGGGAGCGCGTCTGCCTCATCCAGCTCTCGACGCGCGAGCGCGACTGGGTGGTGGACCCGCTCGCCGTCGACGTCGCGCCGCTCGGACGGATCCTGACCGACGGCCGCGAGACCGTGCTGCACGGCGCCGACTACGACGTCCGGTGCCTGCAGCGCGAGTACGGCTGGCGGCTCCCCCGCCTCTTCGACACGATGGCCGCCGCGCGCCGGCTCGGCCGTAAGGAGCTCGGGCTGTCGGCGCTCGTGGCGGCGCAGTTCGGCGTGAAGCTCGCGAAGACCTTCCAGCGCTCGGACTGGGGACGCCGGCCACTCGACCGCGCGCAGCTCGCCTACGCGGCCCTCGACACCCACTTCCTCCTGCCGCTGCACGACCAGCTGCGGACCGAGCTCGACGGGCGCGGCGCAGCGGCGGCCGCCCACGCCGAGTTCGACCGGATCGCCCAGGGGACCTTCCGCGAGAAGGTCTTCGACGCGGAGGGCTACCGCAAGCTGCCCGGCGCGCGCGAGCTCGACCCGGACGGCCGGGCGGTCCTGCGCGCCCTCTGGATCGCGCGCGAGGCGCGCGCGCGGGAGAGCGACCGGCCTCCGTTCAAGGTGCTCGCCGAGCAGACCCTGGTGGATCTCGCCCGCGAGCGCCCGGCGACGCCGGAGGCGCTCGCGCGCGTGCGCGGCGTCACGCCCGCGGTGCTCCGGCGGATGGGCGAGGACATCCTGCGGGCCGTGCGCGAGGCGCCGGCGACGGCCGCCGCAACCTAGAACGCCGCGCCCGCGACCGGCGCCCGGACAATCCAGGCGGGATCGACCGGCGCGGCGGGATCGCCCCGCAGCGCGCGGTACGTCTCCCACTCGGCGAGCACGATCTTCACGTAGGCCCGGGTCTCCCGGTACGGGATGGACTCGACCCAGGCGTCGAGCGGCAGGCCCGCGCGCGCGCGTGCCCACTCGGCGGCCGGGCGCGGGCCGGCGTTGTAGGCGGCGAGCGCCAGCGCGGGGTGGCCGAAGCGGTCGAGGAGGAGCCCCAGGTAGTGGGCGCCGAGCGTCACGTTGACCTCGGGCTCGGCGAGCCGCGGGGCGGCGCCGGAAGGGACGCCGAGGAGCGCGCCCAGCCGGTCCGCCGTGGCGGGCCTGATCTGCAGGAGCCCCTCCGCCCCCGCGGCGCTGCGCACCGCCGGGCGGAAGCCCGACTCGCGGCGCATGGTGGCGAGGAGCAGCGCGGGCTCCACGCCGAAGGCGTCGGCGCGAGACCCCAGGAACTCGGGGTAGGGCTCGGGGTGCGCCCAACGGAGCGCGCGGCGCGTCGGCGCGAGGTGGTCGCGCGCCATGCGGAAGGGGAGCTGCGCGTCGCCGGCGAAGGCGGCGAGCTGGGCGACGAGCGGCGCGGACGCGCGGACGCGGACGGCGCGGGGCAGGTCGTCGAGCTCGGCGAGCGCCTCGTCCCGGAGGCCGAGCGCGAGGAGCTCGACCGCCACCGACAGCCGGCCGGCGGCCCCGGGCTCGGGCACCTCGGGGAGTGGCCGCGCCGGCGCGGAGGCGAGGCGCGATGCCTCGGACGCGACCTCGCCGAGCGCGGCCAGGCGTGCCCGCGCGAGCAGCGCGTACCAGCCCTCGGTGCTCGCGCGCACGGCGGCGCGGTAGAGGGCCTTCTGACGGGCCGGGGTGCGCGCGAGCCGCGCGCGCCAGTACGCGGAGGCATCCGCGAGCGGGCCGCGCGCGAGGGCCTCCAGGGCACGGGACGCCTCGGGGAACCGGCCGAGCCGGTAGAGCGACCACGCCGCGAACCAGCGCGCCTCGTCCGCGCGGCGGGAGCGGCGGTTCGCGCGGGCAAACGCCTCGAGCCCCGCGACGGCGCGGCGGAAGTCGCCCGCGTCGTAGAAGAGCCAGGCCGCGAGGTAGGCGGCCTCGTCCCCGATGTCGCGCTGGCGCCACTCGGGGAGGCCCGGGATCGGCGCCGTCAGGGCGGCGACCTCGGCGTAGCGCTCGCTCGCCTCCTCGAGCCGGCCGGCTCGCGCGGCGGCGCGCGCGAGCACCAAGCGCGCCGTCCGCCGGATCGGCTCCGGCTCTGCGTCGGCAAGCGGGGCCGCCAGCCGCGCGGCCTCCTCGTGCCGGCCGAGCGCGAGCGTGGCGCCGCTGCGGAGGGCCTCCGCGAGCAGGGGATCGCCGGAGGGCTCCTCGGCGGCGGCAGCCGCGTCGATCTCGAGCAGCGCGGCCTCGGGCCACCCCTCCGCGAGGAGCCGCTCGGCGCGTGCGAGGTGGTCCGCTCCAGCCGCGGGCGGCACGGCGGCGCCCGCCGCGCGCCAGGCCTCGAGCGCGGCGCCGGCGTCGCGCCCCTCCGGCGTCGCGGGCGCCTCGATCCAGAGCGTGCGCAGCGCCGCCGACGCGCCGGCCACGTCCCCGAGCGCGCCGAGCCCTCGCGCGAGGGAGAGCCGGGCGGCCGGCGCGCGCGCATCGCCGGGTGTTTCCGCGAGCAGCGCCTCGAGGAGGGGCACGGCGTCGTCCGCGAGCCCCGCCGCGAGCAGCGCCTCCGCCTCGCGCTGGCGTGCGCGACGCCCGAGCGCGAGGTCCGTCGCGCGCGCGGCCTCTTCGAGCAGGGCCGCAGCGCGCGGCGCGTCGCCCGACGCGAGCAGCGCCTCGCCGCGCGCGAACGCGAGGTGCGGGCGCGCGGGGATGGTGCGCTCGGCGAGGGCGCTCTCGAGCGCCTCCGCAGCCTCGGCGGGCGCGCGCCGTGCGAGCGCGAGCCCGAGCGCCGCCGACGCACGCGCCGCGGCGGGACCGCGGGGGCGGGCAGCGAGCGCACGGCGCGCCGCGACCTCCGCTCCGCCCCGGTCCCCGGCGCCTTGCGCGTGCGCTGCCTCGCCGAGCCCGGACAGCCAGTCGCACAGCGGCTCACGCGACAGAGCGACCGCCGGGGCGCACCACGCCACCAGCGCCGCACACACCGCCGCCCGCCCACACTTCCGGGGCAGCACTGCGAGCGCCCTCGCGAATTTCCTCACGCTCGCCAGAGGGAGCCCCTGTGGGGCGGGCTGGGGCTTGACTGCCTGGTCGGCGCGGCGCGATATAGCCCGCGCACGAACCAGCCAGCCGAACGCAGGTCGGGGGTCCGTCGCCTCCCGAGCATCCGGGGCGACGGTGACGGGAGGGGGCCGGGACGCGCCGTCGCGCCGCCACGGGGGATGGTCCGACCATCCGGAGGAGTCCATCGTGCTCGCCAAGCCTTGCCCCACGGAGCTGACCACGCCGATCAACCCCGATCGTGGCGTCGAAGGTCACCGCAACCTCTTCTGCAACTTCTACGACGCCTGCCTCGACGAGGCCGTGAAGAAGGGCTGGAGCAGCTGGACGTGCACGCGCTGCGGCCTGCACGCCGTTCAGCCCGAGGTCGAGGGTGGCATCGAGAGCTACGCTACCCAGCGCCGCCTGGTCTAGGGCCGCAGGTCAGTCCGTGTAGACCACCGCGATCCAGACCCGCCCCGCGCCGAACCGCTCGCTGTCCCCGCTCGCGACGCCCACGCCCACCCGGCGGAAGCGTGCGTCCGGCAGGTTCCGGGACCGCGTCGCCTCGTCGGGCCCGCTCGCCACGAAGACGTCCACCGCCGCCACCCTGCGTCCGGCCGCGAGCGCCCGGTCCCCCACGTCACCGCGCGACGGCTCGTCCGCGGCGCGCATCGCGCGGACCGCCTCGGCCGCAAGCTCGTCGAGGCGCGCGTCCTGCGTGAGCGGCGGCGCGCCGAGCCGGGCGCGCTCCGCCCAGAGCGCCTCGCGCACCCGCGCCGCCGGCGTGAGCGTGCTGCCGCTCCCGTCGTCCGGCGCCTCGACGAAGATCTCCGTCAGGTAGACGATCGGATCGCCGGTCGACAGGGCCCCGCGCGCGATCCCCACGCCGACCCGCGTGGGGCCACGGCGGAGCACGTTCGCGAGGTGGGCCGGGCTCGCCTCGGCCATCTCGTGCGCCTCGAGCGCGGTGCGCGCCCGCGCGACGTTCTCCGCCGCGCGCCGGTAGGGCACGCCCGCGCGCCTCAGCCGCGCGCCGATCTCGAGCGAGCCGGCCAGCACGTGCGCGACCTGCCCTGCGGCGAGCATCGCCTCGCTGTGTGCGCGCGCGACCGCGGCGACGGCGGGAGCGTCCTCGAGGGCGGGGAGCCCATTCGCACGACGGGTGGCGTTGATGGCGCGGACGACGCGGGCCTCCGCCTCGCCCCGATCGCTCGGATCGTCCGCCGCCGGCCGCGCCGCGGGGGGATCGAGCGGCGCGCCACCGACGGAGACGGTGAGGAGCGCCGCCACGGAGGGGTTTCCGTCGGCGAGCACCTCCACCCGGTACCGACCACGCGACGGGAAGACGAGCCCGGCGCGGAAGGCGCGGCCGCTCCCGGTCACGTCCTTCTCCTGCACCTTGCCCGCCGGATCCGTCATGAACACCCGCGGCCGCGAGAGCCCGGCGCGCAGCGTGCCGGAGAGCACCGCAGCGGCACCGGGCGCGAGCTCGCGCGGGAACGGATCGAGCCGCGCGCCGCGCTCCGACGCGAGCAGCACGAGCACGACACCGCCGTCCGGGGCGGGGGCGGAGCCCACGCCGAGGTGGGTCGCCTTCGAGCGGGCAAGCGTCTCCACGAGCAGCGCCGGGGCGTCCGCGGCGGAGGCGCGCTGGATCCGCATCGAGGGTCCATCGTCGTGCGCGAGCGCACGCGCGAGGGCGCCCCGCAGCGCGCGCGGGGCGGTCGCGTCCTCGCCGGCCGCGTCCCGGGTGGCGAGCTCACGCGCGGCGCGGACGAGCGCGGGCGAGAGCTCGGGCCCGGCGCCGCCTCCTCCGAGCCGGGCGCGGGCGAGCGCGATCGCACGCTCCTCGACCGGCGCGAGGGCGATCGGCGCTTCGGCCCCGCCATAGCTCGAGATCCCGGGCGGCCGGGGGAGCGCAGCGGGCGGCGCGGGCGACGGCTCTGCCGGCGCGGGGAGACGCCCCCGGGGCCCGGCGCAGGCGAGGATCGCGAGGAGGAGCGCGGCGGGTGCGGGGCGGCGCATCAGCGCTCCGGAGCGAGCCGCACCTCGAGCCCCATGAGCACGTGCCGCCCGAGGCGCGCGTTCACGCGCTGGCAGAGGAGCGGCGCGGCGGCCGAGAGCTGATCCGCCCACGCCTGCGATCGCGCGAGGACCAGGAGGCGGCCGTCCTTCAGCAGGCCGCGGCACGAGGCGTGTCGCGCCAGGCTCGAGCCGCACGCCTCCGCGAAGGCGGCGGCGATGGCGGGCGACACCGCCTCGGGCCGGGACGCGAAGGCGTCGGCGAGCACGGCGGCGACGGTTCGGCGGCGACCTCTCATCGGGGCCGGGGAACGTAGAGGGCACGAACCCGGCGCGTCAAGGCGTCGCGGCGGGACCCGCAGTCTGCGGCGACTCGTCGCGGCCGCGTCGCACGCATTCGGGTGTGCTACTTTCCGCTACGACGCGAGGGGTCATGGGGGCTTCGACGGTGGAGACGGTCGCAGGCAGCCCTGCCGCGCAGGGGGTCGCGCGGCGCGGTGCGGCGCCGGAGCGCTCGGACCGTGGGCGGCTCAACCTCTCGTGGCTCGTCCAGCTGCACTGGTGGGCGATCCTCGGACAGGTGGTGATCGTCGCCGGTGCGGCGAGCTGGACGGGCATCGGCCTGCCGATCCCGACGCTGCTCGGGCTCCTCGCCCTCGAGATCGGCGGCAACGTGGTGCTCGGCCTGTGGGCGAACCGCGGCCGGGTGACCGACGGCGGCATCGCCGGCGTGATGGTGCTCGACGCGGCCGCCCTGACGGTGCTGCTCGACCTCACGGGCGGGGCCTCGAACCCGTTCTCGACGCTCTACCTCGTGAACGTCGCGCTCGCCGCGGTCCTCCTGCCGCCGCGCTGGTCGTGGCTGCTCATGGGGGCGAGCCTCGCCGGCTTCGCCGGGCTGTTCATCCACGAGGCGCTCACCTCGCCGTCCCACCACGTGCACCTGATGCTCGCCCCCGCCGAGCTGATGGCGGCGCACCTCAAGGGGATGTGGATCTCCTTCGCGCTCGCGGCGGTCTTCATCGTGTTCTTCGGCCAGCGCGTTTCGCGCGCGCTCGCCGCGCGCGAGCGCGAGCTGCACCAGGCGCGAGCGCTCGGGCAGCGGCGCGAGAAGCTCGCCTCGCTCGCGACGCTCGCCGCCGGCGCGGCGCACGAGCTCTCGACCCCGCTGTCCACCATCGCGGTGGTCGCGAAGGAGCTCCAGCGCGAGCTCGCCGACGCGGTGTCGGAGGGCGTACGCACGGACCTCCAGCTCGTGCGCGAACAGGTCGCGCGCTGCCGCGAGATCCTCGACCGCATGGCCGCGAACGCCGGCGAGAACGCGGGCGAGGCGCTCGCGCCCATCGTGGCGCGTGCGTGGGCGGATGCGGCGCTCGAGGGATTCCCGCGCCGAGACCGGGTGGACGTGGTGGCGAACGAGCCCGCCGCGGAGGCGCGGGTCGTGGGGCCGCCGCGCGCGCTCGCCGAGACCCTGCGTGGGCTCATCAAGAACGCGGTGCAGGCGTCGTCGCCCACGGAGCGCGTGACGCTCCGGCTCGAGCTCGTGCGGGGCGTGGTGCGGGTGACGGTGACCGACCGTGGCCCGGGCATGACGCAGGAGGTGCTGGAGCGGGTGGGGGAGCCATTCTTCACGACGAAGGTCCCGGGCGAGGGGATGGGGCTCGGGCTCTTCCTGACGAGGGCGCTCGCCGAGCAGCTCGGCGGGGCCTTTCACCTCACGTCACGTCCCGGGGTCGGGACGGAGGCGTGTTTCGAGCTGCCGGCGCTGGACGCCGGCGGAAGGAGTGGGTCATGACCGTCGAAGCGAGCCGCGAGACCTTGCCGAGCATTCTCCTCGTGGACGACGACGAGGTCCTGCGCGAGCGCCTCGCCACAGCGATCCGCGCGCGCGGCTACGAGGTCCGCACCTCCGGGAGCTCGGACGAGGCGCTGCGCGAGGTGGCCAAGGAGTCGCCCGAGATGGCGGTCCTCGACCTCAAGATGCCGGGCGGGAGCGGCCTCGATCTCCTGAAGGAGCTGCGTCGCGCCGACCCGCACACCCGGGTGCTCATGCTCACCGGGTACGGGAGCATCGCGACGGCCGTCGAGGCGGTGCGCGAGGGCGCGGTCGGCTACCTGCCGAAGCCGGCGGACGCCGACGAGATCCTCGCCGCGCTCGCGGGGACGCACACCGCGAAGGCGCCGGGGCTCGAGACGCCCTCGCTCGCCCGCGCGGAGTGGGAGCACATCCAGCGCGTCCTCACTGACTGCGGCGGCAACATCTCCGAGGCGGCCCGCCGCCTGGGCATCCACCGGCGCTCCCTCCAGCGGAAGCTCCACAAGTACCCGCCCGCGCGTTAGCGCGGCGGACGGGTCCCGGCGTCGCCAGAATCCTTTCTCCAGGCGCCGGGGTCTCACCCCGGCGTGAGGCGCCGTGGGCCGATGGACGGCGGGCGCCGGAAAGGCTGCGACATGGCAGGTGCGACCGTCGAGATCACGGCTCAGAACTTCAAGACCGTCGTGGAGCGCGACGGCATCGTCCTGCTCGACTGGTGGGCCCCGTGGTGCGGGCCCTGCCGGACGTTCGGGCCCATCTTCGAGAAGAGCGCGGGCAACCACGCGGACCTCACGTTCGGGAAGGTGAACACCGAGGTGGAGCAGGGGCTCGCGGGCGCGTTCGACATCCGCTCGATCCCGACGCTCATGATCCTGCGCGACGGCGTCCTCGTCTTCTCCCAGCCGGGCGCGCTGCCCGGGCCGGCGCTCGAGGACCTCATCCGCCAGGTGAAGGCGCTCGACATGGAGAAGGTGCGCGCCGAGCTCGCCGCGCACGAGGCAGCGCACGGGAAGCCGGACGAGCCCGCCCAGGCCTAGCGCGCGTAACGACGGAGTGAACGAGGGCGGGTGGCCTGACGCGGCCACCCGCCCTCCTGCGTCCGAGCGCTTCGCGTCGCCGGGGTGCTAGCGGGTCGTGCCGGGGGTCGTGGAGCCGCCGGTCGAGCCGGAGCCGGTCTCGTCGGGCTTCGTCCCGGTCGAGGTCGACCCGCTGCCCGTGGCGCCGGAGCCGGAGTCCGTCGAGCCGGTGCCGGTCGACGGGGCCAGCGAGCCGGAGGTGCCCGTCCCGGTGGCGCCGGAGCTCATCACCTCGATGTTGCTCACGCGCACCGTGTCGCCGCTCGCCGAGCCGGAGAAGCTGGCGCGGACCTGCGCGCCCTCCTGGATGTCCGAGAGCGTGCCCTTCTGTCCGTCCTTCGTCACCTTCGTGCTCGGCGAGAGCATGAGCTTCTTGTCGCTGTTCGCGAGGGTGAGCTGGTTCGACTCGCGGTCGAATCGCTGGACCGTGCCGGTCAGCTCGTTCTTGCTGCTCGACGCGCTGCCCATCGCGCCGGTCGTGCTGTCGGTGGACGACGAGCCCGTCCCCATCGTGTCGCTCGTGCTCGACGAGCCGGTGCCCGTCGTCGAGGAGTCCGTCGAGGTCGAGCCGGCGCCCGTCGACGACGAACCCGTCGCCGTGCCCGTACCCGTACCCGTCGTGTCGCTCGAGCCGCTCGACGTGGAGCCCGTCGAGGAGCCGGTTCCCATCGTGTCCTGGCTGCTGCCGGTGCTGCCGCTCGACTGGCCCGACGTCGAGCTGCTGCCGGTCGCGCCCGTGCCCTGGGCTTGCGCCGCGGTCGCCGCGGCGAGGATGGCTGCGGCGCCGAGGCCCGCCATCGTCCCCCATCTGAACCACTTCATTTCCAGTACCCTCCGCCGCTCCGTGTGATCGGAGCTCGGCTCCACTGCCGAGGCCCGTCCGTGATCGGCGCCATAACGCTGACCATCCGGAGCGTTGCTGTCAGACCGTCTTGCTACCTGAACGCCCGAGCAGTTATGTTCGGCGCGGAGGTCGCAACGGCATGTCGGCGGGAGCGCAGCATCAGCTCGTGGTCGCCCGGTTGCGCGACGAGATCCGCCGCCTCGAGCGGCGGCCCGCGCGGCGCGACGGGAGCGTGCCGTGCGGGCGGGCGGAGGTCGATCATCTCCTGCCCGGCGGCGGGTTTCCCCGCGGCGCGCTCACCGAGCTCGCGGGCGGGCCGGCGAGCGGGAAGACGGCCGTGGCGCTGGCGCTCTTCGCGGCGCTCGGGCCGGAGACGCTCGCCGCGTACGTCGACGGGCGCGGCGAGCTCTACCCTCCGGCGGCGGCCGCGCTCGGCGTGGACCTCGCCCGGCTGCTCGTCGTCCGCCCGGCCTCCGCGGCCGGCGGCCGGCACGAGCCCGCGCTGGCGGTCCTCTGGGCGGCGGAGGCGCTCCTCGGCTCGGGCGCCTTCGCGGCGGTCGCGGTGGACGCGCTGCCCGTGCGCGGCCTCCGTGGCGCAGACGCGGTCGCCCGGCGCCTGCAGTCAGCGGTCGAGAAGGGCGGGGCGATCGGCGTGTGGCTCGCGCCGCTCCGCTCCGGCCTCCGCCTCCCGGCTGCGGCGCGGCTCGAGCTCGCCGCGGCGCCCGGCGGGATCGTGGCGCGCCGGGTGGACCGGCTGGCGGGCGCGGGGGGAGCCTGCGATGCGGCGTGAGCCCGGGCCACCGCGGGTCCTCGCGCTCTGCGTCCCGGAGCTGCCGCTCCAGCGGGCCCGGCGGGCGCGGGAGCGGCGGGAGGGAGATCGCCCGCTCGCGGTCGTCGCCGAGGGCCGGGTCCTCCACTGCGATGCGGACGCGCGCCGGGAGGGCGTCCGGGCGGGCGAGACGGTGGCCGAGGCGCGTGCGGCCTGCGGCCGCCTCGAGACCGTCCCGGTCGCTCCGGCGGCCGATCAGGCAGCGCTCCGGGCGCTCGCCGAGGCGGTGCTCTCGCTCGCCCCCGCGATCGAGGTGGCGCCTCCCGACGCGCTCCTCCTCGACGCGAGCGCTGCCCACCTGGCGAGCGGGGCGACGGGGCGGCGGCCGCTCGACGAGCACGCGCGGGGCGAGGCGGAGCGCGCCCTCGCGCGGCAGGTGCTCGCCGTCACCGAGGAGATGGGATGGGTCGCGCGCGCGGTGGTGGCGTGCGGCCGCGCGCCGGCCCGCGCGCTCGCGAGCCACGGCCGCGAGCCGATCGCCGTGGTGGCGCCGGGCGAGCTCACGCGGGCGCTCGCCGGGCTCCCGCTCGAGGCGCTCGGCCTCGAGGCGAGCGTGGCGGCGCGCCTGCGGGCGCTCGGCGTCCGCGACGCCGGAGCCCTCGCACGGCTTCCCCCGGGGACGCTCGGCCATCGCTTCGGGCCGCCCGGCGTCCGGGCGGCGCGGCTGGCGCGCGGCGAGGACGACGCGCCGCTCGTGCCCTACGCCCCGGAGACGCTGCCGGAGGAGGCGCTCGAGCTCGAGGCGCCCGCCGAGAGCGCGGAGCCGCTCCTCTTCGGGCTGAAGCGGCTCGCCGATCGGGTTGCGGCGCGGCTCGCGGGGCGCGGGCTCGGCGCGACGCGTCTCCGGCTCGTGCTCGCGCTCGACCCACGCGGCGAGGAGCGGGTGCACATCACCCTCGCGCAGCCGACTGCCTCGGCCGCGCGCTGGCTCGTGCCCGCGAAGGAGCACCTCTTCTCGCTCCGGCTCCCCGGGGCGGTCACCGCGCTGCGGCTCTCCGCGGAGGAGGTCGCGGCGGTCGAGCCCGAGCAGCTCGCCATCGGCGACCGGCCCGAGGCGGTCGCTGCGCTCGAGGGCGTGCTCGCCCGGCTCGCGGTGCGGCTCGGGGACGGGGCGCTCTTCGCGGCCGAGCCGGTGGAGCGCTACCGCCCGGAGGGCGCGTACCGGGCGGTGCCATTCCGGCCGCCCAGGGCGCGGGCGGGGACGGTGGACGGGGTGGTCGCGACGCCGCGGCCGACGCGCCTCCTCGCCGCGCCGGAGCTGGTGGTGGCGGAGGGCGAGGGCGGGCGGCTCACCGCGCTGCGCGTCGGCGGGCGGGCGAGGGCGGTGCTCGCCTGGGAAGGGCCGGAGCGGCTGCGCGGCGAGTGGTGGTCCTCGCCGTTCGACCGGGACTACTACCGCGTGCGGCTCGACGACCTCGGCGACTGCTGGGTCTACCGCGACGGCGCCGACGGCCGGCTGTGGCTGCACGGGTTCTTCGACTGAAGGCGCGCCCATGGCCACCCCGCGCTACGCCGAGCTCCACTGCAAGTCCTGCTTCTCCTTCCTCGAGGGGGCGAGCCAGCCGGAGGAGCTCGTCGCGACCGCGACGGAGCTGGGGCTCGCGGCCCTCGCGGTCACCGACCTGAACGGCCTCTACGGGATCGTGCGGGCCCACGCGGAGGCGAAGCGGCGGAAGCTCCCGCTCGTCGTCGGCGCCGAGCTCGCGGTGGGTGGGCTCGTCCTCGGGCGTCCGGCGCGGCTCGTCCTGCTCGCGGCCGAGCGAGAGGGGTACGCGAACCTGTGCCGGATCATCACCCGCGCGCACGGCGGTGAGCCGGGCCCCTCGGGCGCCGCGTCGCCGCGCAAGGCGCGCGAGGCGGTGGCGGTGCCGCTCGAGGGTCTCGCCAGGCTCGCGCGCGGGCTCCACGCGCTCTACCCCGGCGCCGACGGGGATGCGGCGGCGCGGCTCAAGGAGATCTTCGGCCGCCGGCTCGCGCTCGCGGTCGCGCGCCATCGGGTGGCGGGGGAGGAGGCGAGGGTGCTCGCCGCCCACGCGGTCGGGCGCCGGCTCGGGATCCGGCTCGCAGTGACGAACGACGTCCACACGCACGCGCGACGCCGGCAGGTGCTCCAGGACGTGCTCACCTGCGTCCGGCTCGGCACGACCGTGGACCGGGCCGGGCGCAGGCTCTTCCCCAACGCGGAGCGGACGCTCAAGGGGCCGGAGGAGATGGCGCGGCTGTGGGCGGACTTCCCGGAGGGGCTCGAGAACGCGGCGGCCATCGCGGACGAGTGCGCGTTCCGGATGGAGGAGATCCGCGGGGAGCACCCGCTGCCGCCGGTGGTGGTGGAGCGGGCGCGGCTGTCGGGAGGGGTGGAGGTGGCGACGTCCAGCCCCGCCCAGGCGGAGCGGGAGGCGGCGCGGGTGCCGGTGCCGAACCACCGGCTGCGGGCGACGTCGGGGGAGTTGCTTGCGGCCGCGACCACCGCGGCGACCGGAACCGCGACCACGACGCCCACCGCGAACGCGGGGGCCGCCGACGCTGCGGTCACCGGCATGGCCCTCCTGCGCGAGCTGGTGCGGGAGGGGACGGGCTGGCGATATGGCGGCGAGCCGCCCGAGGACGTGGCGCGGCAGCTCGCGAAGGAGCTCGACCTCGTCGAGCGGCTCGGCTACGCGAGCTACTTCCTCACCGTCTGGGACGTGGTTCGGTTCGCGCGCTCGCGCGGGATCCTCTGCCAGGGGCGCGGGAGCGCGGCCAACTCGGCCGTCTGCTTCGTGCTCGGGATCACGTCCATCGATCCCGTGCGGATGGGGCTCCTCTTCGAGCGGTTCATCTCCGCCGAGCGGGGAGAGCCGCCCGACATCGACGTGGACTTCGAGCACGAGCGCCGCGAGGAGGTGCTCCAGTACGTCTACGAGCGGTACGGCCGCGACCGGGCCGGCATGGTCTGCGAGGTGATCTCCTACCGCGGCAAGTCGGCGCTGCGGGACATGGGCAAGGCGCTCGGGCTCTCCCTCCCGCAGGTGGATCGGCTCGCGAAGCTGGTCGGATCCTACGATGACCTCGAGGACGTGAAGCCGGAGCTCCTCGCGCAGGCCGGCCTCGACGCCGGCGACTCGGAGCGGGTCCGGCTCACGCTCGAGCTCGCCCGCGAGGTGCAGGGGTTCCCGCGCCATCTCTCGATCCACGTGGGCGGCTTCGTGATCACGCGCCGGCCCCTCAACGAGACCGTGCCCATCGAGCCGGCCGCGATGCCGGGCCGCACCATCGTTCAGTGGGACAAGGACGACCTCGCCGAGCTGGACCTCCTCAAGGTGGACCTGCTCGGCCTCGGGATGCTGACGGCGCTCTCCCGGGCGCTCGCGCTCCTCGCGCGGCACGGGCCGCCGCCGGTCGCGCCGACCCCGGTCCCGCACCCGGACTCCCTCGCGACCATCCCGGCGGAGGACCCGGTCGTCTACGACATGCTCTGCAAGGGGGACTCGATCGGCGTCTTCCAGGTCGAGTCGCGCGCGCAGATGTCGCTCGCGCCCCGGCTCAAGCCGCGCAACTTCTACGACCTCGTCATCTCGGTCGGGATCGTCCGGCCCGGGCCCATCCAGGGCGGCATGATCCACCCGTACCTGCGCCGGCGCGACGGGCTCGAGCAGGTCCGCTACCCGTACCCGCCGCTCGAGCCGGTGCTCGCGAAGACGCTGGGCGTGCCGCTCTTCCAGGAGCAGATCATGCGGCTCGCGGTGGTGGCCGCGGGGTTCTCGCCGGGCGAGGCGGACGAGCTCCGCCGCGTGATGACCCACCGCCGCTCCCACGAGCGGATCGCCGCCATGAAGGCCCGGCTCCTCGCCGGCATGGCGGAGCGGGGAATCTCGACGGCGGACGCGGAGCTCATCTTCCACCAGCTCCTCGGCTTCGCGGGCTACGGCTTCCCGGAGTCCCACTCCGCCTCGTTCGCGCTCCTCGTCTACGCGTCCGCCTGGATCCGGCGCTACCACCCGGCCGTCTTCGCCTGCGCCCTGCTGAACAGCCAGCCCATGGGGTTCTACGCGCCCCACACGCTCGTCGAGGACGCGAAGCGGCACGGAGTCGAGGTGCGGGGGGCCGACGTGACGGCGAGCGGCTGGGAGACCGGGCTCGAGGGGACGGCCCCGGGTCTCCCTCCCGCGCCGGGCGAGCGGCCCGCGCTGCGAGTCGGGCTCCACGTGGTCCGCGGGCTGCCCCGGGCGGTGGGGGAGGCGATCGTGGCGGCGCGGCGCGCCGGCCCGTTCGCCTCGCTCGGCGACCTCGTCCGGCGCGCGGAGGTCTCCCGCGCCTGGCTCGTGCGGCTCGCGGAGGCCGGCACGCTGGGGGCGCTCGCGCCCGATCGGCGGGACGCCATCTGGAAGAGCCTCGCCGTGCCCGCCGGGGAGGGCGATCTCTTCGCCGGCGTCGCGCCGCCGGAGCCGCCCGCGGAGCTGCCCGTGCCGACCGCCGCCGAGGAGGTGGGGGCCGACTTCGCGACGGCGGGCCTCTCGGTCCGTTGCCACCCGATGTCGGTCATGCGGGCGGGGCTCGGCGCCGGGCGGATCCGGACCGCGCGCGAGCTCGAGCGGCTGCCGGACCGCGCGCCCGTGGAGGTGGCCGGGCTCGTGATCGTGCGCCAGCGGCCGCAGACGGCGCACGGGATCCTGTTCGTCTCGCTGGAGGACGAGACCGGCATCGCGAACCTGGTGGTGATGCCCGACGTCTACGAGAAGTTCCGCCCGGTCGTGCGCGGCGCGCCGTTCATCGTGGCGCGCGGGCGCGTGGAGCGGACGGGGAAGGTGGTGAACGTGCGGGTCGACTCGGTCGCGCCGCTCGCGCTCGCGCCGCCCGTCGGGAGCCGGGCGCGGGAGTTTCGTTGACCGCTCTGTTCCCCTTCACCCAGGCGCGCTCGAGCGATTCTCCTTGGCGCGGGTTAATCCAGCGCACGTGAGCTATTAGTCCCTCGATTGAGCGTCGCTCCTGGGTCCGCGTTGTGTGGTCAACCCCACGAGCATGCCGCATCCTCTGCCGAATTGCTTTGCGCTTCTCTCTCGGAACGCCAACGCCTCTGTTCACAGTGATTCCGGTTACCACCTGCCCGGCATTACTGCGAGCAACCGTAACCTTCTTGCTTCGCACGGCGAACCCATGGCGCTGAACTATCTCGATTGCAGTGCCGAGAGCCTCGTGCGCTCCGTCTCCCGAAAATGTAATGTCGTCAACATAGATCGTGAACCGGAGCTTCAGAGATGTCGCCAGTTCGTTCAATTCACACGCCATCGGGAGCGCCACGAGATTTGCGAGCATGGCGCTTGTCGGCGCCCCTTGAGGCAGCCGGTACCGGAACGTTGTCAACTGGGTCAGTAGCTCTGCGACCCGCCGGCCACAGCCCACCTGTTGGATTAAGGCTCGAAGGACCATGGGCGGTCGAATGTTCGGGAAGAAATCCCGGATGTCCATTTTGACCACGGCACGCTGCCCCACATGCACCAAAGCGTTGGCTCGTGCGGAGCGCCCCGGAACCCCACCCATCACATACTCAGGGAGAAGTTCTCTGGAGAGAACAGACGAGAGAACGCGGCGCTGAATACCCTTCAGCGGATCTCGAGGGTTGTCGATATTGCGTCGCTTTCCGCTCTTGTTAACTCGAGTAAAGGGATCGTAATGGCGTACCGCGTTCCGCCCCAACTCTCTCAATAACTGAGGCGACACCCCTACTAGGGCAGCCAAGTGCCGCACAGATGAGAGTCTTGGCGTTGGATCACTCAAGGCTTCCTCACGCGGCGGGGCCGCCGTCCTTTCGACTGTTGCCTCCTTGGAGGCGACGACGTTTCTCCGATGAGTTCCAGGAAGTTGACTCCAAGTGCCTTAGCCTGCTCGGGCGTTATGCCGCGAAGGTCCTTCTCGTCCGAAGCGAAGAGGATCAGAAGGTGCAGGGGGACATCGAGTGCTTTTGCTATTGAGTTGAGTACGGAGAGCGTTGGATTGCGCTTGTCGGCTTCTAGTAGCGATATATAGCTAGGCGTGAGCTTCGCGGCCGAAGCGAGTTGCCCCTGCGACAGCGCTCGCGCAGCCCGCACGATGCGTATGGCGCGTCCGTATTGCATATTGTTAGGTTCCCTCTCTGACTCCTCCGTGGCGAACGGAAGAATTAGACAGAGAGCGGTGCTTTAGGTCGGTCCTCCTCTTTTGCTACGCGTCTTCATGGAAGTCCCGGACGATCTCAAACAGCACCTCTGAGATGATCGTCCGGCTTCTGACAGGGTCCTGCCGCGCCAAGGCGCGGCGCAGTCCCTGCAACTTCCTGAGGTAGTACTCCAACCGCCCCGGTCCCAGTGCTTCCGAGTCATCGAGTGCATGGAGTACTGCCTCGATGCCCTTGAAGCTCTTATCCATCCTCTTCATGGCGTGCCTCACCTCACGTGGAGGGCAGGGATATCCTGCCGCACGTGTCCGCCAGCCGTGCGCGTCCATCCAGTGAGAGGCACTGAGACCACACCGCTTCTGCGCGAAGCACCGTCCGCCCGTGTGAGTCAAGCAGGCATGGAGTGCTCCTCGTGCTCAGGTGCGAGTGCTCGGGTCTTCGCACTTCGTCCCGGGCAACTACACGGAGCCGTTCTGGCTCCGCGACGACCGTTGCTGCCGGCCGCATAAGGGACCGCGTGTTCTTCACCGCGGTCGCGGACCACTGCTGTTGCGTGGCCCATCAGGCGCGCGCTGGCGACTTCTCCTGTCAAAGAGCTCCCGCCGCCGAAACAACCAACGGTCAACGAGGAGCCTAGCAGGCGACCGATCGAAAGTCAACGGCCAGTCATCATAGATGACTGGCCGTCAGCAATGATGACTACAGGCCATGCGAGACTTCTGTCCCGGGAATCCTGTCGCACCTCTTCGGATTACCGTCAGAGATGGGCGGGCGATCGAGTCAACGCGCGAATGGGGCGGCGCTTACCGCTTGAACGCTACTCGCTAACTGCACCCCGTCGTCGACCCGCAGTTCACGCACTTGTAGCAGGCGCCGTTGCGGACCGTGATGGAGCCGCAGGTGGGGCAGGGCGGGGCGTCCGTCTCGCGGGTGAACGCTCCGGCGCTGGAGACGCCATTCGTGGCAGGCGCCTGGCCGTTCGCCCCGCTGGCGCCGTTCGTGGCGCTCGCGGGGAGCGCCTTCGTCTCGACCGTCGCGCCGGCGGCGCGACCCCCGGCCGCGGGCGCCGCGCCGGGCGGCAGGGCCGCGGCAGGGGCGGGGGCGCCGTCCTCGGCCGGGATGAACTTCAACGAGAGCCAGCGGAAGATGTAGTCGGAGATCGACTTCGCGATCGGGATCTCCGGGTTCCCGGTGAAGCCCGAGGGCTCGTAGCGCGTGTGGCTGAACTTGTCGCAGAGGACCTTGAGCGGGACGCCGTACTGCAGGGCCATCGAGATGGAAGTCGCGAAGGCGTCCATGAGGCCGGAGACCACCGACCCCTCCTTGGCCATCGTGACGAAGATCTCGCCGGGCGAGCCGTCGTCGTACATCCCGACGGTCATGTAGCCCTCGTGGCCGCCGATCGAGAACTTGTGCGTGATGGCGCGCCGCTCGTCGGGCAGCCGGCGCCGCGCGAGCCGCTCGGGAGCCACCTCCGCCTTCGCCTCCGCGGCGTCGGACTTGCCGGCGTTGAGCGGCTGGCTCCGCTTGCAGCCGTCGCGGTAGACCGCGATGGCCTTGAGCCCGAGCTTCCACGCCTCGAGGTAGGCGTTCTCGATGTCCGCCGGCGTGGCCTGCGTCGGCATGTTGACCGTCTTCGAGATCGCGCCCGAGAGGAAGGGCTGCACGGCGCCCATCATCCGGACGTGGCCCATGTAGTGGATCGAGCGCACGCCGCTGCGGGGCTTGAACGCACAGTCGAACACCGGCAGGTGCTCGGCGCGGAGGCCCGGCGCGCCCTCGATGGTCTCGACCTCGTCGATGAACTCGAGGATCGAGGCGATCGTGTCCGCGGAGTAGCCCAGCTTCTCGAGCGCGAGCGGGACCGTGTTGTTCACGATCTTGAGCATGCCGCCGCCGACCAGCTTCTTGTACTTCACGAGCGCGATGTCGGGCTCCACGCCGGTCGTGTCGCAGTCCATCATGAAGCCGATGGTGCCGGTGGGGGCGAGCACGGAGACCTGGCCGTTGCGGTACCCGTGGGCGATGCCGAGCCGGAGCGCCTCGGTCCAGGCGTCGCGCGCGGCGGTGACGAGGTTCGCGTCGACGAGCGAGGAGTCGATCCGGTCCACGTGGTGGGCGTGCTTGCGGATGACGCCGAGGAACGGCTCGCGGTTCCGCTCGTAGCCGGCGAACGGCCCGATCCGCTCGGCGATGCGCGCGCTCATCGCGTAGGCCTCGCCCGTCATGAGGGCGGTGATGGCCCCGGCCGCCGCGCGGCCCGCGTCGGAGTCGTACGGCAGGCCGCTCGCCATGAGCAGCGCGCCCAGGTTCGCATAGCCGATGCCGAGCGGGCGGTAGTCCTCGCTGTTCTTCCCGATGGCCGGCGTCGGGTACTTCGCGTTCGAGACCAGCACCTCCTGGGCGAGGATGGTGAGGTCCACCGCGCGGCGGAAGGACTCGGCGTCGAACCGCCCGTCGATTCCCCGGAAGTGCATGAGGTTCAGCGACGCCAGGTTGCAGGCCGAGTCGTCGAGGAACATGTACTCCGAGCACGGGTTGGACGCGTTGATGCGGTCCGTGTTCGGGCAGGGGTGCCAGGTGTTGATGGTGGTGTCGAACTGCATGCCGGGGTCGCCGCACTCCCAGGCCGCCTGCGTGATCTTGGCCATGAGGTCGCGCGCCCGGACCGTCTCGAGCACCGCGCCGTCGGTCCGCGCCTTGAGGGCCCAGTCCCGGTCCTCGGCGACGGCGCGCATGAACGCGTCGGTCACGCGGATGGAGTGGTTCGCGTTCTGGAAGAAGACGGAGTCGTAGGCGCCGCCCTTCACGTTGAACCCGCCGTCGTAGCCCGCGTCGATCAGGGCCCAGGCCTTCTTCTCCTCGTCGGCCTTGCAGGCGACGAACTCCTCGATGTCAGGGTGATCGGCGTCGAGGATCACCATCTTCGCGGCGCGGCGGGTCTTGCCCCCCGACTTGATGACGCCCGCGAACGCGTCGAAGCCGCGCATGAAGGAGACGGGGCCCGAGGCCTCGCCGCCGCCCGAGAGCCGCTCCTTCGACGAGCGGATCTTGGAGAGGTTCGAGCCGGTGCCGGACCCGTACTTGAAGAGCATGCCCTCGGTGTGGGCGAGCTTCAGGATCGAGTCCATCGAGTCGCCGACCGCGTTGATGAAGCAGGCGGAGCACTGCGGATGCTCCTCGACGCCCACGTTGAACCAGACCGGCGAGTTGAAGGACATCTTCTGCCGGTAGATGAGGTGCGAGAGCTCGGCCTCGAAGGCGCGGGCGTCGTCCTCGGTGGCGAAGTAGCCGTCCTTGCGACCCCAGGCGCCGATGGTCTGGACCACGCGCCCGACGAGCTGGCGGACCGAGCGCTCGCGGCCGGGGGTGCCGAGCGTGCCGCGGAAGTACTTGGAGGCGACGACGTTGGTCGCGAGGAGGGACCAGCTCTTCGGGACCTCGACGTCCTTCTGCTCGAAGATGACCGCGCCGCCCTCGCCGGTGATCGCGGCGGTGCGTGTCTCCCAGGCCATCTCCTCGGCCGGGTCGACCCCCTTCGTCGTGAAGTACCGGCCGATCGACAGGCCCTTGCGAACGGCCTTCTTCGCCGCCGCCTTGACCCGCGCCCGCTGCCCCGTGATCTCGCCGCGCTCCATCATCTTCCGTTCCTCCGCCGCGAGCCGCGCTCGCGGGCAAACGACGCCCCTTCGGCCGCACGGATCGTGCGGCCGCTCGTACGTACCTCCGCCTGGCCCGTGCTCAGTAGGCCGGAGGTCTATTCGCTCGGTCTGACACCCGGTGATCGCCCCGCGCGCTCGCCCTGTCCGCCCATCGCCCGACCCCTTTGCTGCCCGAACGCACTGCTCTGGCGTAGGTCCGAATCCTAGGCAGCGACCGGTAGCAAGTCAAGGCATGACCACAATATGTAGTGCGATACATGTATGGCACCACAAGCTGCGGGTTTTCTTGGGGCTAAAAAGAGCCATCCGGGCCCTGGGTCATGTGGTCGCACCGCGCGGCGGGACCCTGGATCGGGCCCGGATCAAGGCGAAGCGGCGCCGCCCGTGCGCCCCCGCAGGCTCGCGGCCTCTTCGCGCCCGCAGCAAGGCGGGGCGAGCCGTGTGGGCGCGCGGCCTTTCATGCCCGCAGCGCCCTCGCCTGTCCCGCGCGCTGAGCCGCCCGCCGGCCCGTCGTGGCCCCCCCGGGCGACGCGTGCTAAAAGCGCCGGTCTCCATGGCCGAATCGAACGCGCACATCCGCAACTTCTCCATCATCGCGCACATCGATCACGGCAAGAGCACGCTCGCCGACCGGATGCTCGAGGTGACCGGGACCGTGACCGAGCGTCACTCCCAGGCGCAGTTCCTCGACAACATGGAGCTCGAGCGCGAGCGCGGGATCACCATCAAGGCCCAGACCGTCCGCATGAAGTACCGCGCGAAGGACGGCAAGGACTACGAGCTCAACCTCATCGACACCCCCGGCCACGTGGACTTCGCCTACGAGGTGTCGCGCTCGCTCGCCGCCTGCGAGGGCGCGGTCCTCGTGGTGGACGCGACCCAGGGCGTCGAGGCGCAGACGCTCGCGAACGTCTACCAGGCCCTCGACCACGACCTCGAGATCGTGCCGGTCATCAACAAGATCGACCTGCCGAGCGCCGACGTGGAGGGCGTCCGGCGCGAGATCGAGGAGGTGATCGGCCTCGACGCCTCCGAGGCGGTGCCCTGCTCCGCCAAGGAGGGGACCGGCGTCCCGGAGATCCTCGAGCAGATCGTCCGCAAGGTCCCGCCGCCCCAGGGGGATCCCGCGGCCCCGCTCAAGGCGATCATCTTCGACTCCTGGTACGACTCCTACCGCGGCGTCGTCATGCTGGTGCGGGTGTTCGAGGGGACCCTCGCGCCCCGGCAGCGGATCCAGCTCTGGTCCAACAAGAAGCGGTTCGAGGTGCAGGAGCTCGGCATCTTCGCGCCCTTCGCGACGCCCGTGGACCGGCTCGTGGCGGGCGAGGTGGGCGTGCTCGTCGCCAACGTGAAGGAGGTCCACGACGCGAAGGTCGGCGACACCGTCACCGAGCTCGACCGGCCCACCACCGACCCGTTCCCCGGCTTCAAGGTCGTGAAGCCGATGGTGTTCAGCGGCGTCTTCCCGATCGAGGCGAAGGACTACGAGGGGCTGCGCGACGCGCTCGTGAAGCTCCGCCTCAACGACTCCGCCTTCACCTTCGAGCCCGAGACGTCGCAGGCGCTCGGCTTCGGGTTCCGCTGCGGCTACCTGGGCCTCCTCCACATGGAGATCGTGCAGGAGCGGCTCGAGCGCGAGTACAACCTCGCGCTCATCACCACCGCGCCGTCGGTCGTGTACCGGATCACCGACACGGGCGGGAAGGTGGAGGAGATCGACAACCCCGCGAAGCTCCCCCCGGTGCAGCGGATCGCGAAGCTCGAGGAGCCCATCCTCACCTGCCACATCCACGCGCGCACCGACGACGTGGGCGCGATCCTCCAGCTCTGCCAGGATCGGCGCGGCGTGCAGAAGGACATGCGCTACATCGGCACGCGGCGCGTGCAGATCACCTACGAGATCCCGCTCGCCGAGGTGGTCTTCGACTTCTTCGACAAGCTGAAGAGCGTCTCCCGCGGCTACGCGAGCCTCGACTACGAGCTGCTCGGCTACGCGGAGGCGGACCTCGTGAAGCTCGACGTGCTCATCAACGGCGAGCCGGTGGACGCGCTGAGCGTCATCGTGCACCGGGAGCGGAGCTACCACCGCGGCCGCGAGCTCTGCCAGCGGCTGCGCGAGGTGATCCCGAAGCAGATGTACGAGGTGGCCATCCAGGCCGCGATCGGCGCCAAGATCATCGCCCGCGAGACCGTGAAGGCGTTCCGCAAGGACGTCATCGCGAAGTGCTACGGCGGCGACATCTCCCGCAAGCGCAAGCTCCTCGAGAAGCAGAAGGAGGGGAAGCGGCGCATGAAGCAGGTGGGCTCGGTGGAGATCCCGCAGGAGGCGTTCCTCGCGGTCCTCAAGGTGGAGGAGTAGCCGCCCCGCCGTGGCCGACCCCGCCCGCAAGGTCGAGCGCGCCCGCCGCGACGCCCGCGTCTTCGCGAGGGACGCCCGCCGGATCGCCGCGCGCGACCGCCGCCGCCTCGGCGACGCGCAGGCGCTCGTGGACGCGGCCGCGGAGGAGGTGGAGGCGGCCGCCGACGGCGGCGACGCGACCCGCCTCTCCGAGGCGCTCCGGGCCCTCGACGCGCTCTGGGACGCCCACCTCGTCCGCCGGGGCAAGCCGCTCTGGCGCGAGCTCGCCGAGTCCGCCGCGGTGGCCGTGCTGGTGGCGCTCGTGGTGCGCGCCTTCGTGGTGGAGTCGTTCCAGATCCCGACCGGCTCGATGGTGCCGACCCTGCTCGTCGGCGACCGCATCTTCGTCTCGAAGCTCGCCTACGCCGTGCGGATCCCGTTCACGCACCTGCGGATCGTCAAGCTCGGCGAGCCGCGCCGCGGCGACGTGATCGTGTTCGAGAACCCGCGCGAGCCCGACAAGGATTACGTGAAGCGCGTCATCGGCGTCCCGGGCGACGTCGTCGAGCTCCGCGAGCAGGTGCTCCTCGTGAACGGCGTCCCGCAGCCGCGCACGCCGCTCGGCGAGCTCGCCTACGTCGAGAAGGCGGGGGAGGGCGGCCCGACCTTCCCGGACAGCTGCCACCGCTACCGCGAGGCGCTCGCGAAGGGGTCGCTCCCGCCGCCCGGGCGCGGGCTGCCGGGCGAAGCGGAGGCGAGCTGGCAGGCCGCCGCGGCCGACGGAGTCGCCACCTACGAGGTCCTGCAGTGCCGCCGCGCCCGGCTCGCCCAGCGCGAGGGGCCGTTCGGGGTGGTGAAGCCCGGCCACGTCTTCGTGCTCGGCGACAACCGGGATCGCTCCGCCGACAGCCGCGGAGAGGGCGGCTGGCAGGTGCCGTTCGACCACGTGAAGGGGCGGGCGACGCTCGTCTTCTTCAGCCGCGGCGCCGGCGGCGTCTGGCCGTCCGCCCTGGCCGGCGTCCGCCTCGATCGGCTTTTCAAACGCATCGAGTGACGGTAGAAGCTATCCCCCGATGAGCGCCTGCCCTCCTGGCTCCACGCCCGCGCGCTCCGGCGCGGTGCGCGGCGACGACGCGCGCAGCCGCGCCCGCGGCGCCGCCTGGCTCTCGCTGCTGCTCCTCCTCGCGGTCGCGGGCAGCGCTTACCTCTCCTGGACGTGGGCCCCGGTCTACTTCACGCACCTCGAGGTGAAGCAGGTCGCGCGCGACTACATGAACCAGGCGGTGAAGGACGCGAACGACGAGGTGCTGATCGCCCGCATGGTCGAGCGGCTCGCCCGCGTCGAGGTCGTGAAGGTGGAGGGCGCCGACGGCGAGCCCGAGCTGCGCCCGCTCATCGTCGTCGACCCGCGCGACGTGAGCTGGGAGCGCGACACCTCCACGACCCCGCCCGTGCTGCGGGTCAGCTTTCCCTACGAGCGCGAGGTCCGCTACCCGCTCCTCGACCGCACGACCACGAAGATCTTCTCGGTGAACCTCGAGAACGAGCTCGCCCCCGCCGACTGGGGACGGCTCCGCTGAGGGAGGGCGACCCGATGGACGCGCTGGAGATCGACCGGGCGGTGCACCGCCTGGGCCGGGAGATCGCGGAACGCGCCCGCGCGGCGGGGGCGGCGGGCCAGCTCGCGATCGTGGGCATCCGCCGGGGCGGCATCTTCCTCGCCCAGCGGCTGCGCGCCGAGCTGAAGGGCGCCCTCGGCGTCGAGCCTCCGCTCGGCACGCTCGACATCGCGCTCTACCGCGACGACGTCGCCGAGCAGGGCGCCGCCCCGGTCATCGGCCCGACCGACATCTCCTTCCCGGTGGGCGGCAAGACCCTGGTGCTGGTCGACGACGTGCTCTACACCGGCCGCACGGTCCGGGCGGCGCTCGACGAGATCGTCGACTTCGGCCGGCCGCGCCGGGTCTGGCTCGCGGTGCTGGTGGACCGCGGCGGCCGCGAGCTGCCCATCGCCGCGGACTTCACCGGCGCGCGGCTCGACGTGGCGGAGGGCGACGACGTCCAGGTGCGGCTGCGCGAGGCGGGTGCGGCCGAGGACCAGGTGGTGGTGAAGGCGAGGAGGGCGCCGTGATCGGCCGTCACAAGCACTGCCTGGCGCTCCAGGACTTCTCGCGCGAGGAGATCCTCGAGGTGATCGACCTCGCGGTCTCCATGAAGGAGGTCCTGCGGCGCCCCATCAAGAAGGTGCCGTCGCTCCGCGGCAAGACCGTGGTGAACCTCTTCTTCGAGGCCTCCACCCGGACGCGCAGCTCCTTCGAGATCGCCGCCAAGGTCCTCTCCGCGGACGCGCTCAACTGGACCTCCTCCTCCTCCTCGGTGACCAAGGGCGAGACGCTCGTGGACACCGCGCGGAACCTCGAGGCGATGCGCCCCGACGTGCTCGTCATCCGCCACGCGGCGGGCGGCGCGCCGCGCCTCGTCGCGGACCACGTGGGGTGCGCGGTGGTCTCGGCCGGCGACGGCGCGCACGAGCACCCGTCGCAGGGGCTCCTCGACTGCTTCACGCTGCGCGAACGGCTCGGCGATCTCGCCGGGAAGACCGTCGCCATCGTGGGGGACATCAGCCACTCGCGCGTCGCCCGCTCGGACCTCTTCGCGCTGACGAAGCTCGGCGCCACCGTGCGGCTGTGCGGCCCGCCGACCATGATCCCGGCGGGCATCGAGTCGCTCGGGGCGACGGTCCACCACGAGCTGCGCGAGGCGGTCGCCGGCGCCGACGCGGTGGTGATGCTCCGCATCCAGCACGAGCGGATCGGGGACCCGCTCATCCCCGGCACCCGCGAGTACTCGAAGCTCTGGGGGCTCAACGCCAGGAAGGCGGAGGAGTGGCTCACGCCCCACTGCGTGATCCTCCACCCCGGCCCGATCAACCGCGGCGTGGAGCTCGCGCCGGAGGTGGCCGACGGGCCGCGCAGCCTGATCCTCGACCAGGTCCAGAACGGCGTCGCCGTCCGGATGGCGATCCTTTACCTGCTCGCCGGCGGCAGCTCCGCCGAGGCGGGCGGCGCGAGCGAGGCGAAGGCCCATGGCTGAGCTGCTCTTCATCGAGGGCGGGCGGGTGATCGACCCCGCGTCCGGCACCGACGGCGTGCGCACGGTGGTGATCCGCGACGGCAAGATCGCGGAGGTGGCGGAGCGGATCGAGCGCCCGCGCGACGCGCGCGCGCTGGACGCGCGCGGCAAGTGGGTCACGCCCGGCTTCATCGACCTGCACGTGCACCTGCGCGAGCCGGGGCAGGAGTACAAGGAGACGGTCGAGACCGGCGTGCGCGCCGCCGTCGCGGGGGGCTTCACGGCCGTCTGCGCGATGCCGAACACCAGGCCGGTGAACGACAACGCCTCGGTCACCGAGCTCGTGCTCGCGCGCGCCGCGGCGGCGGGGCTCGCCCGCGTCTACCCGGTCGGCTGCATCTCCAAGGGCTCCGACGGCCAGGACCTGGCCGAGTACGGCGAGCTCCGGGCCGCGGGCTGCGTGGCGCTCTCCGACGACGGCCGGCCGGTCATGTCCGCGGCCCTCATGCGGCGCGCGCTCGAGTACGCGAAGGTGTTCGGCCTCCCGCTCACGGTGCACGAGGAGGACCTGCAGCTCGTCGGCAAGGGCGTGATGCACGAGGGCGCGGCCTCCACGCGCCTCGGCCTGAAGGGCATCCCCGGCGCGGCCGAGGAGGTGATGGTCCTCCGGGACGTCGCGCTCGTGGAGCTGACCGGCGGCCGCCTGCACGTGGCGCACGTGTCCACGCGCGGCGCGGTGCGGGCGGTGCGCGAGGCCAAGGCCCGCGGGCTCGCGGTGACCGCCGAGGTGACGCCGCACCACCTGGTCCTAACGGACGAGGACGTGGCCGCCTCCAGCTACTCGACCGACCTCAAGATGAACCCGCCGCTCCGCTCGGCCGAGGACGTCGCGGCCTGCCTCGCCGGGCTCGCCGACGGGACCCTCGACGCCATCGCCACCGATCACGCGCCCCACTCCGCGGTCGAGAAGGACGTCGAGTTCGACGCGGCCGCGAACGGCATCATCGGGCTCGAGACCGCCTTCCCGGTCTGCCTCGCGCTCGTCCGGCAGGGCGGGCTCACGGAGCGCCGGCTCGTGGAGGCGCTCACCTCCGGGCCGGCCTGCGCCTTCGGCCTGCCCGGCGGCACGCTCGCGCGCGGCGCCCCGGCGGACGTGGCGGTGCTCGATCCCGCGGCGGCGTGGACGGTCGACCCGGCGCGGATCCGGTCGAGGAGCCGCAATACCCCGTGGAAGGGAAGGCGGCTCACCGGGCGTTGTGTCATGACCCTGGTCGGCGGACGTCTCGTCCACGAGGAGGTCGAGGGAGAGCGATGAAGCGGGCGATCCTGGCGCTGGCGGACGGCACCACCTTCGAGGGCATCTCCATCGGCGCGGCCGGTGAGGCCGCCGGCGAGGTGGTCTTCAACACCTCGATGACCGGCTACCAGGAGATCCTGACCGACCCGTCGTACGTCGGCCAGATGGTCTGCATGACCTACCCGGAGCAGGGGAACACCGGGGCGAACCGGCACGACGACGAGTCGCGCCGCCCGCACGCCACCGGCTACATCGCGCGGAACCTCGCCGAGCAGCCGTCGAGCTTCCGCGCCGAGCAGGGGCTCGGCGCCTACCTCGCCGGCCACGGGGTGGTGGGCATCGCCGGCATCGACACCCGGCGCCTCACGAAGCACCTCCGGACGGCGGGCGCGCAGATGGGCGTCATCGCCTCCGAGGGGAGCGCGAAGGCGCTCGTCGACCGTGCGCGCTCGCTCCCGGGCATGGAGGGGCAGGACCTCGCGACGCGGATCTCCACCAAGGAGCGGTACGTCTGGACGGAGACCGGCGCGGACGCCTGGAGCGACGGCGAGCGGACGCCGGTCGAGGCGCGCTTCCACGTGGTCGCCTACGACTGGGGGCTCAAGCGCGCGATGCTGCGGCTCATGGCGGAGGCCGGCTGCAAGGTCACCGTGGTGCCGGCGGCCACCACCGCGGCGGAGGCGCTCGCGCTCCGCCCCGACGGCGTGTTCCTCACGAACGGCCCGGGCGACCCGGCCGCGGTCGGCGGCGCTCGCGAGATGGTCGCGGGGCTGCTCGGCAAGGTGCCGGTCTTCGGCATCTGCCTCGGTCACCAGATCCTGGCGCTCGCGCTCGGCGCGCGCACCTACAAGCTCAAGTTCGGCCACCGCGGCGCGAACCACCCCGTGAAGGAGCTCGCGACGGGCAAGGTGGACGTGACGGTCCAGAACCACGGCTTCGTGGTCGACGACGCGAGCCTCGGCAAGCGCGCCCGGGTGACGCACGTGAACCTGAACGACGGCACCGTCGAGGGGCTCGAGGTGCTCGACGCGCCCGCGTTCAGCGTCCAGTACCACCCGGAGTCGTCGCCGGGCCCGCACGATGCCCGCCCGCTCTTCGCGCGCTTCGTGTCGCTCATGGAGCGGGCCCGATGAACCTCGGGCAGCTCCACGAGCAGCTCCTCGTCTGGGCCACGGCCGAGTCGCGCAAGGACGAGCTCCTCACCGCCCGCCGCGCGCACTTCGAGGTGCGCGGCGAGCCGCACGAGGAGGATCGGACCTTCGAGGTCCGCCAGAACGCGGCGCTCGATCACTACCTGTACGACCACCGGCCCCAGGGCGGGGCCGGCACGACCATCGAGCGCTTCCTCGAGGAGCGCGCGGCGCTGCTCTTCCCCGAGGACGCCGCCGCCTATCGCGACCTCGCGCGGAACGTCCACGGGCTGTTCGAGGTGCGCAAGCTCAAGGAAGGCAGCGTGCTGCTCCGGGACGTGTTCACCGGGAGCGAGCACGACGTCACCGAGCGGCGTCACCTCGCCGGGCTCGAGAAGGGCGATCTCTTCGAGGCGCGGCTCCTGCCCAACGATGGCCAGCTCTTCTTCTCCGGCGCGTTCCTCCACCACCCCCGCGAGGCCCGGAAGTCGATCCTCGCGGAGGTGAAGCGCCTCAAGAAGGCGGCGGGCCGCGGCGACGCGCCCGACGTGGAGGCATTCCTCGGGCAGCTCGCCCGGATGGCGATCAAGCTCGAGCGTTATCGGAACGTGAAGCTCGAGGCGATCTACGACTTCACGCTCGGGCGGACCTGAGGCTTTTCCGCTCGGTTCGTGAGGCGGCGCCGAACGCCCGGCGGTGAGGGCTCGCCCCGGTTCACTGCGCGCTTCTGTCGCAGGGGCGCGCGGCCAGGCGCGCCCCTCGCGGGCCGGATGGAGCCCGCGCCAATCCCTTGAAGGCGATCTGCTGGGCTCGTGCGGCAGGGTGACGCTCCCCGCTGCATGATGCCGCACCCACGATCGCGGGACCCAGAAGGGATTACCGACCGTGTACCCTAGCGGGACTGAAGGTTTCCCCGAGGAGCGCATGGTCATTCGATCGCTGGTGATGGGATTCGCGGCGCTGGTCCTGCTCGTGCGCGCGGCGCCGGCGGGTGCGGTGGAGCTCGCCGACGGGAAGCTGAACGTCTCGGGCTTCGGCCGCTGGGTGTACGGCGACAGCGACGGCAACGCGTACCACGTCGCGCGCGACGAGCCGAAGGCGGACACGATGGTGGTGAACCTGAACGTGTTCGCGCGGCCCTACGAGCGGCTCGCCCTCGCGGCGCAGTTCTACTGGGAGCCGTCGCGCGCCAACGTCGACTGGGCCTTCGCGGAGTGGCGCTTCGCCGACGCCCTGAGGTTCCGGGCGGGGCAGGTGAAGCTGCCGTTCGGCGCGTACTGGGAGGTGAAGGACGTCGGCACGCTGCGTCCGTTCACCGGCATGCCGCTCTCCGTCTACAGCTACGCGGACCTCGCCGCCGAGAGCTACTACGGCCTCGGGGTGAATGGCTCCTTGCCGCCGTTCGGGCCGATCGAGCTCTCCTACGACGCCTACGCCGGCACCATGTGGGTCGAGTCGACCGACCGGTTCCGCGCGGCGCCCGCCGCGCCGGCGGCCGGCACGGTCCAGCTCGCGACCCCGAGCCAGGCCGCGCAGACCATCAACACGCGGGTCGACCAGACCTACGGCGGCCGGCTCACCGCCGCGCTCGCGCCGCTCGGGCTGACGCTCCGGCTCTCCGGATACCGGGGCGAGGTCGCCGAGCTCCAGCAGAGCCAGGGTGCGCCGGCGGGGACCGCCTTCTACGCGTACGGGGTCTCGGTCGCCTACCTCGGCGAGCACGTCGAGGTCCGCAGCGAGGCGTTCCGCAAGTCGGAGGGGGAGGGCCCCTCCCGGCAGGAGATCGAGACGGCCTACGTCGAGGCCGCCGTCCGGTTCCTCGAGCACTGGCAGCTCGCCGGCCGCGCCGAGGCGGCGCACTACGACCTCGCGAGCCCCGCGCTCGCGAACCTCCCGAGCTCGCTCCGGCGCCACGAGGAGCTCGCGGCCGGGCTGAACTACTGGTTCAACAGCGACTTCGTCCTGAAGCTCTCGCACCACTGGGTGAACGGCAACCGCTTCGCGGTGCCGGAGTACGCGTGGAACGCCGCGACGACGAACGGGACCGCCGCGCCCCCGACCGATCCCCCGGACATCGCCTACGAAGCCAGGACGCGGGCGCTGATCTTCTCCGCGCAGTTCAGCTTCTAGCGAGGACGACATGCCTGCCCTCCAGAAAGCCCTGCTCGCCGCCCTCGTCACCGCCCTCCCGCTCCTCGCGTCCGCGGACGAGGCGTTCGTCGTCGTCGCCCATCCGGCGGTGCAGGTGGAGCGCCTCACGCGCGCGGAGCTCTCCCGGCTCTTCCTCAAGAGGGACACCCGCTGGCCCGACGGCCAGGGTGTCCTCGTCGTCGAGCCGGCCGACCCCGAGCTCCGCAAGGCGTTCGCCGCGCGCGTCCACGGCAAGAGCCTCGGCGCGCTGCGTTCGTACTGGAACCAGATGATCTTCGGCGGGCACGACGTGCCGCCGGTGGAGAAGCCCTCCGACGAAGCGGTGGTCGCCTACGTCCGCGAGCACCCGGGCGCGGTCGGCTACGCCTCGCCGAGCGCAGCCACCGGGCGGCTCCGCCTGCTGTCCGTCGAGAAGCCCTGACGTGAACGGCTCCCGCCCCCGCGGGCGGCGGGAGCCCTCGGCCGCCCCGGCGACGGGCCGGTCGCGTGAGGTTGCTCGTGATCCTCGGGCTCGGCCAACTGAAGTTTCGCCACAAGCTGCTCCTGCCGGCGGGCGTGGCGGTGGTCGCCATGCTGCTCACCGCCGTCTTCTCGCTCTGGAGCGCGCGGCGCGGCGACGCGATCCTGCGCGCCGTCGAGGAGCGGGAGGCGCCCGCCCTCGAGCTGGCGCGCGACCTCGAGAACCTGCTCGCGCAGCTCCAGCGTGGCCTGCAGGACGCCGTGGAGGCGGAGGACGAGGGAGGGCTCGAGGAGGCGGACCGGCTCCACGCCGAGCTCCTCGGGCGGCTCGGCGCCGGCGAACGAGTGCTCGACGAGACGCGGGGGCGCATCCTCCGCGAGGAGCTCGGCAGCTACCACGCCCTCGCGCGCTCGGTGAGCGCGCGGTTGATCGCCGGCGTGCAGCCGCAGGCGGTCATGGGTGAGCTGGAGCGGATGACCGGGCAGTTCGCCGCGCTGCGCACCGCGCTCGGCGAGGACACCGCGCGCGCCCGCGGAGCCATGCGGGAGAGCTTCGCGGAGGCGCGCGTGCTGCAGGTCCGCTCCGCCGCGACCACCGCCGTGGCTGCGCTGCTCGCGGCCCTCCTGGCGCTCGGGCTCAGCACCTGGATAGCCGCGAGCGTCTCGCGGCCGCTCGAGGCGCTCGAGGCGACCGCCCTCCGCATCGCCCGCGAGGGCGACCTCACGCAGCGCGTCGAGGTCAGCAGCCGGGACGAGGTGGGGCTGGTGGCCGAGAGCTTCCGCGGGATGGTCCAGCGGCTGCGGAGCATCATCTCGACGCTGCGGGACGCGAGCAGCGAGCTCTCCGGCGCGTCCGAGACCCTCGGGCAGCTCACCCGCGACCAGGGCGCCCTGCTCGCGAAGCAGGCCAGCGGCGTGTCCGAGACGAGCGCCACCACGCGCGAGCTCGAGCAGACCTCGTCCGTCGCGTCACAGCGGGCGGCGGAGGTGCTCGAGGTCGCGCGCCGGGGAGGCGAGCGGAGCGACGCCGGCCTCGCGTCGGTGGGACGAAGCCTCGACGGCATCCAGCTCATCCGCGATCACGTGTCGCGCGTGCTCGATCGGGTCGGCGCGCTGGCGGACGGCGCCCGCCAGGTCGGCGACATCAGCGAGACGGTCGAGGAGCTGGCGGACCGTTCCCACGTGCTCTCCATCAACGCGTCGCTCGAGGCGATCCGGGCGGGCGAGTCCGGGAAGGGGTTCGCGGTGGTGGCCACCGAGGTCCGCGCGCTCGCGCAGCAGTCTCGGGACAGCGCCGGGCGGATCGCGGGGATCGTCCGGGACATCCTCTCCGCCATCCACGAGACGGTGGCGCTCTCGGACGAGGGGCACCGGCAGCTGGAGGAGAGCCTCGGGCAGGTCAGGGAGTCGGGCGAGAGCCTGCGCGAGATCGGCGGCATCGTCCGGGAGACCAGCTCCGCCGCCCTGCAGATCGCGGCGGCGGTCCAGCAGCAGGGCAGCGGCGTCCGCCAGATCGCCCAGGCGATGGCCGACATCGACGGGGGCATGGAGGTGACCGTCCAGCGGATCCGCGCGATGGATCAGGCGGCCGCCCGGCTGGCCGGGACCTCCGACCGCATCACCGCGGTGGTCCGAGAGTTCAGGCTCTAGCGCCGACCGCGAGCACGGTACCGCACGCCCGGCTGTGCTCGCGTCGCCGCGCGCGGGCGATGGCGGCTCACATCCGGACCGCGCCCTGCGCGTCGACGGCGGCGCGCCGGGCCGCCTCGAAGTCCTCCTCCGCGAGGCCCTCCGCGTCGAGGAGCCGCCGGCTCGCGACGATGCGAGCCCCCGCGGCCAACGCGAGCGCCACCGACTCCGACGGCCGCGCCGGGATCTCGAGGCGCCGCGCGCCCTGGGCAAGCCGCACGCGCGCGCCGGCGATCGTCTCCTCCACCGCCTCGAGCTCCACCTCGCGCACCTGCGCGCCGAGCGCGTCGAGCGCCCGTCCGACGAGCCCGGCGTCGCCGGGGCGCGCGCCCGCTGCGAAGGCGCTCCGGTCCGGCACGACCAGCGGCAGGAGCGTCCGCGTTCCCTTCTCGCGGAGCACGAGCAGCCCGGCGGACCCCTCCGGGAGCGGGAGGACCGCCGCCACCTCGAGCTCCACGACCCGGGCGGGCGGGCGCTGGGGCGTGCCCGCCGCGACGGCGAGCCCGCCCGCCAGCGCGAGGGCGGCGGCGAGGAGGCCTCTGGCCGAGCGGGGTCGCATGTCGAGGTCTCCTTCCAAGGCTCCTCCCGGAAAGGTGGGGCGGCGGCCGCGGCGGGGCGGGCACGGGCGGCCGGGCGCCCGCTCGTGCGCGGCGGGGGCTCGTCTCCGGGGGGCATAGGCCTCATCTCTTGGCGGTGGATCTCGGGCTGCTCGAGTCGGTGCCGGACGCAATGGTGGTCGCCGACGAGGCGGGCACGGTCCTCTACGTGAACGCCGTGACGGAGCGGCTGTTCGGGTGGACCCGCGAAGAGCTCGTCGGGCGGCCCGTCGAGGCGCTCCTGCCCGCCCGCTTCCGCGCGATGCACGAGGTGCACCGGGGCGGCTACCAGGCGGCGCCGCGGGCGCGCGAGATGGGGCTCGGCCTCGACCTCTCGGGGCTGCGGAAGGACGGCAGCGAGTTCGCCGCCGAGATCAGCCTCGCGCCGATGGAGGTGGACGGGAGCCGCTGCGTCACCGCCGCCGTGCGGGACGTGACCGAGCGGAAGAAGCTCGAGGAGCGCTCGCGGCGCCTGCGCCGCGCCCAGGAGGAGATCCGCGAGCGGGACGAGTTCCTGTCCATCGCCTCGCACGAGCTCCGCACGCCGGTGACCGCGCTGCTCCTCCAGGTCCAGCTGCTGCAGCGCTCCGCGGCGCGCGGCACGGAGGAGCAGCCCTCGCCGGCCGAGGCGCGCCTGGACGCGCTCGAGCGCCAGGTTCGCCGCATCTCGATGCTCGTGAACGAGCTCCTCGACGTGTCCCGGATGCGGCTCGGCAAGGTGGAGCTCCGCCTGGAGCCGTTGGACCTCTCGGAGGTGGCGCGCGAGGCGGCGTTGCAGGCGGCGGCCGAGATCGCCCGCTCCGGGTCGGAGCTCCGGCTCGAGCTCGAGCCCGCGCGCGGGCAGTGGGATCGCCTCCGGCTCGAGCAGGTGGTGACGAACCTCCTCGTGAACGCCTCCAAGTTCGGCGAGGGGAAGCCCATCCTGCTCTCGGTCGAGCCGGCCGGCCGGCGCGTCCGGCTCGCGGTCTCGGACCTCGGCATCGGGATCGCGGCGGAGCACCACCGGCGGGTCTTCGAGCGGTTCCAGCGCGCGGTCTCCCCGCGGAACTTCGGCGGCCTCGGGCTCGGGCTCTACATCGCGCGGCAGATCGTCGAGGCCCACGGCGGCAGCATCGCGGTCTCGAGCGAGCCGGGGCGGGGCGCCACCTTCGTCGTCGAGCTGCCCGCCGACGCGGGCGGGCAGGGCCCGCCGGCGGCCCGCGCGTAGGCGGCCAAGGCCGCGCCGCTTGACCGGGCGCGCCCGGGACGCGACGATCTCTCCGCGTGAAGCTCCTCGTCGTCAACGCCGACGACCTCGGCTACGACCCCGCCATCGATCAGGGGATCCTCGAGGCCCACGCGGAGGGGCTCGTGACGAGCGCGACCGCGATGGTCGACACGCCGTTCGCCGCCGCCGCGCTGCGCGCCGCGCCCGCGTCGCTCGGGCTCGGCCTGCACGCGGTCCTCGCGCCCGAGCTCGATCGCGCGGGCGCCGAGGCCGAGCTCCGCCGGCAGCTCGCCCGCTTCGAGGCGCTGCGGGGGGCGGCGCCCGACCACCTGGACAGCCACAAGCACGCCCACGCGCGGCCCGCGATCCGCGACGCCTTCGCCGCGGTGGCGGCCGAGCGTTCGCTCCCGGTGCGTGCGATGGACGCGCCGATGCGCGCCGCGCTCCGCGACGCAGGGGTCGCCACGACGGATCACTTCCTCGGGGACGCCGCCCTGCGCCCGGCCTGGACCGAGGAGGCCCTCGTCGCCGCGCTCGCCGGTCTGCCGGAGGGCACGACCGAGCTCATGGCTCATCCCGGGCACGCGCCGACGCACGCGGTTACCACGTTCGGCCGAGCGCGCGAGGTCGAGCTGCGCGCGCTCGTCTCCCCGGCCGCATTCGCGGCGATCGCCGCGGCAGGCGTGCGGCTCAGCAGTTTCGCGGGCCTCCGATTGTCGACCCGGGTGGTCCGGTAAACTGCCGATTTCCAACCCATTTTGCTGGGGTTCCGCTTGCCACCCGCGATCCGCCGGTGCTAAGACCGCCGCTCCACCTGTCCCTACACGAGGAGTCGATCGCGATGGCCGATGCGAAGCCCGTGGTGCCGAAGGATGGCGCCAAGATCACGCTCACCGGCGGCAAGCTCCATGTCCCCGACCGCCCGATCATCCCCTTCATCGAGGGCGACGGCACCGGCCGTGACATCTGGCGCGCCAGCGTCCGCGTCCTCGACGCGGCCGTCGAGAAGGCCTACGGCGGCAAGCGCAAGATCGCCTGGACCGAGGTCTACGCCGGCGAGAAGGCGTTCACGAAGTTCAACAACTGGCTGCCCGACGAGACCGTCGAGGCCTTCCGCGAGTACATCATCGGCATCAAGGGGCCGCTCACGACGCCCATCGGCGGCGGCATCCGCTCGCTGAACGTCGCGCTCCGCCAGCTCCTCGACCTCTACGTCTGCCTGCGCCCCGTCCGCTGGTTCAAGGGCGTCCCCTCGCCGGTGAAGCGCCCGGACAAGGTGGACATGGTGATCTTCCGCGAGAACACGGAGGACATCTACGCCGGGATCGAGTGGGAGGGCGGCTCCGAGCAGGCCAAGAAGATGCTCGGCTTCATCGAGAAGGAGTTCCCGAAGGAGTTCAAGAAGATCCGCTTCCCGGGCTCCACCGGCCTCGGCGTGAAGCCGGTCTCGCGCGAGGGCACCGAGCGGCTCGTCCGCGCCGCCATCGAGTACGCGATCAAGGCGAAGCGGAAGAGCGTCACCTTCGTGCACAAGGGCAACATCATGAAGTTCACGGAGGGCGCGTTCCGTAACTACGGGTACGCCCTCGCCGAGAAGGAGTTCGGCGACAAGGTCTACACCTGGGAGCAGTGGGAGCGGACCAAGGCGTCGAAGGGCGAGGAGGCCGCCAACGCCGAGCAGAAGGCCGAGCTCGCGAAGGGCAAGGTCCTCGTCAAGGACGCCATCGCCGACATCACGCTGCAGCAGGTGCTGACGCGCCCCGAGGAGTTCGAGGTCATCGCGACCCTGAACCTGAACGGCGACTACCTGTCCGACGCCCTCGCAGCGCAGGTCGGCGGCATCGGCATCGCCCCCGGCGGCAACGCCAACTACGTGACCGGCCACGCCATCTTCGAGGCGACGCACGGCACCGCGCCGAAGTACGCCGACCTGGACAAGGTGAACCCGGGCTCGGTGATCCTCTCGGGCGAGATGATGCTCCGCCACATGGGCTGGATCGAGGCGGCGGACCTCATCATCAAGGGCATGGACGGCGCCATCGCCTCGCACCGCGTGACGTACGACTTCGCGCGGCAGATGAAGGCCGAGGGGCACCAGGACACGGTCGAGGTGAAGTGCTCGGAGTTCGGGGACGAGATCATCAAGCGCATGTAGCGGGCGGTGAATACCGCACCGCGAAAAGGAGAGACCACATGGCGGCTCGCAAGAAGATCGCTCTCATCGGTGCCGGCCAGATCGGCGGCACCATGGCCCTGATGTGCGGCCAGCGGAACCTCGGCGACGTGGTGCTCGTCGACCTCATGGAGGGAGTGGCCAAGGGCAAGGCGCTCGACCTCCAGCAGACCCGCAGCGTGCTCAAGTTCGACGTCGAGGTGACGGGGGGCGGCACCACCGACTACTCCATCATCCAGGGCGCCGACGTCTGCATCGTCACCGCCGGCGTGCCCCGCAAGCCGGGCATGAGCCGCGACGATCTCCTCAAGGTGAACCTCGAGGCGATCACCAAGGTGGCGGCGGGTATCAAGCAGTACGCCCCGAACGCGTTCGTCATCGTCGTGACGAACCCGCTCGATTCGATGGTGTACGCCATGTACAAGATCACCGGGTTCCCGAAGAACCGGGTGGTCGGCATGGCGGGTGTGCTGGACACCGCCCGCTTCCAGTACTTCGTGGCGGAGGCGGCGGGCTGCTCGCCGCAGGACGTGGTCGCGGCGGTGCTGGGTGGCCACGGCGACGACATGGTCCCGGTCACCCGCTACTGCTCGGTGAACGGCGTCCCGCTCACGAAGCTGATCGAGAAGGCCAAGCTCGACGCGATCGTCGAGCGGACCCGCAAGGGCGGCGGCGAGATCGTCGCGCTGCTCGGCACGGGCTCGGCGTTCTACGCCCCGGCCGCCTCGGCGGTCACGATGGCGGAGAGCTTCCTGCGCGACCAGAAGCGGACGCTGCCGTGCTCGACGCTCCTCGACGGTCAGTACGGCCAGAAGGGGCTGTTCCTCGGCGTCCCAGTCGTCATCGGTGCCGGCGGCGTCGAGAAGGTGATCGAGATCGACCTGAACGACGAGGAGAAGGCGATGCTCGCCAAGTCGGTCGAGTCGGTGAAGAAGTCGGTGGCGGAGACCAAGCTCTAGCCTCCTGCGTCAGGCTCAGGAGACGGGCCGGGCCGTCCCTCGCGAGGGGGGCGGCCCGTCCATTTTTGATGGCTTCGGCGCCGAATTTGTGTAGAGGTTCCTCCGCTTGAAGATCCACGAATATCAGGCCAAGGAGATCCTCCGGAAGTTCGGGGTGGCGGTTCCGCGAGGCTACCTCGCGGTGACCCCGCTCGAGGCGGAGGGGGCAGCGCGCCAGCTCGGCGGCGGGATCTGCGCGGTGAAGGCGCAGATCCACGCGGGAGGGCGTGGCAAGGGCGGCGGCGTGCGGCTCGCCCGCTCGCCCGACGAGGCCCGGCAGCACGCCGAGGCGATGCTCGGGATGATGCTGAAGACGCATCAGACCGGGCCCGAGGGCCAGCAGGTCCGCAAGCTCTACGTCGAGGAGGGCTGCCGGATCGCTCGCGAGCTCTACCTCGGGCTCACCCTCGACCGCGAGGCGGGGCGGCTCGCGGTGATGGCGTCGGTGGAGGGCGGGGTCAACATCGAGGAGGTCGCCGAGAAGCACCCGGAGAAGATCCTCCGCGAGTGGATCGACCCGCTCACCGGCCTGATGCCGTTCCAGGCGCGCCGGCTCGCCTTCGGCCTCGGCCTCACCGGCGACTCCGTGAACGCCTTCGTGCGCTTCGCGACCGGCCTCTACAACGCCTACGTCGCGACCGACGGATCGCTCGCCGAGATCAACCCGCTCGTCATCACCGTGCAGGGCGAGGTGCTCGCGCTCGACGCGAAGATGAACTTCGACGACAACGCGCTCTACCGCCACCCGGACATCGCCGCGATGCGGGACCCCGACGAGGAGGATCCCAAGGAGACGGCGGCGAAGGAGCACGACCTCTCGTACATCGCGCTCGACGGGGACATCGGCTGCATGGTGAACGGCGCCGGCCTCGCGATGGCGACGATGGACGTCATCAAGCTCTCGGGCGGCCGCCCGGCCAACTTCCTCGACGTCGGCGGCGGCGCCGACGAGGACAAGGTGACGGCGGCGTTCAAGATCATCCTCGCCGACAAGGCCGTGCGCGCGGTGCTCGTGAACATCTTCGGCGGCATCATGAAGTGCGACGTGATCGCGAACGGCATCGTGGCAGCCGCCCGGCAGGTCGGGCTCGCCATCCCGCTCGTGGTCCGGCTCGAGGGCACCAACGTCGAGCTCGGGAAGGAGATCCTCGCCCACTCGGATCTCGAGATCACGCCCGCCGACGACCTCGGCGACGCCGCCCGCAAGGCGGTGGCCGCCGCCCGGGCGGCCTGACGGTCCGCGGCGAGGAGGCCCGATGAGCATCTACGTCGACAGGAACACGCGCGTCCTCGTGCAGGGCATCACCGGCTCGGCGGGCAGCTTTCACAGCGAGCAGATGCTGGAGTACGGGACCAACCTGGTCGCGGGCGTGACCCCGAACCGCGGCGGCACCAAGTTCCAGGGCACCGTCCCCATCTTCCACACCGTGGAGGCGGCGGTGAAGGCGACCGGCGCCAACGCCTCGGTGATCTTCGTCCCGCCGCCGTTCGCGGCCGACGCGATCATCGAGGCGGCGGAGGCCGGCCTCGCGCTCGTCATCACCATCACCGAGGGCATCCCCATCACCGACATGGTGCGGGTGCGCCGGTACCTCGAGGACAAGCCGAAGACGCGCCTCGTCGGGCCCAACTGCCCGGGCGTCATCACGCCCGGCCAATGCAAGATCGGGATCATGCCGGGCCACGTGCACCGGCCCGGGCGCGTGGGCGTCGTCTCGCGCTCCGGCACGCTCACCTACGAGGCGGTGAAGCAGCTCACCGATCTCGGACTCGGCCAGTCCACCGCCGTCGGGATCGGCGGCGATCCGGTGCACGGCACCGACTTCGTCGACGTGCTGCGCGCCTTCGAGGCCGACCCCGAGACCGAGGCGATCATCATGATCGGCGAGATCGGCGGCTCGGAGGAGGAGGCGGGCGCCGCCTTCGTGCGGGACCACGGCACGAAGCCGGTGGTCGGCTTCATCGCCGGCCGCTCGGCGCCGCCCGGCAAGCGGATGGGCCACGCCGGCGCCGTGGTGTCCGGCGGCAGCGGCACCGCCGAGGCGAAGATCGCGGCGATGCGCGAGGCGGGGATCGTGGTGGTCGACGGGCCTCACCTCCTCGGCCGCGCCATGAAGGAGGCGCTCTCGCCGAAGGCGAAGGGCAAGCCGGCCGGCGCGGGCGGCGGCGGCGCGCCGAAGCCGGAGCCGGTCGTGCGCGCGGGCGCCGCGAAGGGCGCCGCGCCCCGCAGCGGCAAGGTCGCGAAGAAAGCGGCCAAGCGGGACCGCTGAACCGCAGAACCGAAGGGGCGCGCGCCCCAGGATCCCTCACCACCAACCAGGAGCAAGTCACATGGCAATCGAGCGCACGCTGTCCATCGTCAAGCCCGACGGCGTCGAGAAGGGCGTCATCGGCGAGGTGATCGCGAAGCTCACCGGCGCCGGGCTGAAGCCCGTCGCGATGCGGATGGTCCGGCTGTCGAAGGCGGAGGCCGAGGGCTTCTACGCCGTCCACAAGGCCCGGCCGTTCTTCGCCGATCTCGTGAAGTTCATGACGAGCGGCCCGGTGGTCCTCATGGTCCTCGAGGGCGAGGGGGCCGTCGCGAGGAACCGCGAGGTGATGGGCGCGACCGACCCGAAGAAGGCCGACGACGGCACGATCCGGAAGCTCTTCGCGACCGACATCGAGAAGAACACGGTCCACGGCTCCGACAGCGCCGAGAACGCCCGGATCGAGATCTCCTACTTCTTCCCGGAGACCTCGATCCACCGCTACGACCTGGCCCGGAAGCCGTAAACGCCCGGAATCACTGCAACCCGTCGGCGGAGCCCCCGCCCGGTTATCGGCTGCGGGCCCAACTGACGTTAGGATGAGCGAGCCCGTCCCTTCCGTGGGACGGGCTTTCGCATTCGGGCAGGCCGGATCTTCCGCCTCCCCCTCGAGAAGGAGCGTTCGGTTTTGGAGGGTGTCTCGGTCGGGAACTGGCTGCTCGCGGCAGGCTTCCTCCTCGCATCGGCGTTCTGCTCCGGCAGCGAGACGGCGCTCACCGCGCTCGGCGACACGCGGGCGCGGCAGCTGCGCGAGACGGGCACGCGTGCGGGCCGGCGGCTCGCGCTCTGGATCGACCACCCGGAGCGGGTCCTCTCGACCCTCCTCATCGGTAACACCCTCGTGAACGTGGGCGCGGGCGCGCTCTCGGCCGCCATCGGCGGGCAGCTCGCCGTCGCCGCCGGCTGGAACGTCGCGACGGGCGTCGCGGTCGCCACCGCGCTCGCCACCGGGGTGATCCTCTTCTTCGGCGAGATCCTCCCGAAGACCCTCGCGAAGCGCTACCCGGCCCAGGTCTCCACGGCCGCGATGCCGGCGGTCCGGCTGCTCACGCTCCTCCTCTGGCCCGTCTCGGCGGCGGTGACGTGGGCGACGCAGGCGGTGGTGGGGCGCTTCGGCTCGAAGGCCGGGACCGGCCCCGGCGTCACGAGCGAGGACATCGAGTACCTCATCGAGATGGGCACCCGGGAGGGCGTGCTCGACGAGGTGAAGGAGGAGCTGCTCAACAGCGTGCTCGAGTTCGCCGACCGCGTGGCGAAGGAGATCATGGTCCCGCGGACGCGCATGGTCGCCATCGACCGGGAGGCGCCGCCCGAGGAGCTCGTCCGCATCGTCACGGAGAACCCCTACAGCCGGATGCCGGTCTACCAGGGCTCGGTGGACGACATCGTGGGCGTGCTCATCGTGCGGGAGATCATCCACGACCTGCGCCCGGGCGCGGCCAAGCCCCTCGCCATCGACCGGTACCTGAAGCCCGCGTTCTTCGCGCCGGAGGGCATGAAGATCTCGCGCCTGCTGAAGGAGATGCAGCGGCGGAAGACCCACCTCGCCATCGTGGTGGACGAGTTCGGCGGGACGAGCGGGCTCGTCACGCTCGAGGACGTCATCGAGGAGATCGTCGGAGAGATCCAGGACGAGGCCGACGCCGAGTCCGCGCCGGTGAAGGCGATCGGGCCGGCGACGTGGCTCGCGGACGCGGCGGTGCCGCTGCACGACCTCGAGGCGTTCCTGAACGAGGCCGCCGGCGCCGCGGGCGCGGGCGCCGCGGGCGCGGGCGTCGCGGGCGCGGGCGTCGCGGCCGCGCCCGAGACCCGCTTCCCGGAGGAGGGGGACTACGAGACGCTCGGCGGCTTCGTCACCGCCACCGCGGGCCGCGTGCCGCCGGTGGGCGCCACCCTCGACTGGGACGGCCTCACCTTCACGGTGCGGGCGGGCGACGAGCGGCGCGTGACGCGCGTGGAGATCGCCCGACGCGCGCCCGCCGCCGAGCCCGCGCCCGGCACGGCGCCGGTCTCGGCGCGCTCTTAGACAACGGCCATGGCGGAGCAGCCCGACATCGCGCCGAGCGGCGCCGGCGCCCGCCCCACGGCCGAGGCGCGCGACGAGCGGCCCGATCTCCGCGCGCTGCCCCTCGAGCGGCTCGAGGCGCTCGTCCTGGCGCTGCGCGAGAAGCCCTTCCGGGCGCGGCAGATCCACCGCTGGCTCCACCGGGCGGGCGCGGCCGGGCTCGACGAGATGACCGACGTGCCCCGCGCGCTGCGCGCCGCGCTGGCCGAGCGGACGGCGCTCACCACGCTCGAGCGGGCGACCGAGCAGGTCTCGATCGACGGCACCATCAAGTGGACCTGGCGGACCGCGGACGGGAAGCTCGTCGAGTCCGTCTACATGCCGGAGCCGGACCGACGGACCCTCTGCGTCTCCTCGCAGGTGGGCTGCGCGGTCGGCTGCACGTTCTGCCTGACCGGCACGATGGGGCTCTCGCGGAACCTCGGGCCGGGCGAGATCGTGGACCAGGTGCACCGCGCCAACCGCCGCATCGTGGAGCTCGGCCTCGCCGAGGGGCCGCGGCCGCTCACGAACCTCGTCTTCATGGGTATGGGCGAGCCGCTCGCGAACTACCGCAGCCTCAAGGTCGCCCTCGAGCTCCTGCTCGCGGAGGACGGGCCCAACTTCTCCCACCGCCGCGTCACCGTCTCGACCTCCGGGCTCGTGCCGGTGATGCGCCGCCTCGGCGAGGAGACGCCGGTGAAGCTCGCCGTCTCGCTCAACGCGACCACCGACGCGGTCCGCGACGCGATCATGCCGATCAACCGGCGCTACCCGCTCGCCGCGCTGCTCGCGGCCTGCCGCGCCTTCCCGGTGAAGCAGGGGCGCCGCATCACGTTCGAGTACGTGCTGCTCGCCGGCGTGAACGACTCGCCCGAGGACGCGCGGCGGCTGCCCGGCCTCCTCGCCGGCATCCCGGCCAAGGTGAACCTCATCCCCTACAACGCGAACCCCGGCCTGCCGTTCGCCGCGCCGGATCCCGCGCGCGTGGCGGCGTTCCAGGAGCACCTCGCCTCGCGCAACGTGACGGCGGTCGTCCGCAAGAACCGCGGCCGGGACATCTCGGCGGCCTGCGGGCAGCTCGCGGCCGAGGGGGGCCCGGGCGATCCGCGCCGGCGCCACGCGCTCGCGGTGCTGCCCGATCTGGGCTAAGACTCGCGCGCGCCCGGGCCTCCGCCCGGCCGGAAAGGTCGCGACATGTCGCTCGTCGCCGTCGGCTCCGTCGCCCTCGACTCCCTCGAGACGCCCTTCGGGCGGCGCGAGGACGTGCTCGGCGGCTCCGCCTGCTACTTCTCCGCGTGCGCGAGCTACTTCGTCGCGCCGCGGCTCGTCGCGGTGGTGGGGGAGGACTTCCCCGAGGAGCACGTCCGGTTCCTCGCCTCGCGCGGCATCGACCTCGGCGGGCTGGTGCGCCGCCCCGGCCGCACGTTCCGCTGGAAGGGCCGGTACGAGTTCGACCTCAACACCGCCCACACGCTCGACACCCAGCTCAACGTCTTCGCCGAGTTCCGGCCCGAGCTGCCGGAGTCGTACCGTGACTCCGAGTACGTCTTCCTCGGCAACATCGACCCGGACCTGCAGCGCACCGTGCTCGACCAGGTCCGCGCGCCGCGCTTCGTCGCGTGCGACACCATGAACTTCTGGATCACCTCGAAGCGGGAGAGCCTGCTCAAGACGCTGAAGCGCGTCGATCTCCTGTTCGTGAACGACGCCGAGGCCCGCCAGCTCGCCGGCGAGCACAACGTCGTGCAGGCGGCGCGCAAGATCATGGGCTTCGGCCCCCGCGCGGTGGTGGTGAAGCGCGGCGAGTACGGGGCGATCTACTTCTCGGGCGAGGAGGTCTTCGCCGCGTCGGCCTACCCGCTGCCCGCGGTGTTCGATCCGACCGGGGCAGGGGACAGCTTCGCGGGCGGCTTCATGGGCTACCTCGCGCGCAGCCGGCGCGAGGACCACGGCACGATGCGCCGCGCGCTCGTGCTCGGGAGCGTGCTCGCGAGCTTCACCGTGGAGCAGTTCTCGCTCGACCGGCTGCGCACGCTCGAGCCCGGGGAGATCCGCCGGCGGTACACGGAGGCGCGGCGGCTCGCCCACTTCGACGATCTCGAGGTGGAGCTGTTCGCCGGATCGACGCCGGGTTGAGGTTTGCCCGGGGGGCAGCTACCATCGCGACCGCCCGGGTCCGGGACCGGCATGCGCATCGGGATCATCTCCGACATCCACTCGAACCTCGAGGCGCTCACGGAGGTGCTCGCGGCGCTGCGCCGGCTCGGGCCCGATCGCGTGATGTGCCTCGGGGACGTGGTCGGCTACGGCGCCAGCGTGAACGAGTGCTGCGACCTCGTGCGCGGCATCGCCGAGGTGACGCTGCTCGGCAACCACGACGCCGCCGTCGCCGGGCGGATGGACTACAGCTTCTACTACGACGCCGCGCGGCACGCGCTCGACTGGAGCGCCTCGCGCATCGAGCCCTCGCACCTCGACTGGCTCCGCTCGCTGCCGTATGGCCACCGGCTCGGCGAGGTGCAGTTCACCCACGGCAGCCCGGTGGTGCCGGAGGGCTACGAGTACGTCTTCGCGCTCGAGCAGGCGAAGGAGCTCCTGCCGCACGTGGAGGGGCTCGCCGAGGTGAACTTCATCGGCCACTCGCACCTGTGCAAGGCGTTCGGGCTGAGCCCCTCCGGCGACGTGCACGAGGTGGTGGCGACGCGCTTCGGGCTGCGGCGCGGCTACAAGTACGTCATCTCGGTCGGCTCGGTCGGCCAGCCGCGCGATTGCGACAACCGCGCCTGCTTCGTGCTCTACGACACGGAGTCGCGCACGGTCGAGTACCACCGCGTCGCATACGACATCGAGGCCTCGGCGCAGAAGATCTTCGACGCCGACCTCGCGCTCAACTTCGGCAAGCGCCTCTTCCTCGGCGTGTAGCGCCGCGGCGGCAGATCGCGCCCACCCGCCGGAAGGCGGCCTCCCCGGTACTCACGCTGACGCCCCGTCCCCCGCGCCGCAGGCGCGCCGCGGGGGATCGCGCGCGAACCCGCCGAAGGCGGGCGCGCGCGATCACGGGCCCCCGCGGCGGTGGGTGGGGCCCCGCGGGCTCTGCCCGCGGGGCGGGAGGCGGAGCCTCCCGTGAGATCAACCGGGCGCGCGCGATCACGGGCCCCCGCGAGCGGGGTGGGGCCCCGCGGGCTCCGCCCGCGGGGAGGGGCTCAGCCCCCTATACGATCGACAGGTGCGTGCGGACCTGCCACCCGGCGGCGAGCCCGTCCGCGTCCATCGCGGACACGCCGAGCGCCGCGTCCACGATCATGCGCACCGGCGCCATGCCCGGGATCGCGGCGAGCAGCTCGCCCGTGGCCGCGTCGAGCGCGGCGATGCCGTCGCCGGCGAGGAGGACCGAGCCGCGCGCGACCGCCGGCGGCAGCGCGCCGGGAGGCGGCGCGCCGGGGGGCGCGGGGCGGCTCCACCGCGGCCGCCCGTCGCGGCCGAGCGCGACGAGCGCGCCGGCGGGATCGCGCGCCACGAGCAGCGTGCCAGCGGCCGCGACGGAGGGGGCGCCGGCGAGCGGCGGCGAGACCGACCAGGCGACCCTGCCGCCTCGCTCGAGCGCGCCCACGATCGGATCGCCCCCGACCGTGCCGGCCACCGCGACGAGGCGCCCCCACGCGACCGGCGGCCCCGCGGGCGCGAAGTCGAGCCGGGCCTCCCAGCTCCGCTCGCCGCGGGCCGGATCGAGCGCCAGCACGACCGCGCCGGGATCGGTCGCGCAGAGCGCGAGGCAGGCTCCGGACGCGGCCGCCGGGGGGCGCAGCACCGGTCCCGGCGCGCGGAGCCGCCAGGCGGTCCGTCCGGCCGCGTCGAGCCCCACGACGAGGCCGGACTCCGAGCCGACCACCGCGATGCCGCCGAAGGCCGCCGCCCCGACCCGCGTGCTGCCCGGCGGCTCGTGCCGCCAGAGCGTCCGCCCCGAGCCCGGGTCGAGCGCCGTGAGCGCGGCCCGCTCGACGACCACGAGCGGCCCGTGCGCGAGCGCGAGCGCGGCGACGGGGGCGTCGCCCGGCAGCGCCGCGCGCCAGAGCGGGCGGCCGGAGCGGGGCGAGAGCGCCTCGAGGGTGCCGCCCCGTCCGAGGAGCAGCACCCCGGGCAGCGCTGCCGCGAAGGCCGTCCCCTCCGCGCGCCAGACCACGCGCCCGGTGGAGCGCTCGACGGCGACGGTGGCCGCGCTGCCGGCCGCGACGAGGAGCCCGCCCACCGCGTGCAGCGGTCCCGCGGCGGGGGCACCGACGTCGAGCTGGAAGATCCGCCGGAAGGCGAGCCTGCGCAGCCGCCCGGGCCAGAGGGGGCGCTGTGGGAGCGCGGCGGGCCCGGGCGCCCGCGCCGACGGCTCGCCCGGGCTCGCGAGGTCGCCGAGGGCGAGCTCGTCCAGCTGGGCGAGCCGCTCGGCGGCGGCGGCCTCGAGCTCCGCCACGTGGCCGTTCTCCGCCTGGCGGGGGTTCCGCGCGCGGGCCTCGCGCCCGAAGCGGGCCGCGCCCTCCGCGAGCGCGCGCGCGAGGGCGAGCGGCGGGCAGGGGAAGGTGCCTTCACGCGTGGTGATCGTCCCGGCGGCGAGGTCGAGCTCGAGCCCGGCCGCGACGCCGCGGCCCGGCCGCCCGGTGGCGATCGCGAGGCGGGGGGCGCCGCTGCCGACCGCCGCCCTGATCGCGTCGACCGAGCGTCCGAGGTCCCGCAGCGCGAGGAACGGGATGCCCGCGAACTCCGCCAGCTCCGTCCCCCCGGAGAGGAGCCGGAGCCGCCCGGGCACGAGCAGCGAGCCGAGGTCGGGGCGCCCGCCCTCGTACGCGAGCAGCAGCCCGTCCTCGTCGTGCAGCTCGAGCGCCAGCACCACCGCCCCCGGCGCGGCCTCGGCGCCGGCCGGCGCGGCGCGCGCGCGCCTCGGTCGCGGCGCGGGCGCCCCCTCGGCGCGGCGCAGGTCCCGCGCGGCGGCCCGCAGCCTCCGCGCCTCGCGCGGGCCCGAGTCGGGGAGCGCCGTCGCGAGCTCGCGGCAGAACTCGGCGGACGCCTCGAGCGCCGCGGCGGCGAGCGCGTCCACCTCCACCTCGACGTCCTGGGCGAGGACGCGCGAGGTCCGCCCCAGCTCCACCACCGTGAGGAAGGCGCTCGCGCCGCGGCGGCGGAGCACGAGCTCGAGGTCTCCGTCCCGGAAGGTCACCGTCGCGTGCGGCCAGCCGCCGACCACCCGGGCGACCGCCCGGAGCAGGGCCTCGAGCGAGGGGAGGAGGGGGCCCTCGGCTCGTCCGGCCGTGATGTCGAAGCCGTCGACCTCGACCGCGAGCGCGTCCACCACCGCACGCACCGCGGCGGCCCGGTCGGGGGCCTTCGCCCGGCGCAGGGCGCCAGCGAGCCGCGGGTCGTGCTTCCAGGTCGCTCCCGTCCGGATCCGGATCATCTCAAGTGAAGCATCATCGCGAAATCACGCATGTTCAACGTTGACAGCCCGCCGGGCCGGCACCAAGATGGCGGCTCCGGTTTGGGCCGCCCTGCGGGCGCGGCCCCGGCTCTTTCCATCCTCCGTCCCAGGGACGTACATGACCTTCACGGAAGCCGCTCTGGAAGTTCTGCGGCGCGAAGGCAAGCCTCTCCACTTCAAGAAGATCGCAGAGCTCGCAATCCGCGAGAGCCTCCTCGACCACGTCGGGAAGATCCCGGAGGAGGTGATGGCCGATCAGCTCGCGGCGCACGCGCGCCTCCCGAAGCTCGAGCGGCGGCTCCTGCCGGTGCAGCCGGCGACCTTCGCCCTCGTCGAGTGGGGGCTCGAGGAGGATCCGGCCGGCCTCGACGGCATGCTCGAGCCGCCCGCCGACGAGGAGCTGCCCTACCGCAGCCGCGAGCGGCACCCCATCCCGTCGCGCGATCTCTCTCGCGCCCCGCGCGGCGAGCAGCGCGAGCAGCGGACGGCACGCCGCGACGACGAGCGGCGCGCGCGCCGCTTCCCGCCGCCGGCCGAGGTCGCCTACGAGATCCTGGCGGGCGCCGGCAAGGCGCTGCGGCTCGCCGACATCGCCGCGCAGGGGGCCGAGCGGCTCCTCATGCCGGACGCCTTCGTGCGCGACGCCGGCTCGCTCCTCGCGGCGCTGACCGAGGACAACCGCCGGCGCGAGGCGGCGGGCCGGCAGCCGCTCTTCGCGGTGGACGGCGAGAGCGTGACGCTCGTCGCGCAGCCCGAGCCGGGCGAGCGGGTCGCCGCGTCGGTCCAGGCGAGGCCGGCCGCCACGGCGGCCGACCTGCGCCGGCTCGCGCTCGCCGCCCTCCGGCGGAAGCTGCGCGAGGCGGACGGCGCGACGGTCGAGTGGATCGCGGCGCGGCTCCTCGAGAAGCTCGGCTACCGCGAGCTCAAGTCGGCGAAGCGCGGGCGCGAGCACGTCATCTACACGGCGCGCCGCCGCATGGGGCTCGCCGACCTGCGCCACGGCTTGCGGGTCCTGCGCACCGGCGCGGACGCCACCCGGCGGGACGTCACGGAGCTGCGGCGCGATCTCGGCCACTACGGCGCGCAGATCGGCGTCGTGATCACGGCTGGTGAAGCCGTGCGCGAGGCGCGCGGCGAGGCCACCGCGGCCGGGCAGCTGCCGGTCGTGCTGCTCTGCGGCGACGCCCTCGCGGAGGCGCTCGCCGAGGCCGGCGTCGGGACCGTGCCGGTGGTGGTGCCGGAGGTGGACGAGGCGTTCTTCGCCGCGGCCGCCGAGGCGGGCGAGAAGGACGAGGAGGCCCGCCGGGCGCGCCGTGAGGAGCGCGACGGACGCGAGCCCCGCGAGGAGCGCGAGCCCCGCGAGCCCCGCGAGGAGCGCGAGCCCCGCGAGGAGCGCGAGCCCCGCGAGGCGCGTGAGCCCCGCGAGCCTCGCGACGAGCGGCGGGACGGGCGCGATCGCGGCGATCGCGGCGATCGCGGCGACCGCGGCGACCGCGGCGAGCGCCGCGATCGGCGCGACGAACCGCGGCGTGGGCGCGAGCGGCAGGAGGGACGCGCCGAGCCGACCGAGCCGGTCGAGGTGCCGGCGGTCGCCGAGGGCGCGGAGGGTGCCGTCCCCGAGCCGGCGCCGGAGGCGGCGCAGGCCGCGTCGCCCGGGCACGAGCCGCTGCTGCTCATGGCGCACGTCGCTCCCGCGCGCCCGGAGGGCGAGGCCGAAGACGAGGGTGACGACGAGGGGCCCGACACGGAGGTTGAGGGCGAGGAGGTCTCCGCCGACGCCGTCGAGGGCACGGCGACCGCCGGCGACCCGTCCGCGCAGCCCGGCGAGCGGCGCCGCCGCCGCCGCCGCCGCCGCCGCGGCGGTCGTGGACGCGGGCGCGAAGGCGCTCAGGGCGCCCCGGCCGCGCCGGGCGCCGCCGGGGCGCAGGGCGGCGACCAGGCCGCTGGCGCCTCGCCGCAGCCGTCACCCGCGGCCGAGCCTCCCGCCTCCAGCGGCGAGCCGTCCTCCGGCGGCGGCGCGGCGTGAGCGCGGGTCGCCCGCTTGCGGGCGCGCCCCGCCGGCGCTACGGACCTCCGGTGAGGCCGTCCGGGTTCCTGCTCGCCGCCGCGGCGCTGCTCTCGCTCGCGGCCTGCTCGCGCGGCGCGGCGCCCATCCACGTCGCGTCCGTGCGCGTCGCGGACGGCGCCCTCGCGGAGCCGCTGCGCGAGGCCGGGCTCGACGTGCCCGGGCTCGAGGCGGCCGCCCGCGCCGGCCTGGCCGAGGCGGGGTTCAAGCTCGGGGAGGGCAAGCGCGCGACGCGCGCGCGCGTCGACGTCCTCGCCGTCCGGTTCGTCCCGCCCGACCCCCGCGTCGGCGCCCCGCGCGTCGAGGTGGCGGTCGAGATCGAGCTCGCGCCCGTCGACGCGCAGGGGCCATCCGGCGCCCGCGAGGTGGCGACGGGGACGGCGCCGCTCGGGGCCGGCGGACCGGGAGGTGCCGCGCGCGACGCGCTGGCGGTCGCGGCGCGCCGGGCCGCCGAGGCGCTCGCCATCGGCTACTCGGCGGAAGCGAAGCCCATCGACCGGCTCATCGCCGAGCTGGACGCGCCGGACGCACGCGTGCGCGACCAGGCGGTCCGCGTGCTCGCCGATCGCAAGAGCAGCGCGGCGGTCCCGGCCCTGATCGAGCGGCTGCGCGACGACGACCCCGACGTCGTGTCGCGCGCCATCGGCGCGCTCGCGCAGATCGGCGATCCGCGCGCGGTCGAGCCGCTCATCGAGGTCTCCTACGACGCCGATCCCGGGTTCACCGGGCGCGTCGCCCGGATCATCGGCGACATCGGCGGCCCCGACGCGGAGGGGTACCTGCTCACGCTCGAGTCGGGCCACCCGGACGCAGGCGTCCGGCGGAGCGCCGGCGAGGCGCTCGCAGAGCTGCGCGGCCGCGCGGCCGGGCCCGCGGTGGCCGCCGGCCGCTGACGGCCTCGTTCCGGCGGTCCCGGGCGGCGCGCCGCGCCGCGAGCCCCGCGCCACGAGCGCCCGCCGGCGGCGCGATTCCGGGTAAGATGCGCCCTCCATGAGGCCCCTCCGCTCGTCCGCCTTCGCCGCACTCGCGCTCGCCGCGGCGCTGCCGCTCGGCTGCGCCCGCGCCCCCGCCCGGCCCGCCGCGCCGACCTCGCCCGCCGCGTACTTCCCCCTCGCCGTCGGCAACGAGTGGACCTACGCCGACGACTCGCCGGCGCTGCCGCCCGACCGCCGCGGGACTCGACGCACCGTGAAGATCGTCGGGCGGGCTCCCGACGGCTTCTTCAAGGACTCGGAGGGCAACGCGCTGCGCGCCGGACCCGACTGCGTGCAGGACCGGATGCGCCGGCTCCTCTGCGCGCCGCTCGAGACGGGCCACGGGTGGTCGTCGGTGGTCTCGGTCAGCTCGACCGAGCGGTACGAGATCGCCGCGGTGGGCGAGCGGGTCGAGACGCCCGCCGGCGCCTTCGAGCAATGCGTCCGGGTGCGGGCCCACAACCGCGCCTCCCCGACGACCGACCACGTCCTCGAGATCAGCTATGCGCCGGGGGTCGGTCCGGTGCGCATCGAGACGTACGCCGTGGTGGACGGGAAGGTGGTGCCCCAGGTGAGGGCCCTGCTCGTCTCGCACCGGGTGACGGAGGCGACGCGATGAGGGAGGTCGGGATCGGCATCGCCGGGTTCGGCACGGTCGGGGGCGGGGTGCTCTCCATCCTGCGCCGCCACGCGGACGACATCGAGGCGCGGCTGGGCGCGCGGATCGCGGTGCGGCGGGTGGCGCTGCGCGATCCCTCGAAGGAGCGGGCGCTCGACGTGCCCCGCTCCCTCGTCACGACGCGGCTCGAGGACCTCGTCGAGGATCCGGAGATCGCGGTGGTGGTGGAGCTCATGGGCGGCACCGACGCGGCGTTCGACCTCGTGCGCGGGGCGCTCCTGCACGGCAAGCACGTCGTCACCGCCAACAAGGCGCTCCTCGCCGCCCGCGGCGAGGAGATCTTCCGGCTCGCCCGCGAGAAGGGCGTGGACGTCTACTACGAGGCCGCCGTCTGCGGCGGCGTCCCGATCATCCGCACGCTACGCGAGGCGCTCGCGTCCGACCGGATCACCTCCCTGCACGGGATCGTCAACGGCACGACCAACTTCATCCTCACCGCGATGGCCGAGCGCGGCGAGCCCATCGGCACGGCGCTCGCGGAGGCGCAGCGGCTGGGCTACGCCGAGGCGGACCCCACGCTCGACGTCTCCGGCGGCGACGCCGCGCAGAAGCTCTGCGTGCTCGCCCAGCTCGCCTTCGGCGCGCGGCTCTCGCCGGCGGACGTGCTCACCGAGGGCATCATGACCCTCGAGCCGGAGGACTTCCGCTGGGGGCGCGAGTTCGGCTACGCGCTGAAGCTCCTCGCGGTGGCGCGCCGCTGCCCGCCGGCGGAGGGCGCCCCCGCGGGCGCGCCCGATCAGCTCGAGGCCCGCGTTCACCCCTCGTTCATCCCGCAGGGCTCGCTGCTCGCCGGCGTGCGCGGCGCGATGAACGCGGTGGTGCTCCAGTCCGAGGCGCTCGGCGCCTCCATGCTCTACGGCCAGGGCGCGGGCGCGATGCCGACCGGCAGCGCGGTGGTCTCGGACATCATCGACCTCTCCCGCAACATCGTGGCCGGCAGCCCCGGCCGCGTGCCGTTGCCGCCGGAGAAGCCGCTCGTGACGCTTCGCCCCCACGCCGAGGTCCGCTGCGGGTACTACCTGCGCTTCTCGGTGCGCGACGAGCCGGGCGTGCTCGCCCGCACCGCCTCCCGGCTCGCCGACCGGAACATCTCCATCGCGGCGGTCCAGCAGCGCGAGCAGAACGACCAGGGCAAGCCCGTGCCGCTCGTCATCGTGACGCACGAGGCGCGCGAGGCCGATCTGCGCGCCGCCATCCAGGACATCGACCGGCAGCCCGGGACGCTCGCGCCGACGCGGCTCATCCGCATCGAGAGCGTGTAGGGGGCGCCGGTGATCACCGTCCCGATCCGTGTCATCTACGGCGACACGGATCAGATGGGTGTCGTCTACTACGCGAACTACCTGCGCTACTTCGAGGCGGCCCGCAACGAGTTCATCCGCGCGAAGGGGCTGCGCTACCGCGACTTCGAGGCGCAGCACGGCCTCGTGCTGCCTGTGGTCGAGGCGCACGTCTCCTACCGGACGCCGGCCCGCTACGACGACCTCCTCTCCGTCGAGATCGCGCTCACCGAGGCGCGGCGCGCCTCCGCCCGGTTCGGTTACCGCATCGTGCGCGACGACGGCGAGCTGCTCGCGACGGGCCACACCGTGCACGCCTGCGTGGACCTGAAGGGGAAGGTGCAGCGGCTCCCGAAGGCGCTCCTCGACGCGCTCTCCGCGGGGGAGCTGCTCGGCGGGGACGCGAAGGCCTGACCGACGGACCGCAGCCCCGCGCTCGCGGCCGACGGTGGGTAGCGTCCGCACCGGCGGAGCGTTACAAACGGCGCATGGCAGCGGTGACGAAGCAGGTGCTCATCGAGATCCCCGTCGAGCGGTTCTACGACCTCGTGGTGGACTACGAGCGCTACCCGGAGTTCGTGCCGGGCATCAAGGCGTGCCGGGTGAGGGACGGCGGGGCGGAGAAGCACGTGGAGTACGAGCTCGACCTCGGCGTGAAGCGGCTCCGCTACGTGCTCCGGATGGAGGAGGTCCGGCCGCGGCGGGTCGCCTGGTCGCTCGTCTCCGGCGATCTCATGAAGGTCTCGAACGGCTCCTGGGAGCTCGCCGACGAGAACGGCCGCACGCGGGCGCACTACAGCGTCGAGATCCAGATCTCGCGCCCGCCGCTCGTGCCGCAGGCGCTCATCGACCGGGTGAGCGACGAGCTGACCAAGGTCCAACTCCCCCGGACGCTCGAGGCGTTCAAGGCGCGGGCGGAGAAGAAGGCGTAGCCGGCGGGAGACGCGTGGTGGTCGCGCCACGCCCCGAAGGCGGCTCTCGCCGGACGCGCGCGCACGAGGTGCGCACAAAGACGCTGGCAGACACCGTCTTGCGCACGAGCGCCCGCCGCGCCGGCGCCTTGACCCCCTCGACGAGCGGGTGTTACCTAGGATCGAGCCGTCCCAAGTGGGTTCACGTGAACTGGCGGAACCACCCCGGGCGTCGTTAGGTATGCAGCGCGGGAACGAGCAGGAGGGTTAGGGCAGCGAGGCCGGGGAACGCCGATTGCAGCCCGGTCGAGGAAGGACGGCGCGAGACGAGGCCGCGGGGAACGAGATGCTGGACGCCTACGTCATCGAGGAGATCAAGCGGCGCGAGCGGGGCAAGGAGCGCGACGAGCGTCCCTCCCTCGACCTGCCGCTGCCCGCTCCCGGTCACGCTCCCGAGCGGGAGCGCCCGCGCGACGACGACGAGCACGAGGGCGATCGCGGCGTCGTGATCATCGACTACTCGGGCTGAGGGCCCGTAGAGCGTGCCGGTGGTCGCCAGGGGCGAACGCCGGCGAGCGGAGGGCGCGGACCCACGGGGCTTCGCGCCCGTTTTTTTTGTCCGTTGACCGCGCCAGCCGCGGCGGGCACATTCCCCCACCTCGACGCGCCTTCGCGCGCCGTCGCTCTCCCAGGGGAGGAGCCCGATGACCACCGAGATCATCAACGTCACCGCCCGTGAGATCCTCGATTCCCGCGGCAACCCGACCGTCGAGGTCGAGGTCGCCGTCGGGACCGGCGAGGTGGGCCGCGCCGCGGTGCCGTCGGGCGCCTCCACCGGCGAGCACGAGGCGCTCGAGCTGCGCGACGGGGACAAGGCGCGCTACCTCGGAAAGGGCGTCCGCAAGGCGGTCGCGAACGTCGTCGACGCCATCGCGCCCGCGGTGGTCGGCATGGACGCCTCGGACCAGGCCGCCCTCGACGCGCGGATGATCGCCCTCGACGGGACGCCCACCAAGGCGAAGCTCGGCGCGAACGCCGTGCTCGGCGTCTCGCTCGCCGCGGCCCGCGCCGCGGCGCAGTCGCACGAGCTGCCGCTCTACAAGTACGTCGGCGGCGTCAACGCCCGGACGCTGCCGGTGCCGCTCATGAACATCCTGAACGGCGGCGCCCACGCCGACTCGAACGTCGACATCCAGGAGTTCATGGTCGTCCCGCTCGGCGCGCCCACCTTCGCGGAGGCGCTCCGGTACGGCGCCGAGATCTTCCACGCGCTGAAGGGCGTCCTGAAGAAGAAGGGGGCGGGCACCGGCGTCGGCGACGAGGGCGGATACGCGCCGAGCCTCGCGTCCAACGAGGAGGCGCTCGCGCTCATCATGGAGGCCATCAAGCTGGCGGGGCTCAAGCCCGGCGAGCAGGTGGCCCTCGCGCTCGACTGCGCGGCGAGCGAGTTCTACGACGGGAAGGGGACGTACGACCTCGAGGGCGAGGGGAAGAAGTTCGACGGCAAGGGGCTCGTCGACTTCTACGCCGCGCTCTGCGACCGCTACCCGATCGTCTCCATCGAGGACGGCTGCGCCGAGGACGACTGGGCCACCTGGAAGCTCCTCACCGAGAAGCTCGGGAAGAAGATCCAGCTCGTGGGCGACGATCTCTTCGTGACCAACGTCACCCGGCTCTCGCGCGGCATCGCCGAGGGGATCACCAACTCCATCCTGGTGAAGGTGAACCAGATCGGCTCGCTCACCGAGACGCTCGAGGCGGTCCGCATGGCCCACCGCGCGGGCTACACGAGCGTGATGAGCCACCGGTCGGGCGAGACCGAGGACACGACCATCGCCGACCTCGCGGTCGCCTGCGACTGCGGGCAGATCAAGACCGGCTCCGCCTCGCGCACGGATCGCGTCGCCAAGTACAACCAGCTGCTCCGGATCGAGGAGCAGCTCGGCAAGGCCGCGCGCTACGCGGGGCGGAGCGCGTTCAAGGCGGGGTAGCGGCGGGGAGGGCGCCCGCGCTCGCCCACGGGCGCGGGCACTCACGGTGCGGGGCCGGGACGGAGGCGCACGCGAAGCTTCACCAGCGGCGCCGCGCCCGGAGGAACGCGCGGCCGCGCGGCGAGAGCTCGTAGCCGACCTCGAAGCTCATGGTGAGCCCGAGCCGCTTCAGCTTCCGGACGTCCACCTTGAAGGGGACGGTCTCGCGGCCGAGCTGGGTTGCGAGCCGCGAGGCCGCGACCTGCGGGCTCCGCGCGATCGCGGAGAGCGTGAGCCGCGTCCAGGCGCCCTTCGCGTCGAGCCGGTGGAGGCTCGCCGCGATCGCCTCGACGTCGTCGGCCGAGAGCGCGTCCTCGAGCGCGAGGTCGACCCGGTCGTCCTGGCCGGCGTGCCGGAGGGCCACCCGGAAGAGCAGCGTGTCGTCGGCGACCGCCGGCCGCTCGACCCGGCCTCCGCGCGTCTTCACCGGAGCCTCGAGGTACGCCCGCAGCTCGGCGACGCTCTCGAAGCCCGCGGCGCGGGCGTCGGACGGGGTGACGTCGCCGAGGCGGACCTGCCTCACTTCGGTCACCTGCACGACGCCGATGGGATGGACGCGGTAGCGACCGCCGGGCCGCACGTGCGGCCGCTCCCAGCGCCTGAACGTGAGCGTCACCGAGCCGTCGACGAGCCCCGCGTGGAAGCGCTTCTGGAAGAGGAGCATGGCAGGTGAGCGTGGTCAGGAGCTAGGTGACGACGGCCGCCTCGACGAGCGCCGCGAGCTTCGCGAGCGACGACCGCCAGCCGGCCTCGTTGTCGGCGGGCGGGACGCCGCGCGGGAGGCCGTCGTGCACGGCGAGGAGCTCGGTGCCGCCGTCCGCGTCGGCGAGCGCGATCGTGATCGTCATCTCGCCCTGCAGCGCGGGATCCGCCGTCTCGAACTCGACCACCTCGACGACCTGCTCGTCCGGCACGAGCTTCACGAAACGGCCGTGGTACGTGTCGGTCTGCGCGGTCGTCTTGCCGGTCCCGGTCGGCGCGTCGTAGGTGAGCGAGATCCGGAACGCGCCGCCCTCGCGGGGATCGAACGCGTGCACGTGGCTGGTCATGCCGGCCGGGACCATCCACGTCGCGACCGAGCGCGCGTCGAGGAGGGCTCGGTAGACGGCCGCGCGGGGCGCGTTCACGCGGCGGCTGGCGCGGGTCGTGCTCACGCCCGAGCATTAAGCACGTGCGGCGAGACGAGCAACACGCCGACCGGGTGGGCGAGGCGACGTACCTCGAGATGCCCGAGGCGAGCGGGCCTCGGGGACCCGGAGACGCGCGGCCGGCACGAGCCGGGAGAGGCGGGCCGGGCGGCCGCCGCGCCTCGCGCGCGTGCGGCCGCCCGGGAGAGACGAGCTCCGCTCAGCGCCCGGCGGCGCTCGAGCCCGCGCCGGAGGCGGGGGCATCCGTCGGGGCCGCCTCCGGGAACCCGCGCTTGCGCATCAGCGCGCCGATGCCCGGGTCCTTGCCGCGGAAGGCGCGGTAGGCCTCCGCCGGATCGACGGTGTTCCCCGCGCTGAAGACGTGCTTCACGAGCCTGCGCGCCACGGCGGCGTCGTACGGCCCCTTGCCCTCGAGGAACGCCTCGAAGGCGTCGGCGCTGATCGTGTCGGCCCAGAGGTAGCTGTAGTAGCCGGCCGAGTACCCGTCGCCCGCGAAGACGTGGTTGAAGTGCGGCAGCCGGTGGCGGAGCGCGATCTCGGACGGCATGCCGAGCGCGGCGAGCGTCTCCTTCTCGAACGACGCCGCGTCCACCGGCGTCGCGCCGGCGAGGTGGATCTTCATGTCCACGAGCGCGGCGGAGAGGTACTCGACCGTGGCGTAGCCCTGGTTGAAGGTCTCGGCCTTCTCGATCTTCCGCACGAGCGCCTTCGGGATGGGCTTTCCGGTCTTCACGTGGAGCGCGAACTTGTTCAGCACCTCCGGCGTCGCGAGCCAGCGCTCCAGGATCTGCGACGGGAACTCGACGTAGTCGCGGGGCACCGACGTGCCGGAGAGGGACGGGTAGCTCACGCTCGAGGCGAGGCCGTGCACGGCGTGGCCGAACTCGTGGAAGAGGGTCTCCGCGTCGGTCCAGGAGACGAGGATCGGCGCGCCCGCCTCGCCCTTCACGAAGTTGCAGTTGTTCGAGACGATCGTGGTGATCTCGCCGTCGAACCGCTCCTGGTTCCGGTAGGCGTTCATCCACGCGCCGGAGCGCTTCCCCTCCCGCGCGTACGGGTCGAAGTACCAGAGGCCGACGTGCCGGCCGCGCCCGTCCTTCACCGCCCAGACGCGCACGTCGGGGTGGTAGACGGGGATCCCCTTCACCGGCGTGAAGTGCAGGTCGAAGAGCCGGCCCGCCACCCAGAACATCGCCTCGCGGAGCCGCTCGAGCTGGAGGTACGGCTTCACCTCGCTCTCGTCGAGGTCGTACTTCGCCTTGCGGACCTTCTCCGCGTAGAAGAGGTAGTCCCACGGCGCGAGGGTGAGCTGCGCGCCCTCGCGGTCCGCCACCGCCTGCATGTCGCGGACCTCCTCCTTCACGCGCGCGACCGCCGCCGGCCAGACCGCCTCCATGAGCTGCATGGCGCGCGCGGGCGTCTTCGCCATCGAGTCCTCCACGCGCCAGTGCGCGTGGGTCTCGTAGCCGAGCAGCGTCGCGCGCTCGGCGCGCAGCTTCAGGACCTCGGCGATGATCGCCTTGTTGTCGCGCGCGTCGCCGCGGTCACCGCGGCGCTTGAACATCGTCCAGGCCTTCTCGCGCAGGTCGCGGCGCGTGGACCAGGTGAGGAAGGGCTCCACCGCCGAGCGCGTGTTGGCGATCGCCCACTGCCCCTTCTTGCCGTGCCCCTCGGCGGCCGCGGCCGCGGCGGCGCGCGCCGCGGGCGGGAGCCCGGCGAGGTCCTCCTCGGCCTCGAGCAGGAGGACCTCTTCGTCCTCCTCGGCGAGCACGTTCTGCTGAAAGGTCGTGTAGAGCGTCGCGAGCCGCTCGTTCAGCTCGGCGACGCGCTTCTTCGCGGCCGCGTCGAGCTTCGCGCCCGCGCGGACGAAGTTCGTGTAGTAGAGCCAGGCGAGCCGCTGCTGCTCGGGGGTGAGGCCGCTCTTCTCGCGGGCCTCGTACGCCGCCGCGATGCGCGCGAAGAGCTTCTCGTTCTGGGTGATCCGGTCGCCGAAGGCGGCGAGCTTCGGCGCCATGTCGCGCTCGACGGCCTGGAACTCCGGCGTGCTCAGCGTGGAGCCGAAGACGCCGTAGACGCTCGAGACGCGCTCGAACGTCCGGCCGGAGCGCTCGAGCGCGGCGAGCGTGTTCTCGAAGGTGGGCGCCGCGGGATCGGCGGCGATGACGTCCACGCGCGCGAGCTGCTCGGCCATGGCCGCCTCGAGCGCAGGCGCGAACTGCTCGACCTTCACCTGGTCGAAGGGCGGGAGGCCGCCGTGCGGGCCGGTCCAGGGCTGGAGGAGCGGATTGGGCATGGGGGCGCCGGTCGCGGGCGGAGGCTCGGCCGCGGCGGGGGAGGCGAGCGCCGCGAGCAGGAGGGCTGGCACGAGGATCGTCATCGCTGGGTCTCCGGGTGAGGGCCGCTGCCTGCCGGCCCGGCGGTCAGATAGCCCGGCGTGGCCTCCCGCCGCAATCGCGGCGAGGCCGCAGGCGGCAGACGGGCGCGCCGACGCGTGCCAGGCGCCCGCCGCGCGGCTCGGAGCCCCCCGGCGGGCCGTCCGACGTGGCGCCCGGGGCGCCCCCTGGAGTAGAACCGGCGCCCCGAATGATCCGGATCGAGAACGTCTCCACGCAGCACGGCCAGCAGCTCCTCTTCGTCGAGGCGTCGGCCGTCATCCACCGCGGCGAGAAGGTCGGGCTCGTGGGCCCGAACGGCGCCGGCAAGTCCACGCTGTTCCGGCTCATCACCCGCGAGGAGACGGCGGACGAGGGGCAGGTCTCGATCGACCGCGGGGTGACGATCGGCCACTTCTCGCAGGACGTGGGCGAGATGTCGGGCCGGACCGCGGTCGAGGAGACGATGGACGGCGCGGGGCCCGTGTCGGTGGTCGCCGCGGAGCTGCACGCGCTCGAGCACGCGCTCGCCGATCCGGCCCGGGCGGACGAGCTCGAGGAGCTGGTCGAGCGCTTCGGCCACGTGCAGGCCCGCTTCGACGAGCTGGGCGGCTACGGGCTCGAGGCGCGCGCGCGGGAGATCCTCGCCGGCCTCGGCTTCTCGCAGCAGACGATGGACGGCGACGTCGGCGCGCTCTCGGGCGGCTGGAAGATGCGCGTCGCGCTCGCGCGCATCCTGCTCATGGCGCCGGACGCGCTGCTCCTCGACGAGCCCTCGAACCACCTCGACCTCGAGTCGATCATCTGGCTCGAGGAGTTCCTGCGCGGCTACCCGGGCGCCATCCTCATGACCTCGCACGACCGCGAGTTCATGAACCGGGTGGTCTCGAAGATCGTCGAGATCGACGCGGGCGAGCTCACCACGTACTCGGGCAACTACGACTTCTACGCGCGCGAGCGCGCCATCGCCGACCAGCACCAGCAGGCGGCGTTCGACCGGCAGCAGGCGATGCTCAAGAAGGAGCTCGCCTTCATCGAGCGGTTCAAGGCGCGCGCCTCGCACGCCGCCCAGGTGCAGTCGCGCGTGAAGAAGCTCGACAAGATCGAGAAGGTCGAGCCGCCCAAGATCCGCAAGATCGTGGACTTCGAGTTCCGCGCCGCGCCGCGCTCGGGCGAGGACGTCGCGAAGCTGGCCGGGGTGGTGAAGCGCTACGGCGAGCGGACCATCTACGGCGGCCTCGACCTCCTCGTCCGGCGCGGCGAGCGCTGGTGCGTGCTCGGGGCGAACGGGGCGGGCAAGACCACCCTCCTCAAGCTCGTCGCCGGCGCGACCCAGGCCGACGCGGGCAGCGTCGCGGTCGGCGGCAGCGTGAAGATGGGCTACTTCGCCCAGCACGCGATGGAGCTCCTGAAGCCCGACGAGACCGTCTGGGAGACGCTCCAGGGCGCCTTCCCTCGCGCCTCGATCGGCTCGCTCCGCACGCTCGCCGGCTGCTTCGGCTTCTCGGGCGACGAGATCGAGAAGCGCTGCCGGGTGCTGTCGGGCGGCGAGAAGGTGCGGCTCGTCCTCGCCACGATGCTCTACGACCCACCCAACTTCCTGGTGCTCGACGAGCCGACCAACCACCTCGACGCCGCGACCAAGGAGATGCTGGTCCGCGCGCTCGCGGGGTACGAGGGGACGATGCTGTTCGTCTCGCACGACCGGCGCTTCCTCGCGGCGCTCTCGAACCGCGTGCTCGAGCTCGGGCCGGAGGGCCCGGTGCCGTACGGCGGCGGCTACACCGAGTACGTCGCGCGCACCGGGCGCGAGGCGCCGGGGCTGCGGCCGGCGCTGCGGCGCTGAGGGCGCTGCGCCCGCTCGAGACCGCGCTGGCGGGACGGCGCGACGTCGCCTCGGTCACGGGAGCGGGCGGGCGCCTGCTGTCGTGACGCCGGCGCGGAGGCGCGGCGGCGCGAGCTCGCGCGGAGAAACGGACGTTTCGGGTCCGCTTTCCGCTCGCCGCTTGCGGCGCGCCCGCCCCCGCGCGCGCCTTGACCTCGGCGGCGACGCTTCGCTAGCTTGCGCGCTCCACGGCGAAGGCGAGAGGTGACGATGCGCGGCGAGTGGCTCGCGAAGCGGCGGGGGGAGCACGTGACGCAGCTCGGGTACGCCCGGCGCGGCGTCGTCACGGAGGAGATGGCCCACGTCGCGGCGCGCGAGAAGCTCGCCCCGGAGCTCGTGCGCGACGAGGTGGCCCGCGGGCGGCTCGTCATCCCCGCGAGCGTGAAGCACCCCGAGCTCGAGCCGATCGGCATCGGCATCGCCGCGACCTGCAAGATCAACGCGAACATCGGCAACAGCGCGGTGCTCTCCGACGTGGGCGCCGAGCTCGAGAAGCTCCGCATCTGCGTGCGCCACGGCGCCGACACCGTGATGGACCTCTCGACGGGCGGGGACATCCCGCTCATCCGCGAGGCGATCATCCGCCACAGCCCGATCCCGGTGGGCACGGTCCCGATCTACGAGTGCCTGGCGAAGGTCCGGGAGGTGGCGGACCTCACGCCGGAGCTCATGCTCGGCGTCATCGAGGCCCAGGCCGCGCAGGGCGTGGATTACATGACGATCCACGCCGGCGTGCTGCGGGACATCGTCCCGCTCGCGACCCAGCGCGTGACCGGCATCGTCTCGCGCGGCGGCGCGCTCCTCGCCCAGTGGATGAAGACGAACGGGAAGGAGAACCCGCTCTACACGCACTTCGGGGCGATCTGCGAGATCTTCAGGAAGTACGACGTGACCTTCTCCCTCGGCGACGGCCTGCGGCCGGGCTGCCTCGCCGACGCCTCCGACGCGGCCCAGTTCGCCGAGCTGAAGGTGCTCGGCGAGCTGACGAAGGTCGCCTGGGAGCACGGGGTGCAGGTGATGGTGGAGGGGCCGGGCCACGTCCCGCTCGACCAGATCCCCATGAACATGGAGAAGGAGCGGGAGCTCTGCCACGAGGCGCCGTTCTACGTCCTCGGGCCGCTCGTCACCGACATCGCGCCGGGCTACGACCACATCACGAGCGCCATCGGCGCCACGGTGGCCGCCCAGCACGGCGCGGCGATGCTCTGCTACGTCACCCCCGCGGAGCACCTCGGCCTTCCCGACGCGGACGACGTGCGGCAGGGGATCATCGCCTACAAGATCGCCGCCCACGCGGCGGACGTCGCCCGCAAGCGCCCCGGCGCGCGGGATCGCGACGACGCGCTCTCCCGCGCCCGGTACCGGTTCGACTGGAACGAGCAGTTCCGCCTCTCGCTCGACCCCGAGGCGGCCAAGGCGAAGCACGACGAGACCCTGCCGCACGACGCCTTCAAGTCGGCCGAGTTCTGCTCGATGTGCGGCCCGAAGTTCTGCTCGATGCGCATCCACGGGCACCTCGGGGAGCTCGCCGCCTGCGACGCGCCGGCCGCCGCCGCCGACGGCGCGAACGGGGCGGCCCTGCCGGTGGTGCCGTAGCTCAGGCCCCGGGCCCCATCGCAGCGCCCTTCGGGGACCCGCCGGAAACGCCGGTCCCGCGGCGGCTCCGGCGTTAGTATCCCCGCGCGATGGCACCCCGCGTGACGGTCTACGAGGTCGGCCCGCGGGACGGGCTGCAGAACGAGGCGCGCACGCTCCCGACCGAGGAGAAGCTCGCGCTCGTCCGGGCGCTCGCCGACGCCGGGCTCTCGCGCATCGAGGCCTCGAGCTTCGTCTCGCCGAGGTGGATCCCGCAGCTCGCCGACGCGGCGGAGCTCGTGGCGCGGCTCCCGCGGCGGGAGGGGACCTCCTACGTGGTCCTCGTTCCCAACGCGAAGGGGCTCGAGCGGCTGGTGGAGGCGCTCGGGCGGGCGGGCGCGGAGCGACCGGAGGTCGCGGCGGCCGTCTTCCTCTCGGCGTCGGAGACCCACAACCAGAAGAACCTCAACGCGAGCGTCGCCGCGACGCTCGGCGCGCTCGAGGCGCTCGTGCCGGCGGCGCGGGCGCAGGGGCTCCAGGTCCGGGGCTACGTCTCGACGGTCTGGGGCTGCCCGTACGAGGGCGCGGTGGACCCGGCGCGGGCGGCCGAGATCGCCCACCGGCTCCTCGCGCTCGGCTGCCACCAGGTGTCGCTCGGCGACACGATCGGGGTCGGCACGCCCACCCAGACCCGGCGCATCCTCGAGCGGATGCTCGCGGGCGCCCGGCCGGAGCAGCTCGCGCTCCACATGCACGACACGCGCGGGACGGCGCTCGCGAACGTGCTCGTGGGGCTCGAGGCCGGGCTCACGACCTTCGACGCCTCGGTGGGCGGGCTCGGGGGGTGTCCCTACGCGCCGGGCGCGTCGGGCAACCTCGCGACGGAGGACCTCGTCTACATGCTCCACGGCATGGGCTACGAGACCGGGATCGACTGGGGGAAGCTCATCGAGGCGGGCGCACTGGCGCAGCGGATGGTGGGGCGAGAGCTCCCCGGCCGCGCGCTTCGCGCCGAGCTCGCCCGGACGGAGGCCTGAGGCCATGGAGCTCCGCATCGAGCGTCGCGGCGCGGTCGAGGTCTGGACCATCGACGGCGAGGCCCGGCGGAACGCCATCTCGCGGGCGCTGCTCCGGGAGCTCGGCGAGCACCTCGCTCGCGCGCGCGGCGACCGCGCGCTCCGCTGCGTCGTCGTCACCGGGGCCGGCGACAAGGCCTTCTGCGCCGGGGCGGACCTGAAGGAGCGCGCCGCCATGAGCGCGGCGGACGTGCACGACTTCCACGAGGGGCTCCGGACCGCGCTGCGCGGCATCGAGGAGGCGCCGCAGCCGTTCGTCGCGGCGGTGAACGGCGCGGCGCTCGGCGGCGGGCTCGAGCTCGCGCTCGCCTGCGACCTGCGGGTGGCGGCGGAGTCCGCCCAGCTCGGCCTGCCCGAGGTCTCGCTCGGCATCATCCCCGGCGGTGGCGGCACGCAGCGGCTCGCGCGGCTCGTGGGCGTCGCCCACGCGAAGGACCTCGTCCTCACCGCCCGGCGCATCTCCGCGGCCGAGGCGCTCGCGATGGGGCTCGTCACGCGGCTCGCGCCGGCGCCGCGCCTCCTCGAGGACGCGGTGGGGCTCGCGGAGGCGATCGCGCGGAACGCGCCCGTCTCGCTCCGCCAGGCGAAGCGGGCCATCGACGGCGGGTTCCACCTGCCGCTCGAGGACGCCCTCGCGCTCGAGAACCGGCTGTACCAGGCTTGCCTCGACACGCAGGACCGGCTCGAGGCCCTCCGCGCCTTCGCGGAGAAGCGGCCGCCCGTCTTCACGGGCGAGTGAGCGTTGGCGGAAGGGGACGACACCATGGACGGCGACGCCAAGGGCGGAGGGGGCGCGCCCCCGGCCGCGCGGGAGGCGGTCCCGGAGGCCGCTCACCCCGACCTGCGCATCGAGCGCGAGCTCGCGCGGGTGGAGCGGGGCGGGGCGGAGAAGTACCACCAGAAGAACCTCGAGCAGGGGAAGCTCTTCGTCCGCGAGCGCCTGAAGCTGCTGCTCGATCCGGGCTCGTTCATGGAGGACGGCGCGCTCGCCAACGCGCTCGACCCCGAGCTGCCGGCCGACGGCGTCGTCACCGGCGTCGGCACGATCGACGGTCGCGCCGTCTGCCTGATGGCCAACGACTCGACCGTCAAGGCCGGGAGCTGGGGTGCGCGCACGGTCGAGAAGATCCTGCGCATCCAGGAGGTGGCGGCCGACCGACGGCTGCCGCTCCTCTACCTCGTCGACTCCGCGGGCGCTCGCATCACCGACCAGGTCCAGATGTTCCCGGGCCGGCGCGGCGCGGGGCGGATCTTCTCGAACGAGGTGAAGCTCTCCGGCATGGTGCCGCAGCTCTGCCTGCTCTTCGGCCCGTCCGCGGCAGGGGGCGCCTACATCCCGGCGTTCTGCGACGTGGTCGTCATGGTCGAGGGGAATGCGTCGATGTACCTCGGCTCGCCGCGCATGGCCGAGATGGTGATCGGCGAGAAGGTGACGCTGGAGGAGCTGGGCGGCGCGCGGATGCACTGCTCGGTGTCGGGGTGCGGCGACTTCCTCGTGAAGACGGAGGAGGAGGCGATCGCGCTCGCGCGCCGCTGGCTCTCGTTCCTGCCCGCGAGCCACCGGCAGCTCCCGCCCGAAGCGCCGCCGCGGCCGCCGCGCGCGGGCGTGCGACCGGTCGAGGAGATCGTGCCCCGCGACCAGAACCGGGCCTTCGACGTGAAGGAGCTCCTCGACGCCCTCGTGGACGAGGGCTCGTTCCTCGAGGTGAAGGCGCTCTGGGCGCAGGAGCTCGTCACCGGCCTCGCGCGCATCGAGGGGCGGGTGGTCGGGATCCTCGCGAACCAGTCGAAGGTGAAGGGCGGGGTGCTGTTCGTCGACTCCGCCGACAAGGCGGCGCGCTTCATCTGGCTCTGCGACGCCTTCAACGTGCCGCTCCTCTACCTCGCCGACGTGCCCGGCTTCATGATCGGGACGAAGGTGGAGCGGGCCGGCATCATCCGGGCCGGCGCGAAGATGATCAGCGCGGTGAGCGAGGCCGCCGTGCCGCGGATCTGCGTGGTGGTGCGCAAGGCCTACGGCGCGGGCCTCTACGCGATGGACGGCCCGGGCTTCGGCCCGTCCGCCACGATCGCGCTGCCGCAGGCGATGATCGCGGTGATGGGGCCGGAGGCGGCGGTGAACGCGGTCTACTACAACAAGATCCAGGAGCGGCCCGAGGCGGAGCGGGCGGCCTACGTCGCCCGGCTGCGCGACGAGTACCGCGAGGACATCGACGTGGTGAAGCTCGCGAGCGAGCTCGTCGTGGACGCCGTCGTCCCGGGGAGCCGGCTCCGCGCCGAGCTCGCCCGGCGCTTCCGTTACTGCGCCGAGGGCTACGAGCCGCCGCGGGAGCGGCGCCGCGGCGTCCTGCCCGTCTAGAGGAACCCCACCATGGACTTCGAGCTCGGCGACGACCTCCGGGAGATCCAGCGCACCGTCCGCGCGTTCTGCGAGGCGGAGGTGAAGCCCCACGCGCGCCGCTGGGACGACGAGGAGCGCTTCCCCTGGGAGGTGGTGAGGCAGCTCGGGCCCCTCGGCCTCATGGGCATGAGCGTGCCCGAGGAGCTGGGCGGCTCGGCGCTGGGCGCGCTCGGCGCGGCGGTGGTGATCGAGGAGCTCGCCCGCTTCGACGGCTCGCTCGCGCTCACGGTGGCGAGCCACAACGGGCTCGGCACGGGGCACATCCTGCGCTTCGGGACCGACGAGCAGCGGCGGCGCTGGATCCCGCCGCTCGCCCGGGGCGAGAAGCTCGCCGCCTGGGGGCTCACCGAGCCCGGCAGCGGCTCGGACGCCGCCGCGATGCGCACCACCGCGGTGCGGCGCGGCGACGGCTGGGTGCTGAACGGCGCCAAGACCTTCATCACCCAGGGGACGGTCGGGGACACCTTCCTCGTGCTCGCGCTGACGGACCCGTCGGCCAAGCAGAAGGGGATCACCGCCTTCGTGCTCGAGAAGGGGATGAAGGGGTTCACCCAGGTCCCCATCCACGGGAAGCTCGGGATGCGCAGCTCCGACACCGCCGAGCTCCACATGGAGGACGTCGAGGTGCCGAACGCCCACCGGATCGGGGAGGTGAACGCGGGGTTCCTCGACACGCTGCGCATCCTCGACCGCGGCCGGATCACCATCGGCGCCCTCGCCGTCGGCCTCGGCCGGGGCGCGCTCGAGGAGGCGCGCGCCTACGCGAAGGAGCGCCGGGCCTTCGGGAAGCCGATCGCCGAGCACCAGGCCATCGCCTTCATGCTGGCGGACGTCGCCACCGAGGTGGAGGCCGCCCGGCTCCTCGTCCGCCGCGCGGGCGCCCTGTGCGACGCCGGCGCACCCTTCGGCACCGAGGCGGCGATGGCCAAGCTCTACGCGAGCGAGGCGGCGATGCGGGCGACCTCGAAGGCCATCCAGATCCACGGCGGGTACGGGTACACGAAGGACTTCCCGGTGGAGCGGTACTACCGCGACGCCAAGCTCTGCGAGATCGGCGAGGGGACGAGCGAGGTGCAGCGGATCGTCATCTCCCGGGACGTTCTGAGGTAGGCTCGCCGCCGCGAATGGAAGGCGAGCACACCATCATCGGGAAGATCCCCCGGGAGCGGCTGAACCAGATCGCCTCGCGCAAGCTCTCCGCCCTCGGGATCCCGGTCCGGCTCGGCCCGGACCGCGAGACGCTCGAGGGGGACCTCGCCTTCGCGGGCCGGGTGCTCCACCCCGGCACCGGCCTGTCGATCCCGCGCGCCCGCTTCGTGGTGGTCGGCCACGACCAGCTCCGCTTCGCCGACGCGCCGCTCGCGGCGCTCGGCCCGGTCGGCTTCTACGATCACGAGCGGATGGTGCAGCTCGAGGCGGCGGTGGCCCAGGCGCTCGCGCAGCGGGTCGACACGCTGCAGGACGTGGCCGCGCGGATGCGGGCGCTCCGCCTGGAGGCGACGATAGACCCGGACCGGCTGGCGGTGCGGGCGGTGGTGAAGGCCCCGACGCACGCCTTCGAGCTCATAGGGGCTCCGGACGGCGTCCGCGTGACGCGCGTCGCGCCCGTCGGCGGCAAGCCGTTCGAGGTCCACGCCGAGTTCCCGCCGCTCGACCTCAAGGGCTTCGGCTCCGCGACGGACGTGGAGCTGTTCCTCTCCTCGTCGGTCGCGCGCATGCAGGCTGCACCGCCGCGCCCCCCGCCCGCGCCCGCCGCGGCGGCCGGCGGCGCCGTGCACGCGACGCCGGCGCCTCGCAACGCGCTCACGCTCGCCGTCCTCTCGCAGGTGTTCGGCGAGGACGCGATGCTCGCGCCGAACGCGATGGTGGAGCTCGTGCAGGAGTTCGAGCACGGCGGCACGCGCTACCGCTTCGTCGCGACGCGGGAGATGGGGACGCGGTTCAAGGGGCGGCTCATCGGCCCGAGCGGCGACGTGTGGGCGGACCGGTTCGAGCTCGGGAACTTCCCGGGCACGGCCAAGGTGGTCGCGCTCGCGCTCGGCGCGGCGGAGCCCGACGCCGCGCCCGAGGCCGGCGCCGGCCTGCCCGGCGCGGCGGGGGCGGGAGGCGAGGTCCCCGGCCACCTCCAGCCTCACCCCGGCGAGGTGTGGGTGATGAACGTCGTGGTCGAGGAGGCGGGCGGCGGCGAGGTCCGCTACGTCGGCACCGACATCGACGGCAAGCCCTACGGCGCGGCGCGCGTCCTGAAGCGCTCCGACTTCGAGGCGGTCTTCGCGGAGGACCGCGGCGGCTGGCGGCTCCTCATCCAGATCGACCAGGTGCAGGACGGGCACGTCATCTACCGGCAGCTCGACCGGCAGCGGCTGCCGATGGGCGCCCCGCGCAAGATGGCGGCGGCGATCCTCATCGCGAACTTCGTGCCCGAGGCGGCGGCCTACTGATGAGCACCGGCAACGCCCTCGCGGACCGCGTGCTCGCCGGCGAGGTGCGGGGCGCGGCGCGCCTCATGCGCGCGCTCGACGACGGCCTGCCGGGCGGGGAGGCGGCGCTCCGCGCGCTCTTCCCGCGCACCGGCCGCGCCTACGTGGTCGGGCTAACCGGGGCGCCCGGCGCCGGCAAGTCGTCGCTCACCGACCGGCTCATCGCACGGCTCCGCGCGGGCGGGCGGACGGTGGGCGTCGTGGCGGTGGACCCGACGAGCCCGTTCACCGGCGGCGCCATCCTCGGGGATCGCATCCGCATGCAGGACCACGCCGTCGACCCGGGCGTCTTCATCCGCTCCCTCGCGACGCGCGGCAACCTGGGCGGGCTCTCCCGCTCCACCGCCGAGGTCGTCCAGGTGATGGACGCGATGGGCAAGGACGTGGTGCTCGTCGAGACGGTGGGGGTCGGGCAGGACGAGATCGAGATCGCCGCGCTCGCCCACACCACCGTGGTGGTGGCGGTGCCAGGGCTCGGCGACGACATCCAGGCGATCAAGGCCGGGGTGCTCGAGATCGCCGACGTCTTCGCGGTCAACAAGGCCGACCGCGAGGGGGCCGACCGGACCGTGCGCGACCTGCAGGGCATGCTGGAGCTGCGCCACACGGTGGCCGCCCGCCCGGCGGACCACGACGCGGAGCACCGCACCACCGGCGCGCCGGCCCCGGCCTCCGCGCGCGCGGACGACGCCGGCTGGGAGCCGCCCATCGTCCGGACCGTGGCGCTGCGGGGGGAGGGGACCGACGACCTCCTAGCGGCCATCGAGTCCCACCGCGCACACCTCGAGGCGACCGGCGGGCGGCGCGCCCGCGAGACCGCCCGCGCCCGGGCCGCCTTCGTCGCGCTGCTGCGCGACCGGCTCCTCTCCGGCGCGCTCGCCCGGCTCGAGGCCGAGGCCGGGCACCTCGACGAGGTGGCGGCCCGCATCGCCGCGCGCCAGGAGGATCCCTACGCGCTCGCCGACGAGCTCGCGGCCCGGCTGCGCGCCTGATTCCGTGGAGAGACGACCGATGAGCGATGGCAACGGTGCGAACGGCGCAGGATCGGCGGAGCCTCCGCCGGATCCGGTCACCGCCCTCGAGGCGCGGCTCGGGTTCAGGCTCGCGGACCGCGCGGTCGCGCTCGCCGCCCTGACCCACAAGTCCTACGTGAACGAGCACCGCGAGGAGGCCGGGCTCGCCGACAACGAGCGGCTCGAGTTCCTGGGCGACGCGGTGATCGACCTCGCCGTCTCCCACCGGCTCATGCAGAACTTCCCCGGCGCGCGCGAGGGCGAGCTCTCGAAGATGCGCGCCGCGGTGGTGGACGAGCAGGGGCTCGCGCAGATGGCGCGGGCCCTCGAGCTCGGCGGGCTCCTCCGGCTCGGCCGCGGCGAGGAGCTGACCGGCGGGCGGCGCAAGGCGTCCCTGCTCGCCGACGCGATGGAGGCGGTCGTCGCGGCGATCTTCGTCGGCGCGGGGCTCGAGCCGGTGCTCGCGCTCGTGGACCGGTTCCTGGGCGAGGCCTTCGCGCGCGCCTCCGCCGGGACGCTCGACCGGGACTTCAAGACCCAGCTCCAGGAGCTCGCCCAGAGCCGGCTGCGCGCCACGCCGCGCTACCGCGTCGTGCGCGAGCTCGGACCCGACCACTCGAAGACGTTCGAGGTCGAGACCGACCTGCGGGGCGAGGTGGTGGGGCGTGGCGCGGGGCGGTCCAAGAAGGACGCTGAGCAGGCGGCCGCGCGGGGCGCGCTGGACCTCCTCGGCAGGCGGTTCGCGGACGACGTGGCGCCGGCCGTCGCGGCCGCGCCTGCAGCCTGGTCGGGCCCCCCGCCGCTGGAGGCCCCGGCGTGCCCGCCCCCGGAGGCCTCGGCCCCCGGCGAGGCCGCGGTCGCGCCCGCCCCGGCCATCGCGGTTTCCCTCGAGACCGCGCCGGATCACCCGCAGTCCGCCGGGGCCCCGTCCGCCGGCGGGCCGCCGCCCGCGCGACCGGCCGACGCGCCGGCCCGCAAGCGCAGCCCGCGGGCGCCCGGGCGGGGCGCACCGGCAGCGAAGACGGCGCGGGCGAAGGGCGCCGCCCGTGGTAAGAAGGCCCCGCCGGCGAAGCCCACACCCGCGAAGCGCGCCCGCAAAGGTGGACGCGCGAAGCGGTGAGCGGCGCCGCATTTCCCTTTGCGCCGTCCCCCCGCCCCTGGCTAGCATCCCGCGCATGATCCGATCCCGGCTCTCCCTCATTGCACTGGCAGTCACCGTCGCCGCGCCCGCCGCGCGCGCGCAGGCGCCCCAGGCTCCGGCGGCCGAGAAGGCCACCTACGCGGTCTTCGAGACCTCCCGCGGCACCATCGGCGTGCGGCTCCTGCCCCAGAAGGCGCCCAAGGCGGTCGAGAGCTTCGTCGGCCTCGCCACGGGGCGGAAGGCCTGGACCGACCCGTCCACCGGCCAGAAGTCCAGCTTGCCGCTCTACGACGGCACGCTCTTCCACCGGGTGATCCCGGGCTTCATGATCCAGGGCGGCGATCCACTCTCGCGCGGCGCGCCGGTCGGGCGCACCGCCAACGCGAGCGGCCGCCCCTTCGGCACCGGCGACCCGGGCTTCCGCTTCGAGGACGAGCTCGAGCCCCCGCCCGCGCGCCCCTTCGCGACGTCGTGCCAGCTCGCCATGGCGAACAGCGGCCCCAACACCAACGGCTCGCAGTTCTTCATCACCGAGGTGCCGACCGCGCACCTGAACCCGCGGACCTGCCCGAACGGCAAGAACGGCGTCTGCGGCTACGTACACTTCGGCGAGGGCGTCTGCGGCTGCGACCTCGTCGCGGCGGTCGCCCGCGGCGGCAACGGCCAGACCAAGCTCGTGAAGGTCACCATCACGAGCGAGCTGCCGACCTGCAAGTAGGGCGCGATTCCGCGCGCCCGAGCTCACCCGGTTCCGGACATCACAGAGGAGCGAAGACGACCATGGCAGACACCCTTTACGCGACCTTCAAGACGTCGATGGGCGAGCTCGTGGTGAAGCTCTTCCCGGAGAAGGCGCCCAAGACGGTGGAGAACTTCGTCGGCCTCGCCGAGGGGACGAAGGAGTGGACCGATCCCCGCAGCGCGCAGAAGACGAAGACCCCGCTCTACGACGGGACGATGTTCCACCGCGTCATCCCGGACTTCATGATCCAGGGCGGCGATCCGCTCGGCACCGGCACCGGCGGCCCGGGCTACAAGTTCGCCGACGAGATCGGCCCCGACAACAAGTTCGCGAAGCCCGGGCTCCTCGCCATGGCCAACGCCGGCCCGGGCACCAACGGCTCGCAGTTCTTCATCACCGAGGTGCCGACCCCCTGGCTCGACAAGGGCCACACGATCTTCGGCGAGGTGGTGAAGGGCGGCGAGCTCGTCCCCAAGATCACCCGCGCCGGCAACGGCAAGGTCAAGCTCGAGAAGGTCACCATCACCCGCGGCGCGATGCCCTAGATCGGCCCGGCCGCGAAGCGGCCGGACCCTCCGGGCAGCTCCGAACCCCCTGCTGCGCCTCGAACCCCCCGATCCCGGGGCCGCCCGGTCGCCCGGGCAGCGAGGCGTGATCACCTCCCAATGCCCCCCAAGAAGACCGCTCCGTACCGCGCCGGCCTCGTCGCCATCGTCGGCCGCCCCAACGTCGGCAAGTCCACCCTCGTCAACAAGATCACGGGCGAGCACCTCGCCATCGTGACGCCGCGCCCGCAGACCACCCGCACGCGCATCCTCGGCGTCTGGAACGGGTCGGGCGCGCAGCTCGCGTTCTTCGACACGCCCGGCCTGCACCGCGCCAAGGGGGCCCTGAACAAGCGGATGGTGGAGGTCGCGCTCACCACGCTCGGCGAGGTGGACGTGGCGCTCCTCCTGGTCGAGGCGGGCACCGGCCCCGACAACCGCGTCGAGATCGGCGAGGCCACGCGCTGGATCGTCGAGGAGGTCAGGAAGAGCGGGAAGCCGGCGGTGCTCGGGGTGAGCAAGATGGACCGCGCGCCGCGGCTGGCGCTCCTCCCGGTGATCGACGCGTACAAGGACCTGCACCCGTGGGCGGAGATCGTCCCGTTCTCCGGGCTCACCGGCGAGAACGTGGACCGGCTCCTCGCGGCGCTCGCCGCCCACGTCGGGGAGGCGGACGGGCCGCTCTTCCCCGCCGACGTCCTCACCGACCAGGCGGAGCGGCAGCTCGCGGCGGAGTACGTCCGCGAGCAGCTCATGCTCCAGACGCGGCAGGAGATCCCCTACGCCGCGGCCGTCGAGATCGAGGAGTTCGACGAGTCGGGCCGGCGGGACGACGGCGGGCTCGTCCGGATCGCCGCGCTCGTGGTGGTGGAGCGCGAGTCCCAGAAGGCCATCGTCATCGGAAAGGGTGGCGCGATGCTCAAGAAGATCGGCACGCGGGCCCGCCAGAACCTCGAGCGGCTCCTCGCGTGCAAGGTGTTCCTCTCCATCCACGTGAAGGTGGAGGAGGGCTGGACCGAGCGCGGCGCCGCGCTCGACCGGCTCGGCCTGCGCGGCGGGAGGGACGCGTGAGCGCCCCCCGCCCGCTGGTCGCCCTCGTCGGCCGGCCCAACGTCGGCAAGTCCACGCTCTTCAACCGGCTCGCCGGCCGGCGCGCCGCCATCGTGGAGGACGTGCCCGGCGTCACGCGCGACCGGAACTACGCCGACGCGCAGTGGGAGGGACGCGACCTCTCCATCGTGGACACGGGCGGCTTCGAGCCCCAGTCGCGCGACCAGCTCATCGTGCAGGTCCGCCGCCAGGCGCAGCTCGCCGTGGAGGAGGCGGCCGCGGTGGTGCTGGTGGTGGACGGCCGCGAGGGGCTCACGAGCGTGGACCGCGCCGTGGCGGAGCTCCTCCGCCGCGCCGGGAAGCCGCTCTTCGTGGCGGTGAACAAGGTGGACTCCGCCCGCACCGAGGAGGACATCCCGCTCGCCGACTTCTGGGCCCTCGGCTTCGGCGAGGTGCACGCCGTCTCGGCGGAGCACGGGCGCGGCGTGGCCGACCTCGTGGACGCCATCATCGAGAAGCTCGCCCTCCCGGCGGCGCCGCCGGCGCCCGAGGAGGCGGACGAGCCGGTCGAGGTGAGCGAGGACCAGCGGCCGACCGGCGACATCCGGCTCGCCATCGTCGGGCGGCCCAACGTGGGCAAGAGCACGTTCGTGAACGCGCTCCTCGGCGCGGAGCGGTTCGTCGTGTCCGACGTGCCGGGCACCACGCGCGACTCGATCGACTCGCTCGTCGAGCACAAGGACCGGCGCTTCGTCGTGACCGACACGGCGGGCATCCGGCGCAAGCGCGCCATCTCGCAGACGGTGGAGGCCTTCTCGGTGGTCCGCGCCATGAAGGCGATGGACCAGGCGGAGGTGGTGGCCTGCCTCCTCGACGCCACCGAGGCGGGGGTGGAGCAGGACGCGCGCCTCCTCGGCCTCGTGGTCGAGAAGGCCAAGGCGCTCGTGGTGGTGGTGAACAAGTGGGACATCGCCGAGAAGGAGGGCGCGACGCAGGACTGGTACCGCAAGGAGCTCCTGAAGCGGCTGCCGTTCGTGGCCTTCGCGCCGATGCTCTTCGTGTCGGCGAAGGAGGGGCGCGGGGTGACGAAGGTGCTCGACCGCGCCGCGCGGCTCGTGGAGCAGTTCCGCGCCCGGTTCCCCACCCCGCAGCTGAACGAGCTCCTCGAGGCGATCCAGGAGGAGCACCCGGCGCCGCTCGCCCACGGGCATCCGGTGAAGCTCTACTACGTGACGCAGGTCGCCTACGCGCCGCCGACGTTCCTCATCCAGTGCAGCCGGCCGGAGGCGATCGCCGAGCACTACCGGCGCTTCGTCGAGAACCGCTTCCGGGAGGCGTTCGGACTCGACGTCCCGATGCGGCTCATCTTCCGGGAGCGCAAGCGGCGCGCGCGCCCGCCGAGGCGTCCGGAGTAGCCAGGTTTCGCGCTTGACCCCGCCCGGGCGCCCGCCCTAGATTGGCCCGGTTTTTCTCGGGAAATCCCCGCCTCGCCCGCTTCGAGAGGATCCATGTCGAGCCCCGACGTCATCACCCGCAAGGACATGAAGGAGCCGGACCGGTTCCAGCAGACCGCCACCCGCACGGCGGGCTGGATCGCGTCCCACCGCAAGCCGGTGCTCGCCGCGCTCGGCGTGCTCGTCGGGATCGTCGTGATCACCACGATCGTCTCGGCCGTCCAGGCCCGGCGGGAGGCCAACGCCGGCGCCGCGGCCGGCGCGCTCCTCACGACGCTGTCCGCCACGGTGAGCTCGGTGCCGCTGCCCGGGAGCCCGGGGCCGTTCTTCCCGAGCGAGGAGGCGAAGCAGCGGGCGGTGGTCGCCAGCGCCGACGCCATCCTGGCCGAGTACGGCGGCACCGGCCCCGGCGAGATCGCCGCGCTCGCCAAGGGCGACGCGCACCTCGCGCTCCGGGAGTGGGACGCGGCCAGCCAGGCCTACGACCTCTTCCTCGCGAAGGCGGGCAAGGGCGACACCCTGCGCTTCGGCGCGCTCGAGGGGCTCGCCCTCGCCGCGGAGGGGAAGGGGGACCTCGCGGCCTCGGCCGCCGGGTTCGAGCGGCTCGCGGGCGAGGTGCCGGCGTTCGCGGATCGCGCCGACCTCGAGCGGGCGCGCGTGCTCGCGCAGGCCGGCAAGGTGGACGAGGCGAAGCAGCTCCTCGCCGCGTTCCCCGAGAAGCACAAGGAGTCGCTCCTCGC
>Ga0184637_10000026_pt1 | contig 92700 bp, 74 predicted proteins | sample PLM3_127_b2_FD_133143 | JGI IMG/M metagenome (GOLD analysis project Ga0184637, IMG submission 133143) | Groundwater sediment microbial communities from an aquifer in East River, Colorado, USA - PLM3_127_b2 | ecosystem: Environmental > Terrestrial > Soil > Riparian zone | place: USA: East River...
AGGTCGAAGGCGCGGACCGTGCCGCCGACGAGGTAGCCGAACGGGCCGACGAGCTGCAGCCGCACCGGCGCGTCCGCGCGGAAGCCGTCCGGCAGGCTGACGCCGCCGACCGGCGTCGGCCGCAGGGAGCCGAGCCACCACGGCCGCAGATCCCAGCTCTGCACGCCGAGGTTCGAGGCGACGTAGAGCACGTCGCCCGCGAGGACCGGCGACTGGAGCGGCTCCGCCGTCTCGATCGGCTGGCTGCCGTTCGGGAAGGCGGCGCCGGTGCCGTCGAGGTTCGGGCCGAGCTGCGCGAGCACGAGGCCGTAGCGCGGGAACCGGTACTCGGGATCGTGCACCGTGTACGCGATGGTCGGGCCGGCGACCGAGAGGCCGGTGATGCCCCCCTCCCACCCGGGCGTGAAGCTCTGCAGCGCGGCGACGGCGCCGCCCGCGGGAACGGTGGAGACGTCGTACACGCGCACCTCGTGGACGAGCGCGGCGCCCTGGGCGAGCGGCGCGTAGAGCCGGTCGCGCGCGAGCGCGAGCGTCGTCACGGCGCGGTTCGCGAGCCCGACGGCGGTCGTGGTGCGGAGCGCCATCGCCGCCGGGTTGCGGACGTCGATCACGTCGATGCGCGCGCCGACCCCGCCGTTCCGCGCGACGAACAGGGCCTCCCCGTCCGTCGCCATCGCGACCGGCTCCTCCGTGCCGGCGAGCGTGAGGCGCCCGAGGTAGAGCCACGGGGTCGCCGACGGGTCGAACGCGTCGACGGTCGGGCTGCCCGCGAGCCGCGCGGTCGCGACGAAGACCACGCCGTCGGCGTGCGCCATCGCGCGCGCGCCGCGGAGGGAGTCGGCGGTCGCGTCCGGGGGCACCCCCGCGCGCAGGTTGCCCGGTCCCGCCGAGGGCGCGGCGAGCGTGCCCTCCGCGGTGGAGCGCTCGTCGAGCAGGTACAGGCGGGACGCGTCGTTCAGCACGGTCGGCCCGGCGAACCAGACGTTCATCCCGTCGGTCGCGAGGGCCGCGCCGGGGTTCCAGGCCGAGGAGACGTCGTAGCTCTTGAGGAGCCGGCCGCCCTCGAGCGCGGCGGGGGTGAGCAGCGCGATGCCGTTCCGCTGGCAGCTCGCGGCGTACCAGCCGTCGCGGTGCACGAGCGAGCCCGGCTCGCCCGAGCCGTCGGCGGCGCAGGTGGAGAACCGGATCGCGCCGTCCACGGCGGCCGTTCCGCGACCGGCGAAGGCCGGGCCGCTCGAGCCGGAGACCGGGGCGAGGCCGGTCACGTAGCCGGCCTGCAGCTGGGCGGGGCCGGCGACGGGGTGGAAGGCGGGCCCGGTGACGAACGGGCTGGCCGGGCTCGCGACCGAGAGCTGGAAGCTGCCCTCCGGGGTGGACGCGATGGCGTAGTCGCCCTTCACCGTCAGGCTGTCCCCGGGCGCGCCCGGGTAGACGGCCGCGCCGGACAGCGCCGCGAGCGCCGCCCCGTTCCACGAGAACGTGCGCAGCTCGCCGGCGCCGCCCGTCCCCATGAGCGCGTAGACGACCGCGTCGTACGACGTGACGCCGGACGAGTCGCGGCGGGCCGCGAGCGCGCTGATCGTGCCGTTGGGCGGCGCGAGCGTGGTGACGAGGCTCGCCCCGCCGCTCACGACGGTCGAGACGTCATAGACGCGGATCCCGGCGGCGGCCGCCACGAACGCGAAGCGCCCGACCACCGCCACGTCGCGCGTGTCGCCCGCCGCGAGGGTGACGCGCAGCGTGAGCGTCCCGTCGGAGTTGAGGCGGAACACGTCCACGCCGGCCGTGCCGGCGACGGCATAGAGGAAGCGGCCGTGCACGACGAGCCTGCGGTAGCTCCGCCCGGCGACGAGCCGGCTCGCGACGACCCGCGGCGTGTACGGGTTCGAGAGCTCGACGGTGTGGATCCGGTCGCCGTGCGACACGTAGAGGAGGTGATCCGACTCCGCGAAGTGCTCGGGCGGGATCTCCTCGAACGGGAAGGCGGTCTGGGTGATGGCCGCGCCCGCCACCGTCCAGCGCTGGAGCGACGTGGTCCCGATGCCGTTGGGCTCGACGGTGAGCAGGCGGGTCAGCCCGCCGAAGGTCCGGAACGCGGCGGCGGTGCGCGGCTCGTAGTCGGACCACGCGGTGCCGGCGGCGGCGAGCGAGAGCCCCGAGACGTTCACCTGCGTGACCAGCGGCGAGCCCAGGCCGCCCGCGGTCCACACGTAGAGCTGGCCCGCGATCGAGGCGCCCACCACCGGCCGCCCGCCGTCGGAGGCGGCGTCGGGGAAGACGGTCGCGACCGACTGCGGGCTCGCGTCGCCGGGCAGGTAGCTCGCCACCACGGCGTCGCCGCTGCCGGACGAGACGAAGGAGGCGAAGACGCCGCCGTCGAGCATCACCACGGGCGGGTCGCCGGGCGCCCCGTCCACGGCGAGGGTCCAGCCCGCGTCGTCCTGGAGCGGCGTCGGCGCGACGAGCGGGTACACGTCGCCCGAGAGCGCGTCCGAGAGCTCCCACGCCTCGAGCTCGGCCGCGAGCCCCTGCTCGAGCAGCATCGGCACGCCGTAGACGTAGAGCTCGGTCCCGTTGAGCCCCGCGGCGTGGACGGTGCGCAGCGGCGTCGCCCGGTCGGCGCGCGCCACCTGGCGGAGGAAGGAGAGGTTGCCGCTCTTGAACGTGAACGCGCGGATGCCGGCGTGGTCCACGGTCACGACGAGCGGCTCGCCGCCGACGGTGGTGGCGAAGACGTGCGTGGGGCGCACCGGCAGGATCGCCTCGATGGTGCCCACCGCCGGCGCCGCCGCCGTCCCGACGAGCGGGAAGAAGACGACCGGGGCGGCGGCGCGGAACGCGTCGCGGTCGCCGCGGAACTCGCCCTCGAGCGTGCTGCCGGCGGGCAGCACGCAGTGGCCCGCGGTGAGGTGGCGCGTGCAAGCGAACACCGCGAGCGTCCGCCCGTCGTCGGGCACGAGGTCCGGCAGGAACGCGCGGCCGGTCACCACCGGCGCGGCGCCCTCGTTCCCGATCTGCAGCTGGACGATGGCCTGGTTCTCGCCGAGGTACGCCCAGGTGCCGCCCGCCGTCGAGATCGTCCCGGCCGAGCGCGGCAGCCCGGCGAACGTCGAGAGGAAGCGCGGGTTGGCGCGGTTCGGCACGGCGAGCCGCTCGCCGGAGGGGCCGCTCCGGTTGCCGGCGGCGTCCACCGCCTCGACCGAGACGTAGTACGGCAGCCCGGGCGTCAGGTTCGTGAGCGTGAAGCTCGGGGCGAGCTGGCCGGCGCGCGCCCCGGCGGAGATCGGGGACGGCCCCTGCGCGGCGCCCGTGCCGGCGGCGTCGCCCGCCGCGTTGCCGTAGCGGACGACCCAGTCCACCACGTCGGTGTCGCCGGTCGCGTCCCAGGTGACCGTCACGCTGTCGCGCGAGGACCGGAGGTCCACGATGAAGGGCGGGAACGGCGCGACGTCGTCGTGCAGGATGCGCACGAGGCTGCCGGGGCTGGCGTTGTAGGCGGCGTCGCGCGCGCGGACGCCGAGGGCGGACTCGCGGTTGGCCGGGAGCGCCCACGCCGAGGGGAGGGTGGTGGAGGTGCCGCAGTCGGTCCACTGGGGACCGTAGGACGGCGCGTCGCCGCCGAGGCACTGGTAGACGACGCCGCTCGTGGCGTCGAGCGCGGCGGTGATCTGCGGCGACCCCGCCGCCGGCGCGGAGGGCCACCGCTGCGTCCCCGAGGCGACGTTCACGAAGCTCGGGTTCGAGGGGGGCGTCGTGTCGAGCGTCACGTTCGCCGCCACGGCGCTCGCGGGCGCGAAGTTCCCGGCGGCGTCGCGGAAGACGACGCACGCGCGCTTCGGGCCGTCGGCCCCGGGCAGCACCACCGTCGCGGTGCGCGCCACCGGCTGCCAGGCCGGCGCCGCGAGGAGGACCGCGCAGCTCGCTCCGCCGGTGGGATCGATCGCGAGGGCCATCTCGGCCGCGTCCGCGTCGGCCGGCGCGAGCTGCAGCACCACGGCGGGGGACGCGGAGAGCGTCGCGGAGATCGCGCCGTTCCCGAGCGTGCCCGCGATGGCAAGCGTGCCCGGTCCGGGCGCGCTCCGGTCGAGCCGGACGGCGGCGCTCGTCCCGCCGCCCTCGACACCGGCGGCGTTGCGGAACGAGACCGAGACGAGGTGCGGGCCGTCGGACGCGCCGAGGTCGACGATCGCGGCCGTCGCGTAGGCGACCCAGCCACCTGGGGCCGCGACGCCGTCGACGAGGAAGCGCATCTCGGTCGCGCCGCTCGCCGTGACCGCGACGCTCGCGAGCCGCTGGCTGGTCGCCGCGGCGCCGCCCGCGACGACGAGCGTGCCCGCCTGCGGCGGGGTGGCGAGGAGCGCGATCGCGGCGTTCGCGACCAGGCTCTCGTTGCCGGCGGGGTCCCGGAACTGCGCATAGACGGTCTTCGCGCCATCGCCCGGCGTGACGAACCAGGCGAGCTCCGGCGCGTAGGGCTGCCAGCTCGCGCCGGCGAAGCCGGCGGCGTTGGAGAGCCGGACCTGGAGGTTCTCGCGCGCCGCCCCCGCGTTCGCGTCGTCGGCGGAGAGCGAGGCGGTGACGAGCGGCGTCCCGGTGGTTCCCGGGGCCGCGCCCGCGCCCCCCGACAGCCCCACCGTGGCGTTCTCCGGCTCGGTCCGGTCGAGCACGATGCTCGCCTGCGCGGCCGTCGAGACGTTGCCGGCGCGATCCACGAACCGCGCGTGCACGGTCCTCGGGCCGTCCGCCTCGCCGAGCGGCCAGGTGGTCGCGACCGCGTACGGGAGCGCGAGCGTCTGGCCCGGCGGGAACGTGGGATCGGCAGAGAGCTCGACGGACGCGAGGCCCGAGGCCTCCGCGCCCGCGATCGCCGGGGCGTCCTCCGCCGAGAGTGCGAGGCCGACCACCGTGCTGCGGGTGTACGCCGCGCCGCCCTCGACGACGACGGACGGGACCGCCGGTGCCCGGCGGTCGAGGACCACCGAGGCGCTCGCCGGCGCCGACGCGGTCCCGCCCGCGTCGTAGTAGACCGCGTACACCTCGTGGCGGCCGTCGGCGTCGCCGAGCGTGAACGGGAAGAGCGTGCCGGGCCCGCCGTACGGGCGCGGCGCGGCGGGGCTCGCGAGCGTGTCGCCGCGCGCGGGGTCCGCGAAGGCCGGGTCCTCGCTCACGCGGAAGCCCGCGGCGGTGGCCGCGTCGAGCACGAGCGTGACGGCCCGGTCGGCGGTCACCGCGCCCTGCTGGATCGCGAGCGCGCCTCCCTGGCGCGCGAGCGTGAGCGTCCCCGCGTCGGCCGTCGCGCCCGCCGCCACCGTGAGCGACGACCGCACGACGCGCCCGTACCCCTCGCGCCGGGCCGCGACCTCGTACACCCCGGCGACGAGCCCGTCGAAGGCGAACGCGCCCGAGGCGCCCGTCACGAGGGCGAGCCCGGTGCCGGTCAGGTCCACCACCACGCCGGAGGCGTCGGCCGCGTCGGCGAGCGCGACCGTGCCCGCGATGCGCCCGCGCCCGAGCGCGAGCTCGAGCGGCGCCCCGAGCACGCGCAGCTCGCCGCCGGCGAGGTTCAGCACCGGCACCGAGGCGCCCGTGAAGCCGTCCTTCGCGGCGCGCAAGAGGTAGCTGCCCGCCGGGATGCCGGTGAGCGTGAACCCGCCCGCCGCGTCGGTGAGGCCGGTGATCCCGGTGCCCTCGAGCGTCACGAGCGCGTCGGCGAGCGGGCCGCGCGAGCCGTCGGGGCGCTCGCCCTCGACGGTGCCGGCCACGCTCGCGGGGTTCCCCGGGAGCGTGACGGGATCGAGCGCGCGCGTCTCCCCGCGCCCCACCGTCACGCCCGCGACGTTGGCCGTGACGAAGTCGTCGCGCGTGAACCGGAGGTCGTACGTCCCCTCGCTCACCGTGAGCAGGAAGCGCCCGTCCGACGCGGTCACCGCGGTGAACGCGCGCCCGACCGCCTCGACCAGGATGCCGCCGTGGCTCGCCTGGCCCTCGAGAAGGGCCGTGCCCTCGAGCGTCGCCGCGTCCACGCCGAGGAGTGGCACGAGCGCGAGGTCGCCGAGGTCCACGTCCGCGCCCGCGGCGAGCGCGAGCGGGACCGCGACTGGCACGAAGCCGGGGGGCGCCGCCTCCACGACGTAGCTCCCGGGCACGACGTCGGGGAACAGGAACGCGCCGCCGCCGGAGGTCGGGACCATCCGCACGAGCGCGCCGTTCTGGCGGAGCGCCACGTCGAGCCCGTCGCTCGACGCGAGCCCCTGCGGCGCGAGCCGGCCGGCCACGCGCGCGGCCGCCTGCTGCTCGGGTGGCGTCGCCCGGTCCCACGGGTTCACGGGATCCACCTGCGTCGAGCAGGCGGTGAGCGCGGCGAGCGCGAGGGCGAGGCGTCGCATGCGACCTCCGGCCGCGCCGGACGTCGCGGGCGCCCTCAGGTTTATCGCATTCGCGCGCGGATTCGCCGGGGCCGCCGTCACACGGGCCGGGGACTCGGGGGATCACCCACCGTGGATCACAGCCGGGCGCCCACCGCGGCTCACACCATCGCCGGAACGCCCACCTTCGCCAGCGCGTCGAGCAGCTCCTTCACCCCGAACGGCTTCGGGAGGAACGCGTCGGCGGCGACGCCGGCGCGTGCGGACGCGCTCGGGTGACCGGTCGTGAGGATCACCCGCACGCCGGCGAGGCACGGGTCGGCGCGGATCCGCTCGACGACCTCGCGGGCGCTCAGGCCGGGCATGAGCAGGTCGAGCAGCACCACCGACGGGATCGGCTCCTCGCCCAGGGCGGCGAGCGCGTGTGCACCGTCGGAGGAGGCGCGGACGCAGTACCCCTCGCCCTCGAGGCACTCGACGAGGTTCTCTCGGAGCGCCTCGTTGTCGTCCACGACCAGGATGCACGGGGGGGCTGCGGTCATGCTGGCGAGCGGACTTGTAGGCTCTGTCCCGCCGGGGTGCAAGCCGAAGCGCGTGGGCCCACGCGCGAAATACGGCCGGGCAGGCGAGGGTAGGATGGGCGCGATGATCACGTTCCTGCTCTGGATGGTGCTGCTCGTCGTCTCCTGGCCGCTCGCGCTGCTCGTCCTCGTGCTCTTCCCGCTCGTCTGGCTGCTCCTGCTGCCGTTCCGCCTGCTCGGGATCGCCGTCGAGGGCGTCTTCGCGCTGCTCCGCGCGATCCTCTTCCTGCCCGCGCGGCTCCTCGGCGGGCCTCGCGCGCTGCGGAGCTGACGAGCGATCGACCGGGGGCGAAGGCGGCGGGTCGGGGTCGAGGTCGGGACCCCGCTCGTCCTCGACGAGCCGACGAACCACCTCGACCTGCCCGCGGTCGAGCGGCTCGAGGCCGCGCTCGCGGCGAACCCCGGCGCCCTGCTCCTCGTCTCGCACGACGACGCCTTCGCGTGCGCGGCGACCTCGGCCCGGTGGCGCATCGCGTCGGGCCGGCTGGACGTCCGGTGAGCCCGCCGGGCGCGTGACGTGGGGCGCCCGCCCCGTTATCCACGGCGCGACCGCCCCTGGCCGGCGGCCCGCCGCGGCGCCAACGTCGAGGGGACGCACCGAGAAGTGGAGGAGACGGATGACCCCGACGGAGCGCGCCATCGCTGGCCTCCCGCTGCACCTGCGCCGCTACGTGGTGGCGCAGGATCACGGCGCGTACACGCCGCGCGACCACGCCGTCTGGCGCCACGTGCTCCGCCGGCTCACCGCGCACCTCGCGGAGCGAGCGCACCCTCGCTACCTCGCCGGCCTGGAGGCCACCGGCATCGACGTGGAGCGGATCCCGAGCCTCGACGAGATGAACCTCCGGCTCGCGCGGGTGGGCTGGAGCGCGGTCGCGGTGCGCGGCTTCATCCCGCCGGCGGTCTTCACGGAGATGCAGAGCCGGCGCGTCCTCGCGATCGCCGCCGACATCCGGACCCACGAGCACATCGAGTACACGCCGGCGCCCGACATCGTGCACGAGAGCGCGGGGCACGCGCCCTTCGTCGCCGACCCGACCTACGCCGAGTACCTCCGCCGCGCCGGGGAGGTGGGCTTCAAGGCGATCGCCTCGGCGGAGGACCAGGTGGTCTTCGAGGCGATCCGCAACCTCTCCATCGTGAAGGAGGACCCGGCGGCGTCGCCCGAGGAGGTGGCGCACGCGGAGGCGCGGCTCGAGGCGGCGGGGGGCAGCGTCTCGTACGCCTCCGAGTCCTCGCGCGCGAGCCGGCTCTACTGGTGGACGGCCGAGTACGGCCTCGTGGGCACGATCGAGGCGCCGCGGCTCTACGGGGCCGGGCTCCTCTCCTCCATCGGCGAGGCGGTCCACTGCCTGACCCCGGCGGTGCGCAAGGTCCCGCTCACCGCCGCCTGCGCCGACGTCGCCTTCGACATCACGCGCATGCAGCCGCAGCTCTTCGTGGCCCGCGACTTCGATCAGCTCTTCGAGATCCTCGACGAGGTCTCGGCGACGCTCTCCTGGAAGCGCGGCGGCGACCACGGGCTCGACGAGGCCCGCCGCGCGCGCACGGTGAACCACCTCGTCCTCTCCGGCGGGCGCGAGCTCTCGGGCAAGGTGGTGGAGCGGATCCCCGCCGCCGTCGAGGTCGCGCCCGGGCTCGCCACCGCCCTGGCACGGCTCGAGGGTCCCGCCCTCCTGTCGCGCGGCGGGGCCGCGGCCGGCAAGCCCTGGCCGGGCGAGGTGCTCGTCGCCTTCGGCCAGGGCGCGCTCCCCGAGCGCGGGGCGTTCACCCTGCGTCTCGCGTCGGGGCTGGCGCTGGAGGGCTTCGCGGTGGGCGGCGGGGAGGTGGTGAACCTGCGGGGCGCCCTCGCGGGCCGGCGGCTCGAGCTGCCGTCCTGGGCGCTCCTGTTCGTCTCCGAGGACCTTCGCTCGGTGGCCGGCGGCCCGGCCGATCCCGGCGCCTGGGACCGCTGGTTCGGCGAGCTCTCCTCGTTCACGGAGGGAGAAGGCGAGGCGCGGGCCCGGGCGCACAAGGTGGCGGGGCTCGCGCCGGAGCGCGCGGCGCTCTACGCCGAGGTGCGCCGGCAGCGCGAGGCGGGCGGCGCCGCGCCCGGGCGGCTCGACACGCTGCGCGAGCGGGCCGTGGCGTTCCCCGGCGAGTGGCTGCTGCGCGACGAGCTCGACGAGCTCGCGGGCGGCGCCGCGGAGGCGCCCACCCACGCGCCGGCCTGAGCGCGCCGACGCTACTCCGCGACGAGCGTGCCGTTCGAGAGCAGCGTGCGCGTGGAGCTGTAGGTCCCGCAGGTGGTCGTGACGGTCGCGGTGAGCTGCGCCGTGCCGCCCGTCGTCACGCTGACCGTGGCCGGGCTCACCGCCACCGAGAGCACCTCGTCGTTCGCGGTCACCGTCGCGATCGCCGTCCGCGTGGGGTCGGCGCGGCTCGTCGCCACCACGTGATACGTGCCCGACGCCCCGGGGGCCGTGTAGACGCCGGCGGCGGTGACGGTCCCGCCCGCGGCGCCCTCCTGCACGGTCCACGTCACGGCGGTGTCGGACGCGCCGGTGACGGTCGCGCTGAGCGTCACCGAGCGGCACGCGCTCACCTCGGCCGTGGCCGGGCTCACGGTCACCACGACCGGCGGGGGTGGCGGGGGCGGCGGGGGCGCCGTGACGGTCACCACCGCGGTGGCCGAGCGCGACACGTCCGCGGCGCTCGTCGCGACCACGCGGCACGTGCCGGCCGAGGACGGCGCCGTGTAGAGGCCGGCCGTCGTCACCGCCCCGCAGCCGGCCCCCTCGGCGATCGACCAGATCACGTCGGTCGCGGCGCTGCCCGTGACCGTCGCGCCGAACGCCACGGTGCCGCCCGTCGCCACCTCCGCGTCCGGCGGCTCCACGCGCACCTCGATCCCCTGTGCGCCGGGCTCGGGCGCCGCCGCCGGCGCGACCTGCCCGGCGTCGCACGCGGCGAGCAGTGCGGTGAGGAGCAGGACGGCGGCCTTCGCCGGGACGTGAGGGGAGCGGAGCATGCGAAGCCTTTCGCGGGGGCGCGGAGCCGTGGTGGCGCCGGAGTGCCATGTCCCAGCGTCACCGGAACATGAGATGATCCGAAATACTTCCGATACGCTGGCCGCGAAACCCGCCAACGAACGGGAGACGATGTCGGTCGAGGTGAGCCCCGGCGTCAGCGGCGCGGATGCAGTCCGGCGAGCGTCGACGCGAGGCGGCTCGCGTCGGACGCGAGCACGAAGCAACGCCCCGAGGCGTCCACGCGGCTCTCCCGGATCCCGGGCATGTCATCGAGGCGCGCCAGCACGGGCGCGAGGTCGCTGCCTCAGCCGAGGCCCGCCACGGGACCTCAGCCGAAGCCGGACGCGACGAGCACCACCTCCGCCGTCACGAGGGCCTTCGCACGGAGGCGTCGGGCGGGAACGGCCGCTCCCGCCGCCGGGCGAGCCAGGTCACGAGCGGCGCGTCGTTCACGCGGATGTGGAAGCGCAGCCACTCGGGCGCGCGCGTGCGGACCCAGTCGGCGGCGGCGGCGCCGCTTCCCGGCGTCGCGAGATCGGCGCGGGCGCGGGCGAGGTCGGCGAGGAAGAGCTCGTGCGCGGCGCGGTGGCGCGTGCGCTCCGGGTAGCCCGTCTCGTCCATGAGGGCCTCCTCGCGCGCGAGGTGGACGAGGAGGACGTCCGCGAACGCGGAGATGGCGCCGGCGACCTCGCGCGGGCCGCGGTCGAGCGCCTGCGCGGCGGAGTCGAGCCGCCGGAACAGCTCGACGTGATCGCGGTCGAGCTCCTCGTGGTTGAGCGTCAGATCGGGCGACCAGCTCTGGCCCATGGTCCCTCCCCAGGAGAGGTCACCATCCCGCACCGCGTCGAGCGCGGCAAGGGCTCCGACGTGCGCGTGCGCCCGCGCGCGCAGCTCACGGCGCGGGGGAGCGCGCCGCGATCGCCTCCGCGTCCCGGCAGCTCTCCGCCTCGCCGAGGGCGCAGGACTCCTCGAGGTACCTGAGCCCGGCGAGCGCGTCCTGCGGGCGGCCGTCGCCCGCGTAGCTCCGGTAGCCGAGCAGCCGCGCCACCCGCGCGGCGGCGCGGCGGACCTCCGCGCGCAGCGGCGGGTCGGGCGTGTCGACGAGCGCGCGCAGCGCCTCGAGGGCGGGCTCGAGGCGGTCCTCGCGCGCGGCGAGCAGCGCCTCGTAGTACCCGAGCGCCGGCGTGTCGAGCCCGCGCGCGCGCGCGGCGGCGGCGAGGCGTCCGGCCTCGGCGTCGTCCTCGCGCCGGAGCGCCGCGTGGATCTCGCGCTGCAGCTCCAGCGACTCGAAGCCGGTCACCCCGCCGCGCGGCCAGGCGGCCGCCGTGCAGAGCGCGGCGAGGACCCCCGCGAAGAGCGCCCAGGGCCAGCGGGCGCGAGCGTCGGGGCGGCTCGCGAGCCAGCCCGCCCACGCGCCCGTCGCGAAGCCGCCGGCGTGGGCGAGGTCGTCGGGCGGCATCACCTCGCGGAGCAAGAGGGCACCGACCGCGCCCGCGGCGAGCGCGGCCACGAGCAGGTGCGTGCCGCCGCTGCGCAGGAAGGCGCGCCAGCTCCCGAGCCGCCGCCGGTGGAGCGCCACGAGGGCGCCGGCCGTGCCGAGCACCGCCCCCGACGCGCCGGCTGCCACCGCGTCGTGGCCGAGCAGCGAGAGGGCGGAGCCGCCGAGGGCGCTCGCGAGGTAGATCGCGACGAAGTGCCGGCTCCCGAGCGCGCGCTCCACCAGGCTCCCGGCGAGCACGACGCCGAGCGCGTTCCCGAGGGCGTGCCACCAGCCGCCGTGGAGGAACGCGGCGGTGAGCAGGCGCCAGACCTCGCCGTCCCACACGCGCCCGCGCTCGAGCGCGCCGAGCTGCACGAGCAGCGCCGGGTCCTCGAGGGACCCCTGCCGCGCCACCCACGCGTGCACGGCCAGGTTCAGCGCCGCGAGGGCGATCGCCGCGGGCGCGGCCGGAAACGCGAGCCGCACGCCAGCCCGGGCGGGTAGGGCATCCATCGGCGGCGGAGCATATCGGGCACCCACCTACGTGTCGCCTGGACGGGTGGGGTACGATGTGGGCGCGTGATGGAGTTCATCGCCAACCCGCGCCGGGGCCCTCGCGCCCCCGTACGCTGCAGCGCCCGCGTGATCGCGGCGGCGGCGACGTTCGACGGACACACCGAGGACGTGGGGTCCCACGGATGCCAGGTGATCTCGCCGAAGCTGATCCGGAAAGGCGAGCCGGTGCGGGTGACGCTCTCGGACGTGCGCGTCCGGGAGCGGCTCGCGGTGGCGGGGCGCGTGGCCTGGGCGAGCCTCGAGGCGCCGTTCCGCGTCGGCATCGCCTTCGACGAGGCGCAGCTTCGCTCGAGCAAGCGGTTCGTCGGCGAGCTCCTGCAGGCCTACCCGAGCCTCACGCCGCCGCCGCGCGTTCCGGCGCGGATCCCGCTCGACGCGTGGGTCTACCTCGCCGCGCCGCCGCGCCTCGTCGTCGACTTCTCTCGCGCCGAGGTGTCGCTGCTCCGGGCGGTCGCGAGCGGCGCGCGGATCGACGACCTCCTGGCGCGCTTCCACGACTGCTGGCCCGCCACGCAGGGCGCGCTCTACTCGCTCCTCGCCCGGCGGCACGTGACCCTCTCGCGCGGCGCCGCGGTCCTCCCCGAGGCCTGGCGGAAGCTCCTCGCCGACCTCGAGGGCACGCTCGAGGTGGAGGCGCTCGCGCCGGAGCGACCGCTCGAGCCGCCGCCGCTGCCGGCGTGGGCCCATCCGCCGCCGACTCCCGCGGCGGGCGCCGCGCCGACGCCGGCCGGGCCGGGGGCGGGCGACCCCGGCCTCGACCCGGTGGGTTCTCGGGGCGATTTGCGTCACCGGCGGTGATCCGGGCCGAGGCCGGTCCGGCTCGGCCGTGCGGCGGCGACGCCGCGCGGCGCCCCTCACGCGGCGCGGGCGGCCCGGCTGGCACGCGGTCCTGAAAATGGACCGGATCCATCTGGAAAGAAACGAGAATTCCGGCCGGTTGCCTTGACGGGCCGCGCGGGCGGCTGATACCACCCGAGGCCGCCGACGTCCCCCCGCAGGACTCTCACGGAGGGTTTTCAACCCGATGCCGTACACGATCGTCCGCCGCGAAGCGTTCTCCGACACGACCTTCCTGTGGGAGGTCGAGGCCCCCGACGTCGCCGCCGCCGCTCAGCCCGGCCACTTCGTCATGCTCCGCCTGCACGACGGAGCGGAGCGCGTGCCGCTCACGGTCGCCGACTACGACCGGAAGAAGGGCACCATCACGATGGTCATCCAGGCGCTCGGCAAGACGACGCGCGAGATGATGACCGAGTACGCGGCCGGGGACACGTTCGAGGACTTCGTCGGCCCGCTCGGCCTGCCCCAGCACGTCGGCAAGCTCGGCCACGTGGTGCTGGTGGGCGGCGGCCTCGGCGTCGCGCCGGTCTACCCGCAGCTCCGCGCGTTCAAGGAGGCCGGCAACCGCACCACCGGCGTCATCGGCTTCCGCAACAAGGGGCTCGTCTTCTGGGAGGACAAGTTCCGCAAGCACTGCGACGACCTCGTCGTCTGCACGGACGACGGCTCCTACGGCAAGCCCGGGTTCGTCACCCAGGCGCTGAAGGAGATCTGCGAGAAGGACAAGCCCGACCTCGTCGTCGCCATCGGCCCGCTCCCGATGATGAATGCCTGCGTCGAGGCCACCCGGCCGTTCGGCGTGAAGACCATGGTCTCGCTCAACGCGATCATGGTGGACGGCACCGGCATGTGCGGCTCCTGCCGCGTCACGGTGGACGGCAAGGTCTCGTTCGCCTGCGTGGACGGCCCCGACTTCGACGGCCACAAGGTGGACTTCAGGGAGCTCCTCGCCCGCCAGAAGCGCTTCAAGCCGCAGGAGGTCCGCGCGAACGAGGACTACGCGCACGTCTGCAACCTCGAGAAGCAGCTCTTCGAGGAGGGCAAGCGCAACTACAAGAAGATCAAGGAGCTCGAGCCGAAGCAGACGCACATGCCCGAGCGCGACGCCCACGAGCGGGCGCGCAACTTCAAGGAGGTGAACCTCGGCTACGGCCTCGAGGAGGCCTTGAAGGAGGCGGAGCGCTGCATCCAGTGCGCGAAGCCCACCTGCGTCGCCGGCTGCCCGGTGTCGATCGACATCCCGCGGTTCATCCGCCACGCGGTCGTCCGCGACTTCGACGGCGCGCTCGCCGTGATCCACGAGTCCAACATCTTCCCCTCGATCTGCGGCCGCGTCTGCCCGCAGGAGTCGCAGTGCGAGGCGCAGTGCGTGATCGCGAAGAAGGTCGAGTCGGTCGGCATCGGCCGCCTCGAGCGCTTCGTCGGCGACAACGCCACGCCGCCGAAGGGCGTCCCGCCGCGCTTCGCGAAGAAGCTCGGCAAGGTCGCGATCTGCGGCTCCGGCCCGGCCGGCCTCGCGGTCGCCGCGGACCTCGTCCGCTACGGCGCCGACGTCACGGTGTACGAGGCGCTGCACGTGGTCGGAGGCGTGCTCCGCTACGGGATCCCGAGCTTCCGCCTGCCGCGCGAGATCATCGACCGCGAGGTCAAGTACCTGCGCGACCTCGGCGTGAAGTTCGAGACCAACAAGGTCATCGGCAAGACCTTCACCGTCCCGCAGCTCATGGGCGAGAAGGGCTACGACGCCGTGTTCCTGGCCGTCGGCGCGGGTGCCCCCGCGTTCCTCGGCATCCCCGGCGAGTTCGCGGGCCAGGTCTACTCGGCGAACGAGTTCCTCACCCGCGTGAACCTCATGGGCGGGGACAAGTTCCCGTACCAGGACACGCCCATCAGCCTCGGCAAGTCGGTGGTCGTCATCGGCGCCGGCAACACCGCCATGGACTGCCTGCGCGTCGCGAAGCGGCTCGGCGCGCCGACCGTCCGCTGCGTCTACCGCCGCAGCGAGGCGGAGGCGCCCGCCCGCATCGAGGAGCTCCGCCACGCCAAGGAGGAGGGGGTCGAGTTCTTCTTCCTCCACGGCCCCGTCGAGATCCGCACCGACGACGACGGCAACGTGAAGGGCATGAAGGTCGAGCGCATGGTGCTCGGCGAGCCGGACGAGAAGGGGCGCCGCAAGCCCGTCCCCACCGGCGAGATCATCGACCTCGACTGCGACACCGTGATCTACGCGCTCGGCACCAAGGCGAACCCGATCGTCACGCAGTCCACCCCGGGGATCGGCCTCACGAAGTGGGGCAACATCGCCGCCGACGACGGCCACGAGGGGGCGACGCAGGCGACCAACCTGCCCGGCGTCTTCGCGGGCGGCGACATCGTGACGGGCGGCGCGACCGTGATCCTGGCGATGGGCGCCGGCCGCCGCGCCGCGCGCGCCATCGGCGCGTACCTGACGACCGGCAAGAAGTGGCCGCTCACGAAGGAGGACGTCGCCGCCTTCAAGCCCGCCGCGCCGCTCCCGGCCCAGGATCCGGCCAGGTTCGCCGGCGCCAGCGCCGCGCCCGGCGCCCTGGAGACGCCCGCCATGATGTGCCCCAAGTGCCACCAGCCCATCGAGGGTGACGAGCAGTACGTCTGCTGCGCGGAGGCCTCCGTGCAGTGGCGCTGCCGCGACTGCGGCAAGGTGGACGAGGGCTTCGCGTTCCCCTACGGCATGTGCCCCGCCTGCGGCGGCAAGCTCGAGTCGCTCGGCGACCGCAAGCTCGACGACGCGGCGGCGCTCGACGCGATCCGCATCGCGTTCGAGATCGAGCTCGGCGGCATGGCGTTCTACACGCGCGCCGCGCAGGAGACGAAGGAGCCCGCCCTGAAGGACCTCTTCACCCGCTTCGCCGGGATGGAGCAGGAGCACATGGCGACGCTCTCGCGGCGCTATCACGCGCAGGTGCCGGAGCCGTCGGCGGGGTTCAAGGTGGAGCGGGCCGCCGTCTACGCCGGCATCCCGAACCAGCCCGACGACCCGGCCAACCTCTTCCGGATCGCCATCGCATTCGAGCAGCGCGCCGTGAAGTTCTTCACCGAGCGGATGGAGCAGACCGCGGCCGGCTCCGTCGAGCGCCAGCTCTACAAGGAGCTCGCGGCCGAGGAGCGGGAGCACGTGGACCTGCTCGTCACCGAGCTCGAGCGCTGGAAGCTGGGCAAGCCCGGCCTGCTGTAGCGCGCCGGCGAGCCTCGCGGGGACACGCGCCCGCCCGGTCCTGCGCCGGGCGGGCGCTTCAGCTCCAGCGGATCACGTAGACGAACCGGGGCGAGGCGGCGGTCCACTCCGCGACGCCGGACCCGGCGAGGCCGCAGGTGGCGGGCACCGCCGCGAGGCTGCCGATGAGCGGCAGCACCGTGGCCGGGTTGCGCAGCAGGAGCGGCACCGGCGCGTGGACGATCCGGACCTGGCGCGGCGCCGGCTGCGTCACGACGAGCTCGCCGCAGCCCGCGTAGAGCAGGCGCCAGGCCTGGGCGACGAAGGAGAACACGACCGCCGGGTTCCGCCGCTCGACGAGCAGGGCGGCCTCGTAGAACGCCCGCGCGAGCGGCGCGCTCAGCGTCGCGTCGAGCGCGGCCGCCCCCCAGCGCTCGAGGGCGTCGTCGCCCACCGCGGTGCGCGCCGCCTCGCACAGCTCGACGAGCCGCTCGGCCCGCAGCCAGGCGAGCCGCGGCGCGTCGTCGATGCGGCGCAGGGTCCCCGGGATCGCGGCGCGGATCGACGCCATCGCGTCGACCCCGAGCTCCGGCAGGGCGCGGACGAGCGACTTGAGGTGCGCGCCGCGGACGGCCGGGAGCGACGTCGTCATGCCGCGGAGGTCGCCGCGCCGGGCGTGGGGTGCCTGCCTTCCGGCTCAGCGTCCCCGCAGCGCGCCGCGCCGTCCCTGCTGCTGCGCGACGAAGGGGTTCGACGGCTTTCCCCCTCCGCCCGGCTTCGAGGCGGGCTTGGCGTCGGGGCCATGCGGGTGATCCTCGGCGAGCGGGGCCGTTGGCGCGCTGCGCTGCACGGGCTTGCCGCCCTTCTTTCGCTTCTTGCTCACGGGCATGGGGCGCAAGCTAGCACGGTCGCGGCGGAAATGGCCCGCCCGGCCCGCGGGTTGTCCGGTCGTTCCGAGGGGCCGGCCCGCCGTGTGAGGCGGAATCGCACATCCCGTTCCGGAGGCGTTCCGGTTCGGTGCCCCCGACTGCCTGAGGTATCTTGCCCGCCCTCCGGGAGGAGAGATGAAGAAGATCCTGAACGCGATCGCCTCGCTCAAGCTCGCCGTCATCCTGCTCGTCGTCCTGCTCGTCGGACTGTCCGCGGGCACGATCATCGAGTCGCAGACGAGCGTCGCCGTGGCTCAGCGGACCGTCTACTACGCGTGGTGGTTCCTGGCGCTCGAGGCGCTGTTCGTCGTGAACGTGGTCGCCTCGATCGTGGTCCACTTCCCCTGGGGCAAGGAGCGGCTCGGCTTCCTCCTCACGCACACCGGCCTCGTGGTGATCCTCGCCGGCGCCGCCACCACCTACTTCGTCGGGCTCGACGCGAACCTCGGGCTCTGGGAGGGGCAGAGCGGCGACCAGGCCAGCGTGACGACGCGCGACCAGCAGCCCTCGCACGACGTGACGCTGCCCTTCACCGTGAAGCTCATCGACTTCCAGATCGACTACTACCCGGGGACGATGCGGCCGGCGATGTTCCGCAGCCTCGTCGAGATCACCGACAAGGAGTCGGGGCAGACGTTCCCGGGCCGCATCTGGATGAACAACCCGCTCACGCACCGCGGGTACACGATCTTCCAGTCGAGCTACCAGCAGCCGGACGGGCCCGGCGGCCGCGAGGCGTCGATCTTCTCCGTCGCGAAGGATCCCGGCCAGTCCGTCGCGTTCGTCGGCTACTTCCTCGTGACGTTCGGGATGTGTGTCGTGCTCGCCACGCGCGTGGTGCAGGCCCGGCAGCGGGCGCGGCTCGAGGCGGAGCTCGGACTCGGCGGGCGCGCCGGCAAGGCCGCCGCGGCCGTCCTCGCCGCGCTGATCGCGACGGGCGCGTCCGCGGCGGGGGCCCCGGTGGCGTCGGTCGAGGCGCTCCGGCGGCTGCCGGTTCAGCACGACGGACGCACCATGCCGTTCGACACGCAGGCGCGCGAGGCGGTCTGGAAGGTGGCCGGCTCCACCTCTTGGCAGGGCGAGGACGTCGTGGCGACGGTGAGCCGCTGGGTGTTCGACCCGCAGACCGCGGCCAACCAGCCCGTCGTGAAGATCGACTCCGAGTTCGCGCGCGCGATGGGCCTGCCGGGCGTGGACCACGCCTCCTTCGCGCAGATCGTCGGCAACCCCGCGGCCATGAACCTCATGCAGCAGGCGCGGCGCGAGGCGATGGCCGAGCGGCGCCGCACCGGCGCGCTCGCCGAGGCGGAGAAGGTGGAGGAGCGGCTCGTGGTCATGCAGGGATTCCTCCAGCGCGAGGCGCTCCGCGTGATCCCAGTCGCGAACGATCCCGTCGCGAAGTGGGACGCGCCGCAGGTCGCCACCGCCGACGAGCTCGTGCAGCTCGGCACGGGGCCGCGCCTGCCTGGGTGGCCCACCGCCGCGGCGATCGAGCGGGAGATCGTCTACAAGAAGGTCCGGCCGACGCGGGTCGCCTGGGTCGTGCTGCTCGCCGCGCTGATCATCTCGATCCTCGCGTGGAACGGCCGGTCGAAGCTGCTCGACCGGCTGGCCCTGTCCGGCCTCGCGCTCGGGTTCGCCGTGATGAGCTGGGGCATCTGGCAGCGGTGGCAGGTCGCCGGGCGCATCCCCGCGTCCAACATGTACGAGTCGCTGCTGTTCCTGGCGTGGGGCGTCGGCCTGTTCGCGGTGGTGGCGTCCGCCTTCACGCGCAACCGGCTCGTCGTGCTGAACGCGAACGCCATGGCGGCGCTCACCATGGGCCTCACGGACCTCCTGCCCATGGACTCGTTCATCCACCCGATGGCGCCCGTGCTCTCCGGCACGCCCTGGCTCGCGATCCACGTGCCGATCATCATGGTCGGCTACGCGGTGCTCGCGCTCGGGGTGGTCATCGCCCACATGCAGGTGGCGTTCACGATCTTCAGGCCCACCCGGACCGAGCTCATCGACCGCATGTACGGCCTCAACTACTGGTACATGCACGTCGGGAACATCCTCCTGCTCGCGGGCATCCTCACCGGCTCGATCTGGGCGGCGTCCTCCTGGGGCCGCTACTGGGGCTGGGATCCGAAGGAGGTCTGGTCGCTCGTCGCGTTCCTCGCGTACATGGCGATCCTGCACGCGAAGGTCGAGAAGCTGCTCGGCAACTTCGGCGTGGCGGCGATCAGCATCCTCGCCTTCCAGACCATCCTCATGACGTACCTGGGCGTGAACTACGTGCTCGGGACCGGCATGCACTCCTACGGCATGGGCGACTCGCCCATCGTGAAGTGGATGATCGTGACGCTCGTCGCCGAGGTCTCGTTCATCGGCTGGGGGTGGCTCGCGCACCGCAAGCAGCAGGCCGCGCAGGTGGCCGCCGCGTAAGTAGGCGGTCCCGTCACGTCCGGCCTCACGGCGCCCAGCTCCGCACCGCGGGGCCGGGCGTCTCCGCGCCGGGCGCCGGCGTCCCGGGCGCATCGGCGAGCGCCGCCGGCGTGGGACGGCCGAAGAGCGAGAGGCCCCGCCGGCACGCTGCCGACGGGGCCTCCGAACACGAAGCGCGCCCTACAGGATTCGAACCTGTGGCCTTCAGCTCCGGAGGCTGACGCTCTATCCAGCTGAGCTAAGGGCGCTGACGAGCCGCCGGATCTAGTGCAGCCCCCGCCAGAACGCAAGCGCGTTCGCGGGCCTGGCGCGATCGGCCGCCCTCCAGGCGGGCGCGCCGCCGCGCCGCGCGCCCGGGCGACGGCCGCCTCGCGCCGCGCTCGGCGGGAACGCGAGCGCTGCGGGCCGGGACGCGGCCGGGCCGGGCAAGGGGCCCCGCTTGAAGGCGGCGAAGCGAGAATGCTACCAACCTGCCCCGTGCTGCCCATCCATTCGCTGGAACAGCTCCTCAAGGCGACGGCCCTCGTCTCGGCCGCCATCTCCGCCGCCATCCTCGTCTGGTACCTCGTCCGCCGGCCGTCGCTGAGCCGCCCGACGAAGGTGCTGCTCCTCTTCGGCCTCGGCGTGATGCCGCTCGCGGTGGCGCTCTCCGGGAACATCGCCGGCTTCGAGTACACGCTGCAGCGGCAGTTCTGCGCCTCCTGCCACGTGATGCTCCCGTACACCGAGGACGCGGCCGACCCGAAGTCCACGAGCCTCGCGGCGATCCACAGCCGCAACTCCAGCTTCGGCCACGAGAGCTGCTACACGTGCCACGCCGACTACGAGCTCTTCGGCGCGATGACCACGAAGGTGAACGGGCTGAAGCACCTTTACTACTACGTCACCGAGTACGCGAACACCGGGCCCTACGGCGAGGGCGGCGAGCCGATCCACATGTACAAGCCGTTCCAGAACGGCATGTGCACCCGCTGCCACTCGATGACCGCGCCGAGCTGGGTCGCCAAGGAGGAGCACGCCGGCATGCTCGAGGACCTGCAGAAGGGCGACGCGCGCTGCGTGGACTGCCACGGCGGCGCCAGCGTCCACCCCCGCTCCTTCGCGCACGGCGGCAAAGGCCGCGCGCCCGCGACGGCCGCCGCCGGCCAGGGAGGTCAGCCGTGATCTCGAAGCTCACGCTCCGGAAGCTCGTCACCATCTCGGCGATCACGACGCTCGTGTCGCTCGGCCTGATGGTGGCCGGGATGCTCTTCCCGTCGCCGATCCTGCTCGTGCTGGCGATGAGCCTCGGGCAGCTCTTCGCGACCGTCTCGCTCGTGCTGTACCTGCTCGCCATCGCCCTCGACCTGCAGGGGGTCGGCGAGCACGAGGTGCTCGCCGACCGCGGCGGCGACACGTAGCGGCGGCGCCTCTCGGACCCCGGGCCCAAGGCCCGGGGTCCGCGGCGCGACTACCCCGGCGGCTCGCAGATGCAGCCGGTGCCGCCGTCCGGGCAGAGGTTCAGCCCGTCCGCCGTCGCGCAGATGCCGAAGCAGCAGGGGACGGTGGACGAGCACGGGCCGCCCACCGCGCTGCACGTGTTGGCGGGCACCTCGCAGAAGCAGCCCACGCCGAGCGGGTCGGTGCAGTCCGAGAGCGTTCCCCCGGCGCCCTCGGTGAAGCACCCGAGCCCGGTGCAGCAGTCCGCGCCGACGACGCAGCCCTGGGCGACGTCGTTGCAGGAGTCCGCAGGCAAGCAGACGCCCTCGAGGCAGGTGTCGCCGGAGACGCAGCACTCGCTCGTGTCGACGCAGCCCTGGCCGGTCGCGGCGCACGTCGTGCCGCCGCCGGAGCAGGTGCCGCTCGTCGCGCCCGGCGGGATGTCGCAGGTGAGCCCCGCGCAGCAGTCGGAGCCCACCGTGCAGCTGCCGGCCTCGGCCTGGCAGGCGACGCGGCAGGTCTGGGTCGTGTCGTCACAGCCGCCCGAGCAGCACTGGGCGTCGGTGCTGCACGCAGAGCCGTTCGGCTGGCAGGTCGTGGACCCTCCCCCGTCGTCGCAGAAGAAGCCGCCCTCGACGTGGTCCGTGCAGGTGGAGCCCTCGCAGCAGCTCGCGTCGGCGAGGCCGGTGCACGGGGTGCCGAGCGGCTTGCAGGTCGTGACCGCCGCGCAGCGCAGGACGCCGGCGTCGTCGGGCACGCAGGGCGCGTAGCCGCAGCACTGGTCGCGGAACTGGCAGGTCTCCCCCGCGGGCTTGCAGCACGCGGGTTCGTTCGCGTCGTAGCCCGTCGGGCACGCCGGGCTCACCGGCCCGCCGAAGCAGCGCAGCACGCCGCTCAGATCGGGCTTGCAGACGGGCTTGCCGCTCCCGCCGCCCTCGTGGCAGCAGTTCTGCGACGCGTTCACGTCGGTGGAGGCGCCGCAGATGTTGCCCGGCGGGTTGCAGGATCCGCCGCCGTCGCAGACCTTGTCGACCGGATCGCAGGCCACCGCCTGCGAGGCCGGGACCTCCGAGTTGATGTTGCAGCACGCGTCCGTCGAGTCGCAGTAGTTGCCGGTCATGCGGCAGCCGCCGGCCGGCTGGCAGACCTTCGTGCCGCTGCCGAGATCGACGCACAGCCGTGTGCAGCAGTTGCTGGCGCCGTCGCAGGGGGTGCCGTCCTGCCCGCAGCCGCCGGGCGCGTCGTCGCAGCGGCCGGGGCCGGCGGCGGTGGCGCCCGCGCAGAGGCCGGAGCAGCAGTCCGCGGCGAGGTAGCACACATCGCCCGGGGCGTGGCAGGTGAAGGCCGGCACGCAGGTGCCACCCTCGCAGGTGCGCGAGCAGCACTCGAGGTCACCCGCGCAGGTCTCACCGAGGGTCGAGCAGGTCGCGCCGGAGCCGCCCGGCTCGATGACCGCGCAGAGCCCGCCCGTGCCCAGGTAGCCGGAGCAGCACTGGTCCGCGCTCGCTGCTGCCGAACCGGAGGGCACGCACGGGTTCGAGGCGCATGCGCCGCCGACGCAGGTCAGCGAGCAGCACTGCGCGTCGCTCGTGCAGGCGTCGCCCGGCGAGCCGCAGAACGCCGGCGTCGTGCACCCCGAGGGCCCGCAGACCGCCGAGCAGCACTGACCGTCACTCGCGCACGATGCGCCCAGCGCGCCGCAGGCCGCCACCGGCGGCGACCCGCAGGTCTTCGCGCCCGGCGCGCCCGAGCAGGTCCCGGTGCAGCACTCGGTGTCGACGGTGCACGTGGCGCCGAGCACCGTGCACTGGCTCTGGGGCTCGGAGCAGTGCCCGCTCGCGCAGTTGCCGGTGCAGCAGTCGTCAGGCGCGTCGCAGAGGACGCCCGTCGCGCTGCACGCAGCCGGGTCCACGCAGGCCGTGCCGTCGCAGGCCCCCGAGCAGCAGTCCGCGGGGGCGTCGCAGACCGCGGCGAGGGGCTGACAGACGATGGGCGCAGGATCGGAGCCGCCGCTGCACGCGAGGGCGAACGCAAGCGCGGCGAGCGCCAGAGCGCGAAGAGGGGTCGGTCGCATGGCTGCCTCCTGAAGGTCCAGGGCGCCACCTTCGCATCGCGCTGCCAGAAAGCCAATTTGCGCCAAGGGCTTACGTCGGCACCGACGGTGGGTGGAGGTCGGCGCGTCGTCCCGCCCGCGAGGGACACCGTTTCTTGACCCTCAGCAGGCCGGGCTGCTAGTGATGGCACGTTTCCGGCGGTGCTCTCCCACCTCCGGCCGAGGGAGTCGATGGCCATCCGTGCGATCGCGGTCGAGGACGACGAGGCGGTGGCGAAGCTCATTGCGCAGGTGCTCACGTCGCACGGCTACGAGGTCTGCGGGACGGCGGGCACCGGTGAGGAAGGCGTCGCCCTCGCGCGTCGCGAGCGGCCGGACGTCGCGCTCGTCGACCTCGGCCTGCCGAAGATGAGCGGCGAGGACGTCATCGCGACCATCCGCCAGGAGCTGCCGAAGACCGCGTGCATCGCGCTCACGGCCGTCGACATCCCGGCGCGCGTGCTCAACGCCATGCGGGCGGGCGCCTCGGGCTACATCCTGAAGCCGTTCCACGCGGCCGAGCTCGCCAAGGCGGTCGAGGACGTCATCTCCGGCGAGGCGGCGCCGATCAGCCCCCGCGCGGCCAAGGTGCTCCTCTCCGAGCTGCGCGGCGACGCGCCCGACCAGCGTCCGAAGGACGGTCCGGCGCTGTCCAAGCGCGAGCTCGAGGTGCTCCAGCTGCTCGTCCACGGGCACACCTACGCGGACGTCGCGCAGGCGCTCGGGATCGCGGAGGGGACGGTCCAGACGTACGTGAAGCGCATCTACGAGAAGATGGACGTCTCGACGAAGGCCGAGGCGGCGCTCCTCGCGGTGGCGCGCGGGCTCGTAAAGCCCTGAGCGGCGCCCCGACGCGGCGTGAGCGACGCCGCCCCCCGGGTTAGTCACCTTGCTCCGAGCCTTGACTGGGTGGGCCCGGTCCCTATAATGAGGCCCTTTCCCGGGCTTCCTGCACAGCTAAATGCGCGTCAACATTGACGAAATCAAGGACAAGGGCGTCCGCCGCAGCTGGGACGTGACCCGCGAGCAGCTGGACGAGCTCGTCCAGGGCGATCGCGCGGGCTACCGCGCCAGCGCGCCCGCGCACGTCGAGGCGACGCTCGAGAAGCTCGAGCGGCGCGTCCGGCTCGGCGCGCACACGCAGGCCGCGCTCACCGTCGCGTGCGGCCGCTGCCTGCGCCCGGTGACGCTGGACCTCCCGGTGGACTTCGAGATGACGCTCGTGCCCGCGGAGGAGTCCGCGGAGGAGCGGGCGGCCCGCGACACCGGGCCGGTGGCCGGCAGCTTCGACGCCGGCGCGGTCGACGAGGAGACGTACACGGGCAAGGTCATCGACCTCGACCCGATCGTCCGCGAGCAAATCGTCCTCGCGCTGCCGGGCTACCCGGTCTGCGCCGAGGACTGCAAGGGACTCTGCCCCGTCTGCGGGGCCAACCTCAACGATCGCGAGTGCGGTTGCGATCGACACGTGCCGGACCCGCGCTGGGCCGGCCTGAAGAACATCAAGCTGCAGTAGCAGCGAGCGACCGCACCAAAGAACAGGAGCAGGCCCGTGGGTGTCCCGAAGAAGCGTACGAGCAGCATGCGCCGCGACCGCCGTCGCGCCGCCAACTTCAAGCTGAAGCCGCTCAACGTGGTGAAGTGCCCCAAGTGCAAGGAGCCGGTGCTCCCGCACCGCGCGTGCCCCTCCTGCGGGACGTACAAGGGCGAGCAGATCACCGAGGCGACGTAGGCCGCGATGACCTCGCCGGTCGCGCCCATCGCCGTCGATGCGATGGGGGGAGATCACGCCCCCGGCGCGATCGTACAAGGTGCCATTAACGCAGCGCGCAAGGGGCTACCGGTCCTGCTCGTCGGGCCGGAGGCGCGCGTGCGCGAGGAGCTCGCGCGCCATCACGCCGGGAAGGCGCTGCCGCTCGAGGTCGTGAACGCCTCCGAGGTGGTCGAGATGGACGACCACCCCGGCCAGGCGATGCGGCGGAAGAAGGACAACTCGATCCGCGTCTGCTTCGACCTCGTGAAGGTGGGGCGCGCGGGCGGCATGGTCTCCGCCGGCAACTCGGGCGCGGTGATGGCGGGCGCCATCTTCGTGCTCGGGCGGCCCGAGGGCGTGGACCGGCCGGCGATCATCTCGGCGCTGCCCGCCCTCAAGAACGCGCCCATCCTGCTCGACATGGGCGCGGTGGTGGACTGCAAGCCCATCCACCTCGTCCAGTTCGCGCTGATGGGCGAGCTCTTCTCGCGCCGCGTGATCGGGTGCGCGCGCCCGAAGGTGGCGGTGCTGTCGAACGGCGAGGAGGACTCGAAGGGCACGGACCTCACCCGTGCCGCCGCGGCCGCCCTGCGCGGCGCGCCGATCCACTTCGCGGGCTACTGCGAGGGGTGCGACCTCCTCACCGGGGAGTTCGACGTCATCGTCACCGACGGCTTCACCGGGAACGTGGCCCTGAAGACGATGGAGGGCACGGCCAAGGTGGTCGGCGAGTACCTGAAGCGCGCGCTGCGCAGCACGACCGTGTCGAAGATCGGCGGGCTGCTCTCGAAGGCGGCGCTCGAGGGGATGAAGAAGCGGATCGACTGGCGCGAGGTGGGGGGCGCGCCGCTCGTGGGCGTGAACGGCGTCGGGTTCATCTGCCACGGGCGCTCCGACGCGCTCGCGGTCGAGAACGCGATCCGGCGCGCCGGCGAGGCCGCGCGGACGCACTTCACGGACGAGATCGCGAGCGCGGTGGCCCCCGCCGAGGCGCTCGTCGCCGCGGCCACCGCCGCCGCCGACGGCAAGCCCACCCAGGCCACGCGGCGGCACGCGCCGCCCGAGGCGTAGTCGAAAGGACGTCCGCATGCGCTCCCTCATCGCAGGCACCGGGTCGTACGCGCCCGCGAAGATCCTCACCAACGAGGACCTCGCGAAGCTCGTCGACACCAACGACCAGTGGATCGTGGACCGGACCGGCATCCGCGAGCGCCACCTCGCGGCGCCCGACGAGGCGTCGAGCGACCTCGCGCTCGAGGCGGCGGGGCGCGCCCTCGAGGCGGCGGGGCTCGCGGCGGCGGACGTCGAGGCGATCGTGGTCGGCACCATCACGCCCGACTACCCGTTCCCGTCGTGCGCCGCCGTGCTGCAGGGGAAGCTCGGCAACAAGAAGGCGTTCGCCTTCGACGTGTCGGCGGCCTGCGCCGGCTCCCTCTACGCGCTCGCCGTCGCCGACCGCTTCGTCGCGAGCGGCGCGGTGAAGAATGCGCTCGTGGTGGGCGTCGACACGCTCACGCGCATCACCGACTGGACGGACCGGAACACCTGCATCCTCTTCGGCGACGGCGCCGGCGCGATGGTGCTGCGCCCCACCGACGATCCGAAGCGCGGGCTCCTCACGACGAGGCTCCACACCGACGGCTCCCTCGTGCCGATCCTCTTCCAGCCCGGCGGCGGGTCGAAGGAGCCGATCTCGGCGAAGGTGGTCGCGGAGAGGTCGCACTACGTGAAGATGAACGGGCGCGAGGTCTTCAAGGTCGCCGTGCGGGCGCTCGACGAGAGCTGCCGCGAGGTGCTCGCCGCCGAGAAGCTCACCCCGGGTGACGTCACCTACGTGATCGCCCACCAGGCCAACAAGCGGATCCTCGACGCGACCCTCGAGCGGCTCGAGATCCCCGCCTCGAAGTGCTGGATGAACCTCGAGAAGTACGGCAACACCTCGGCGGCCAGCGTCCCGATGACGCTCGACGAGGCCAACCGCGCGGGCTGGTTCAAGCCCGGCGACGTCATCCTGATGATGGCGATCGGCGGCGGGATGGCCTGGGGCGCCAGCGTCCTGCGCTGGTGAGGAGAGGATCGTCGATGGGCAAGCTCGCGTTCGTCTTCCCCGGGCAGGGATCCCAGGCCGTCGGCATGGGGAAGGAGCTCTTCGAGGGCTTCCCCGAGGCGCGCGCCGTCTTCGAGGCGGTGGACGCCGCGCTCGGCGAGAAGCTCTCGGCGCTCTGCTTCGAGGGGCCGGAGGAGAAGCTCCGGCTGACCGCCAACACGCAGCCGTCGATCCTGACGGTGTCGGCGGCGGCGGCGGCGGTCCTCGCGAAGGGCGGCGTCCGGCCCGATCTCGTCGCCGGCCACTCGCTCGGCGAGTACTCGGCGCTCGTCGCGGCGGGCGCTTGCGGCGCCGCGGAGGCCGCGAAGGCGGTCCGCGCGCGCGGCACGTTCATGCAGGAGGCGGTGCCGGCGGGGCAGGGCGCGATGAGCGCCGTGCTCGGGCTCGACCCCGTCAAGGTGCGGGAGCTGTGCGAGGCGGTCGCGGCCGAGACGGGCCAGGTGGTCTCGCCCGCCAACTACAACGACCCCGGCCAGACGGTGATCGCCGGCGCGGCGGCCGCGGTCGAGAAGGCGGGCGTGCGGCTCAAGGAGGCCGGGGCGAAGCGCGTGCTGCCCCTGCCCGTGTCCGCCCCCTTCCACTGCGCGCTCATGGCGCCGGTCAAGGCGCGGCTCGAGCCGGTGCTCCGGGCGATCGCGTGGAAGGCGCCGGCGGTGCCGGTGGTGACCAACGTCGAGGCGAAGCCGAACGCGGACGCCGCGCGGATCGTGCCGCTCCTCGTCGAGCAGGTCACCGCGCCGGTCCGCTGGATCGAGTGCGTCGAGGAGCTGGTACGCCAGGGCGTCACCACCCTGGTCGAGGTCGGCCCCGGGAAGGTGCTCGGGGGGCTCGCGAAGCGCATCGACAGAACCGTCGAGGTGTGGAACGTGGAGGATCGCGCCTCCCTGGAGAAGACCCTCGCCGGCCTGCGCGGCCGAGAGAGCACCCCATGACCTTCGACTTCAAGGGCAAGACCGCGCTCGTGACGGGCGCCTCCCGCGGCATCGGCCGCGCCATCGCCGTCGCGCTCGCGCGCGGCGGCGCGAGCGTCGCCATCAACTACGCCGGGAACGAGGCGGCGGCGAACGAGGCGCTCAAGCTCGTGACCGAGGCGGGCGCGGCGAAGGCGAAGCTGTACCGCTTCGACGTGGCCGACCCCGCCGCCTGCAACGCGGCCGTCGACGCGGTGGTGGCGGACCTGGGCGGCCTGCACATTCTCGTGAACAACGCCGGCATCGCCATCGACCAGCTCGTCATGCGGCAGAAGGACGAGGACTGGAACCGGACGCTGCAGGTGAACCTGACCGGGAACTTCAACCTCATCCGCGCCGTCAGCCGCCCCATGATGAAGGCCCGGGGCGGCGCGATCGTGAACCTCACCTCGGTGGTGGGGGAGATGGGGAACGCCGGCCAGGCCGCCTATGCGGCCGCGAAGGCCGGGCAGATCGGGCTCACCAAGGCCGTCGCGCGCGAGCTCGCGTCGCGCAACATCCGCGTGAACGCGGTGGCGCCGGGCTTCATCGACACCGACATGACGGCGGCCCTGCCCGAGGCCGCCAAGGCGAAGCTGAAGGAGCAGATCCCGCTCGCGCGGCTCGGCAGCGCCGAGGACGTCGCGAACGCGGTGGCCTGGCTCGCGAGCGATCTGGCGTCGTACGTGACCGGCGAGGTCCTGCGGGTCAACGGCGGCATGTACATGTAGCGGCAGCTAACCCCCCAAGGAGGCGACAGTGACGACGGCGAACATCGAGCAGAAGGTGCGGAACATCATCGCGGACCAGCTGGGCGTGGGCGAGGAGGAGATCAAGCCCACCTCGAGCTTCATCGAGGACCTCGGCGCGGACTCGCTCGACATCGTCGAGCTCGTCATGGCCATGGAGGAGGAGTTCGAGGTCGAGATCCCCGACGAGGAAGCCGAGAACATCAAGACGGTGCAGGACGCCGTCAACTACGTCACCACGCACAAGAAGTAGCCGCCCCGCGGCCACCCGGGCGGGCGCGCCCGGGGGCCCTCCTCCAGCTTCACTCGAGGTGCAACATGAGCAGGCGCCGTGTCGTCGTCACCGGTCTCGGACTCGTCTCGCCCGTCGGCATCGGCGTGGACGCGTCCTGGGACGCGCTCGTCGCGGGCAGGAGCGGGGTCGGCCCGATCTCGCTCTTCGACGCGTCGAGCTTCCCCACGCGCATCGCCGCGGAGGTGAAGAACTTCGACCCGGCCCAGTTCATGGACCGCAAGGAGGCCCGCCGGAACGACCGGTTCATCCAGTTCGCGCTGGCGGCGGCCGACATGGCCGTGAAGGACGCCGGGCTCGACATGGCGAAGGAGGACCCGAACCTCGTCGGCTGCATCGTCGGCGCGGGGATCGGCGGCCTCGGCACGATCGAGGACGAGCACAAGGTCTTCCTCGCGAAGGGCGTGAAGAAGATCGGCCCGTTCTTCATCCCGAGCCTCATCATCAACCTCGCGCCGGGCCAGATCAGCATGCGGTACGGGATGAAGGGGCCCAACTTCTCCCCGGTCTCCGCCTGCGCCACCGGCAACCACTCCATCGGCGACGCGATGATCTACATCGAGCGCGGCATGGCGGACGTCATGGTGACCGGCGGCTGCGAGGCCACCATCACCACGCTCGGCGTCGGCGGGTTCTGCGCCGCCCGCGCGCTCTCCGAGCGGAACGACGCGCCGGAGAAGGCGAGCCGGCCGTTCGACAAGAACCGCGACGGGTTCGTCGCGGGCGAGGGGGCGGGCATCCTGATCCTCGAGGAGTACGAGCACGCGCGCAGGCGCGGCGCCCGGATCTACGCGGAGCTGGTCGGGTACGGCGCGACGGCCGACGCGAACCACATCACCACGCCGGCGCCGCAGGGAGAGGGCGGGCAGCGCGCGATGAAGATGGCGCTGCGCGACGCGGGCGTCGCGCCCGACCAGGTCGGCTACATCAACACCCACGGGACGTCCACGCCGGTGGGCGACGTCGCCGAGTGCCAGGCCATCAACGCCGTCTTCGGCGCCCACGCGAAGAAGGGGCTCATGGTCTCCTCGACCAAGTCGATGATCGGCCACCTGCTCGGCGCGGCGGGCGGCGCGGAGGCGGTCATCACCGTCCTGGCGATCGCGAAGGGCGTCCTGCCGCCGACGATCAACGTCGAGGAGCAGGACCCCGAGTGCGCGCTCGACGTGGTGCCCAACGCCGCGCGCGAGGTGCGGGTGGACTACGCGATGTCCAACTCGTTCGGGTTCGGCGGCACCAACGCGGTGGTGATGTTCAAGCGGATCTGAGGCTACGGAGCGCGCCGCCATGCGCGCGACGACGGGCGACGAAGCGAACCGGCCCCCTCCGAGGACGAGGGGGCCGTCGCGTTTCGGAAGCCGAGGTTCGGGTCGCGCTCGGCCTACGTATCCCCGGGCCCGTCGTCCCCGTCGTCGTCGTCGGGGTCGCAGCGGTCGTCGTCGCCATCGTCGTCGCACCCGTCGTGATCGTCGTCGCGGTCGAGCCGGATCGACGCCCGGATGGCGGCCCGGATCGCGCCCTCGTCGGTCGGGTCACGCGGGTCGAGCCGGGCGTCGCCCGTGCCACCGAACCAGCCGGTGGGGTCCACGTCGAGCGTGAGGTTCGGCGCGGTCTCCGCGTCGACCACGAGCTCGTCCTCCCGCTCCTGCTCGATCTCCATCGGGGCCGTGTAGAGGAACGGCACGCCGTCGATGGTCCCGTTCACCGCGACGGAGGCGTGTAGCGCCGCCATCTCGGCGAGCCCGGCGTTCCCGGCGGCCTTGCCCACGGGGAGGGTGTTCACCTTGACCTCGAGCTCCTCGTAGGTGCCCGCCGGGACGGGGACGTCGAAGGCCCAGTGCACGCCGCCGGCGAGCTCGGCGCCGGAGAGGTCCACCAGGAACGGCCCGAACTCGAGCCCGTCGTCGCAGTCCTCGCCGTCGTCCTCCCCGTCGTCGCCGTCGTGGAGGGGGACCACGCCGGCCCCAGCGGGGCTGGGCGCCGAGTCGTCTCCGGGGCACGCTGCGCCCGCGTCGCCGCCCTCCACCTCGACCTCGCGCACCACGAGCCGGACGCGCTCGAGCACGATGCCGTTGTCGAGGTCGAGCGCGGTCGCCGCCGTCGGTGTGCCGTCGGCGGTGCGCGCGCTGACCGAGATGCCCTTCGATCCGCCGCTGCACGCGAGGAGCGCGGCAGCGAGGGCGAGGGCGAGGACGTTTCGGGACATGGGGGACCTCCGGTGCGGGTTCTGCGGTGACGACCCGGGGCCGGCGACGGTGGGCCAGGCGCGGATGGGGCGGCCGGGGGGCCGAGCGTATCCTGCTCTCCCGCCGCGGACGGCGTCGGGGCCCTGTGGGAGAATGGCCCCATCAAGGGAGGCACCATCCATGGCTGATCAGCTCGTCGCAGGCTCCGACCACGCGGGTCTGGCGCTCCGCGCGGAGGGGGTGAAGATCGCGCGCGCCGCGGGGTTCGAGGTCGACGACCTGGGCCCGTTCTCGGGCGAGAGCGTCGACTACCCGGACTACGCGCGGAAGGTGGCGGAGGCCGTCGCGGCGGGGCGCGCCCGGCTCGGGCTCCTCGTGTGCGGCACCGGCATCGGCATGTCGATCTCCGCCAACAAGGTGAAGGGCATCCGCGCCGCCCACTGCACGAGCGAGTACGAGGCCCGCATGGCGCGGCAGCACAACGACGCCAACGTGCTCTGCATCGGCGAGCGCGTGGTGGGGCTCGGCCTGGGGGGCGCCATCGTGAAGGCCTTCCTCGAGACGCCGTTCGAGGGCGGGCGCCACGAGAAGCGCGTGCAGAAGATGAGGGACCTCGAGCGCTGAGCGGGGCCCAGAGCGCCGTTGCCGCGCCCGCCGGGGCGCGGTAGAAACCCGCCTCCCGTCCAACCCGGAGGAGCGTTCATGATCTCCACCCAGCGGCTCGCCGACGTCGACCCCGAGATCGCGCGGCTCATCCGCGAGGAGACCCGGCGCCAGGCGGAGGGGCTCGAACTCATCGCGAGCGAGAACTTCGTCTCGTCGGCGGTGCTCGAGGCGGTCGGCTCGACCCTCACCAACAAGTACGCGGAGGGCTACCCCGGCAAGCGCTACTACGGCGGCTGCGAGGTGGTGGACCAGGTCGAGCAGCTCGCCATCGACCGGGCCAAGAAGCTCTTCGGCGCCGACCACGCCAACGTGCAGCCGCACTCCGGCTCGCAGGCGAACATGGCGGCCTACTTCGCGCTGGCCCAGCCCGGGGACACGCTCCTCGCGATGAGCCTCAACTTCGGCGGCCACCTGACGCACGGCTCGCCGGTGAACTTCTCCGGCAAGCTCTACAAGATCGTCCCCTACGGCCTGCGCCAGGAGGACGAGACGATCGACATGGCGGAGGTGGCGCGGCTCGCCCGCGAGCACCGGCCGAAGATCCTCGTCGTCGGGGCGAGCGCCTACCCCCGCACGCTCCACTTCGACCAGTTCGCGGAGATCGCCCGCGAGGTCGGGGCGGCGCTGGTCGTGGACATGGCCCACATCGCCGGCCTCGTCGCGGCGGGGCTCCACCCGTCACCGGTGCCGCACGCCGAGATCGTCACGACCACCACGCACAAGACGCTGCGCGGCCCCCGCGGCGGGCTCATCCTCGCGCGCGAGGGCCACGCGAAGGTCCTCAACTCGCAGATCTTCCCTGGCATCCAGGGCGGCCCGCTCGAGCACGTCATCGCCGGCAAGGCGGTCGCCTTCCACGAGGCGCTCCAGCCGTCGTTCAAGGACTACCAGCGCCGGATCGTCGAGAACGCCCAGGTCCTCGCCGAGGGGCTGAAGCGGGCGGGCATCCGGCTCGTCTCGGGCGGCACCGACAACCACCTCATGCTGCTCGACCTGCGCCCGAAGAAGCTCACCGGCAAGATCGCCGAGGAGGCGCTCGGCAAGGCGGGGATCACCGTCAACAAGAACATGATCCCGTGGGACCCCGAGAAGCCGATGACCACTTCCGGCATCCGGGTCGGCACGCCGGCCCTCACGAGCCGCGGCATGGGCGCGCGCGAGATGACGGTCGTCGCGGCGCTCATCGGCCGCGCGCTCGACGCCCCCACGGACGAGGCGCTCCTCGCGCGCATCCGCGGAGAGGTGAAGGAGCTCTGCGCGCACTTCCCGATGTACGCGGACCGGATGTAGCCTCTCCTCGCGTGCGCTGCCCATGGTGCGGTCACCTCGAGGATCGGGTCGTCGACTCGCGCGAGGCGCAGGAAGGGCTCGCCACGCGCCGCCGCCGGGAGTGCGCCGGCTGCGGCCGCCGCTTCACCACCTACGAGCGGATCGAGGAGATCCTGCCCCAGGTCGTGAAGAAGGACGGGCGGCGGGAGCCGTTCGACCGGAAGAAGATCGTGGAGGGTGTCGCGCGCGCCTGTCAGAAGCGGCCGGTCTCGGCCGAGCAGGTGGAGGCGCTCGTCGGCGCGGTCGAGCGGCAGCTGCAGGAGCTCGGCGAGCGGGAGATCCGGACGGCGGCGATCGGCGAAGCGGTGATGCGCGGGCTGCGCGCCCTCGACGAGGTCGCCTACGTACGGTTCGCCTCCGTCTACCGGGCCTTCCGCGACGTCGCGGAGTTCATGAGCGAGCTCGAGGAGCTGGTGCGCAAGGGTCCGGGGCAGGCGCCCGCGCCCGGCGCGGCCGCAGCGCCGGCGGCGCCCGCCCCTCCGCCCGCGAAGGAGGAGCCGTGACCTCGGGGTCCGCTCCGCGGCGCGAGGCCGGGGGTGCGCGGTTCATGCGCACGGCGCTCGCCGAGGCGGCGAAGGGGCTCGGGCGGACGAGCCCGAACCCCGCCGTCGGCGCGGTGCTCGTGAAGGCCGGCCGGGTGATCGCGCGCGGCCATCACGCCCGCGCCGGCGGGCCGCACGCGGAGGTGGTGGCGCTCCGCAAGGCGGGTCCCCGCGCCCGTGGCGCCGATCTCTACACGACGCTCGAGCCGTGCGACCACTTCGGCCGCACGCCGCCCTGCTCGGTCGCGGTCCTCGAGGCGGGGGTCCGGCGCGTGTTCGTGGGCTCGCTCGACCCGAACCCGCTCGTGAACGGCAAGGGGATCGCCCGCCTGCGCGCCGCCGGCGTCGAGGTGGTGCCGGGGCTGCTCGGGCCGGAGTGCGACGCGCTCAACGCCCACTGGTTCACCTGGATCACGGAGCGGCGGCCCTACGTCACGCTCAAGGCCGCCGTCACGCTGGACGGCCGGATCGCCACGCGCACCGGCGACGCGCGCTGGGTGACCGGCGAGGAGGCGCGGCGCTGGGTCCACCGGCTCCGCGACCGCGTCGACGCGGTGCTGGTGGGGGCCGGCACGGCCCGCGCCGACGACCCGCGGCTCACGGCGCGGCTGCCGGGAGGCGGGGGGCGCGATCCCATCCGCGTGGTGCTCGACACGCGCCTCGCCCTGCCGCGCCGCCTGGCGCTGTTCCAGGCGGGGTCACGCGCGCCGACGATCGTCGCCCACGCGGTGGCGCGGCCGCGCCCGCCGCCGCCGGGCGTGGAGCTCCTCCGCTGCCGGCGCGGGCCGGGCGGGCTCGACCTGCGCGACCTCGTGGAGAAGCTCGCCGCGCGCGGCGTGACCCACCTGCTCGTGGAGGGCGGCGCGCGGGTCCACGCGGCGTTCCTCGCCGCGGGGCTCGTCGATCGGATGGCCGTCTTCGTCACCCCGAAGCTCGTCGGGGGGGACGGCGTCCCGCTCCTCGCCGGGCGAGGGCCCGCCCGCATGGCCGACGCGCGGGTGCTCGAGGACGTGACCGTGGAGCGGGTGGGCGAGGACGTCCTCATCACCGGCGCCCCGGCGCGCGGGCGCCCGCGCGCTCCGTTGGCGAAAAATCGGGTACGCGGCTAGGATTCCGGCCGAAATGTTCACGGGCCTCGTCTCGGACATGGGGCTGGTGGAGCGGCTCGCTCCCCGGCAGGGCGGCGCCCGCCTCGCGATCCGGCCGGGCGCGCTGCGCGTCGACGACCTCGCCCTGGGCGAGAGCGTCGCCTGCTCCGGCGCCTGCCTCACGGTCGTCGAGCGCGGGGGCGGGGTCGTCTCCTTCGACGCGGTCCCGGAGACGCTCGCGCGCACGACCCTGGGGTCCTGGCGGCCCGGCACGAAGGTGAACCTCGAGCGGGCGCTGGCGCTCGGCGACCGCCTGGGCGGCCACCTCGTGCAGGGGCACGTCGACGCGGTGGGCGAGGTCCTCGGGCGCGTGGCGGAGGGGCAGGGGGCGCGGCTGGTCGTCTCGCTGCCCCCGGCCATCGCCCCCCTCGTGGCCGAGAAGGGCTCGATCGCCGTGGACGGCGTGTCCCTCACCGTGGCCGCGGCGGGCCGCGACCGGTTCGAGATCGCGCTCATCCCCGAGACGCTCGCGCGCACCACGCTCGGCGCCGCGGCGCCTGGGACGAAGGTCAACCTCGAGGCGGACGTGATCGCGCGCCACGTGGCGCGGCTGCGCGAGCTGTCCGGCGGCGCGGGCGGGCTGGGCGAGAGCGAGCTGGCGCGGTGGGGCTACGCGCCGGGAGGCCAGGCGTGAAGGACCACGGCGTGCACGCCGTCGACCGGGTCGAGGCGGCCATCGCGGCGCTGCGCGCCGGCAAGATGGTGATCCTCACGGACGACGAGGATCGCGAGAACGAGGGCGACCTCTGCATGGCGGCGGAGAAGGTCACCCCCGCCGCCGTGAACTTCATGGCGAAGGTCGGCCGCGGCCTCGTCTGCCTGTCGCTCACCGAGGAGAAGGTCCGGACGCTGCGGCTGCCGCTCATGGTGGACGAGAGCGCCAACTCGTCGTCGTTCGGCACCGCCTTCACCGTCTCCATCGAGGCGAAGGAGGGCGTCACCACCGGCATCAGCGCGAAGGATCGGGCGCACACCATCCTCACGGCGGTGCAGGACGGCTGCCGCCCCGAGGACCTCGCCCGCCCCGGCCACGTCTTCCCGCTGCGCGCCCGCAAGGGCGGCGTGCTCGTGCGCGCCGGCCAGACCGAGGGCTCGGTGGACCTCGCCCGGCTCGCGGGGCTGAAGCCCGCCGGCGTCATCTGCGAGGTGATGAACGACGACGGCACGATGGCGCGCATGCCCGAGCTCGAGCGGCTCTCCGCGGAGCACGCGCTGCCGCTCGTGTCGGTCGCGGACCTCATCGCCTACCGCATGCTGAAGGACGCGCTCGTCCACCGCGCGGCCGAGGCGCCGCTGCCCACGATCTACGGCGAGTTCAAGGCGGTCGCCTACGAGAACGAGGTGGACCAGCACCAGCACGTCGCGCTCGTGAAGGGCAAGTGGCGGGAGGGCGAGGCGGTGCTCGTCCGCGTCCACTCGAAGTGCCTGACCGGCGACGTCTTCGCGAGCGAGCGGTGCGACTGCGGCCCGCAGCTCCATGCGGCGCTCGAGCAGATCGACCGCGCGGGCAAGGGCGTCCTCCTCTACCTCGACCAGGAGGGGAGGGGGATCGGCCTCGCCAACAAGCTCAAGGCGTACAACCTGCAAGATCAGGGCTACGACACCGCCGAGGCCAACGTGCGGCTCGGCTTCAAGCCCGATCTCCGCGACTACGGCATCGGCGCGCAGATCCTCCGCGACCTCGGCGTGCGGAAGATGCGGCTCCTCACCAACAACCCGAAGAAGATCGTCGGGCTCGAGGGTTATGGGCTGGAGGTCGTGGAGCGGGTGCCGATCGAGATGCCCGCCACCCGACGCAACCGGGCCTACCTCGTCACCAAGCGCGACAAGATGGGGCACCTGCTGACGCTCCGTCCGCCCGCGCCGGCGCGCAGCGCCAAGGGGAAGAAGCGATGAACGTCTACGAGGGGAGCCTCGTCGCGACCGGGCTCAAGGCCGCGATCGTGGTCTCGCGGTTCAACGCGCTCATCACCGAGCAGCTGCTCTCGGGCGCGGTGGACGCGCTCCGGCGTCACGGCGTGAAGGACGCCGACGTGGACGTGTTCCGGTGCCCGGGCACCTTCGAGCTCGGCCCGGTCCTGCGCCGCGTCGCGCGGAGCGGCCGCTACGACGCCGTGGTCGCGCTCGGCGCCGTGATCCGCGGGGGCACGCCGCACTTCGAGTACGTCGCGGCCGAGGCGGTGAAGGCCGTCGCCCAGGTGGCGCTCGAGGCCGACTGCGCGGTGGCGATGGGCGTCCTCACCTGCGACTCCATGGAGCAGGCGCTCGAGCGGGCCGGCGTGAAGGCCGGCAACAAGGGGGCCGAGGCGGCGGTCGCCGCCATCGAGCAGGCCAACGTGCTCCGCGAGGCGGGCCGGCTCTCGTCGTCGCGCCGGCCGGAGTGATCGTGACGACCAAGCGGACCAAGGCTCGAGAGCGCGCCCTCCAGGCGCTGTACCAGATCGACGTGGCGGCCGAGGGCATCGACGAGGCGCTCGCGCGGTTCTGGAAGAGCTTCGAGCCGGCGGAGCGCGAGGTGATGGAGCTCGCGGACCAGCTGGTGCACGGGGTGGCGCGCCACCGGCGCAGCGTGGACGAGACCATCGAGGGGGTGTCGACCCACTGGCGGCTCGACCGGATGCCCAAGGTCGACCGCAACGTCCTCCGGCTCGCGGTGTACGAGCTCGCGGAGACCGACGTGCCGGTGAAGGTGGCCATCAACGAGGCCATCGAGCTCGCGAAGAAGTTCGGGTCCGAGACGAGCGGCGCGTTCGTGAACGGCGTGCTCGACAAGGTGGCGGCAGGGCTGCCGCCGGAGCGCTGGCGCGACCAGCGCGGGGAGGGCGGCCCGTGGCGCTGAAGATCGAGGTGGCGGAGCTCGGCCTCCCGGCGCTCGACGCCCTCGACGTCGACGCGGTGGGCGTCGCGGTCGGTCCGGAGCGACCGCTGCAGGGCTTCGCCGGGTTCACCGACTGGCGCATGTGCGGCGCGGTCTCGCGTGCGATCCGCAGCGGCATCTTCGACGCCGACGCCGACGAGGCGTTGCTCATCCCCTCCGGCGGCCGCATGGCCCCGGCGCGGATCTTCTGCTTCGGCGTGCCCGCCACCCCGCTCCCGCCCGCCGCCTTCGCGCGCACGGCGCGCCGGATCTGCGAGGCGCTCGCCCGCGCCGGCAGCGAGAGCTTCGCGACGGCGCTCCCCGCGATCGCGGGCGGCGACTCCGCCCTCGCGGCGCGGCTCTGGCTCGAGGCGAGCCTCGTCCGCCCGGTGCGCCGCCAGGTGCTGCTCGGCGAGGCGCGCGCGCTGCAGCGCGATCTGGCGGCCGCCCGCGCGACGCTCGCCGTCGAGGTGGACGTCCTCGCGCCGCCGTCGCGGGTGGAGATGCCGGGGCGGCCGCGCGCGTTGCCGCACCTCGGCGGCGTGGTACGCTGACCCGCGCGTGGCGGATCGGAACCAGAAGCTCGCCGACTTCCTGTCCGAGGCGCAGGAGACGATCGACGCGCTCGGCAAGGGCGTCATGCGGCTCGACGCCGGCGGGGCCGAGCCCGATCCCGACCTCCTGAACGCGGTCTTCCGCGCGGCCCACACGCTGAAGGGCCTCGCCTCGATGTTCGGCGTCGAGCGGATGTCCCGGCCGGCCCACGCGCTCGAGGACCTCCTCGACGACGTCCGCATGGGCCGGCGCGCCCTCGACCGCGGCGCGCTCGACCTCCTGCTCGAGGCGCCCGAGGTGTTCTCGCAGATCATCGCCGAGGAGGCCTCCGGCGAGCCGCCCCGCACCGCCGACGTCGCCGTCCGGCTCACCGAGCGGCTGCGCGGGGGCGAGCCGCAGGTGGCCGCGACCGCGTCCGACCCGCTCGACGCGGTCGTCCTCGGCCCCGAGGTGCGCGGGGTGCTCACCGAGTACGAGGAGCACCGGCTCCGGGCGAGCGTCACGAAGGGCGTGGGGCTCTGGTTCGTGCGGGCGGCGTTCCCGCTCGAGTCGTTCGACCGCGGCCTCTCCGACCTCTCCGCCCGGCTGAAGCGGGTCGGGGAGGTGGTCTCCACGTTGCCGTCCGCGGACGTCCGCGATCCGAGCACCATCGCGTTCCAGCTCCTCTTCGCGAGCCCCGAGCCCGAGGCCGCCGTGCAGCGCGAGGCCGGCGGCGAGGCGCGGATCGAGCGGATCGAGCGGCTCGGCCCGCCCGCGGCGGCCCCGCCTCCGGCTCCGCAGCAGCGCGCGGCCGCGCCGCACGCTGGCGCCGCGACGGCGACCGCTCCGGCCCCGGCGCTCTCGCCCACCCCCGAGGCCCACCCGGAGGAGGGCGGCTCGCTCCGCTCGGTCTCGCAGGCGGTGCGCGTCGACATCCGCAAGCTCGACCGGCTCATGAACGTGGTCGGCGAGCTCGTGCTCGTGAAGTCCGCGCTCCTCTCCGTCGCGGACCGGCTCAAGATCGAGGGCGGGGATCCGGTGCTGACCTCGGAGCTGCAGCGGACGAACCGCAGCCTCGAGCGGAAGCTCGACGAGCTGCAGGCGGGCATCCTCGAGGTCCGGATGGTCCCGCTCGAGCAGATCTTCGACAAGCTCGCGCGCATGGTCCGCAAGATCGCCCGCGAGCTCGGCAAGGAGGTCGAGCTGGAGGTGTCGGGCGGCGACGTGGAGCTGGACAAGCTCATCGTGGAGGAGCTGTCCGATCCCTTGATGCACCTCATCCGCAACGCCATCGACCACGCCATCGAGCCGCCCGACGTGCGCGCGGCCGCGGGCAAGCCGGGGACGGGGCGCATCCGGCTCGTCGCGGAGCAGAAGGGCAACCACGTCCAGATCCTGGTGGAGGACGACGGGGCCGGCATCGACGAGGCGCGGGTGCGGGAGGTCGCCCTCGCGCGCGGGCTCGTCGCGCCGGAGCTGGTCGACGAGATGGGCCGGCGCGACGTGCTGAACCTGGTCTTCGTGCCGGGCTTCTCCACCGCGCGCCAGGTGACGGCGATGTCCGGGCGCGGGGTGGGGCTCGACGTCGTGAAGAACAACATCGCGAACCTCTCCGGCATCATCGAGCTCCAGACGGAGCGCGGCCGCGGCACGCGCTTCGAGATCACGCTGCCCGTCACGCTCGCCATCATCCGCGCGCTGATCGTCTCGGTCGCCGGGCGCACCTACGCCGTGCCCCTGAACAGCGTCCTCGAGATCCTCGAGCAGCGCGGGCGGGACGTGCGGACCCTCTCCACGCGCGAGGTGATCTCGCTGCGCGGCTCGACCGTCCCGCTCGTCCGCCTCGGCCGCTTCTTCGCGCTGCCGGGGGAGGGCGCCCCCGACGCGTTCTTCGTGGTGGTGGTGGGCCTCGCGCAGGAGCGGCTCGGGATCGCGGTGGACGAGCTCGTCGGGCAGCAGGACATCGTGGTGAAGCCGCTCGGTGCGCAGCTCCAGGGCGTGCGCGGGATCGCCGGGGCGACCGACCTCGGGAACCGCCGCACCGTGCTCGTGCTCGACGTGGGCGCCATCATCGACGAGGTGGTCTCGGGGGACGGCGCGCGCGAGCCGGCGCCCCCCGCGCTGCGCGCGTGACGGAGCGGCCATGTACCTCGAGTGGTTCGGCCTCGCGCGCAAGCCCTTCTCGAAGACCCCCGATCCCGCCTTCCTGTACCCGTCGCGGCGGCACGCCGAGGCGCTCGCCCGGCTCGAGCACGCGCTCGAGGAGCGCGAGGTGGCGGTCCTCACCGGCGAGGTGGGGGCCGGGAAGACGACGCTCTCGCGGGCGCTCGTGGACGCGTTCGCCGACCGGTGCCGGTTTTCGCTGGTGGTGAACCCCTCGCTGCCGCCGGCCCAGCTCCTCGGGGTGATCGCCGAGGGGTTCGGGCTGCCGCCGGCGCGCCGCAAGGCGGACGCCTTCGGCGCCGTGGCCGAGCACGCCGCCCGGCTCGACGCCGAGGGGCGGTTCGCGGTGGTGATCGTCGACGAGGCCCAGCTCCTGCCCGGGCGGGCGGCGTTCGACGAGCTGCGGCTCCTCGGCAACGTCGCGGCGGACGATCGCGCCCTCGTCGGCCTCGTGCTGATCGGCCAGCCCGAGCTGCGCGACCGGCTCGTCGAGCGCGGGGGGGACGCGTTCGCGCAGCGCGTCGGCGTCGCCTACCACCTCGACCCACTCGACCTCGAGGAGACCGGCAGCTACCTCGCGCACCGGCTCGCCGTGGCTGGCCGCAAGGACCCGCTCTTCAGCCCGGAGGCGGTGGCCGCGCTGCACGAGGCGTCCGGTGGGGTCCCGCGCCTCATCAACCAGCTCGCCGCGAGCGCGCTGCTCGAGGGGTTCACCCGCGAGGTGGGTAGGATAGAAGCGGACGTTGTCATCGCCGCCGTGGAGGACCGCGCGGCGTACCTGGGAACGGCTCGGCGCACGCGGTAGACTCGCGCCGGCTTGGACTTCCTGCGGATCCGGAACGAGGCCCGGCAGCGCGCTGCCGGGAGCGCCGAGGAGGCCGCCGCGGAGGGGTCGCCGGCGGCAGCGGCCGAGCCTTGCGCGCCGCCGGCCGCGTCCGCGCCGCCGCCCGCCGACCTCACGGACACGGACCGGCTCGAGGGCGCCCTCGCGGCGCGCCTGCAGGGCGGCGAGCCCGCCCCGGCGCCGCCCCCGGCCGCTGGAGGCTTCACCACCTGGCGGCCCGGCTCGGGCGCGCCCCCGGTCCCGGCCGCGCCCGGGCGGCCCGCGCCCCCGGTGAACGCAGCCGAGCTCACGGTGGTCCACGCGGGCGCCGGGCGTCTCGCCGCGGCGGCGGCCCGGCCCAGGCCGCCCGCCCCGCCGCCGGTCTCCCACGAGCCCGCCGATCCGCTGGCGGGCTTCTTCTACTCGGCGGACGAGGCGGCCCCGCTCGCGGGCGAGCTCGGCGAGGTCACCGGGCCGGCGCCGGAGCCCGAGCCGGAGGCCGAGACCGTCGCGCGCGAGGAGTACCTCACGTTCCTGCTCGGCACCGAGGAGTACGCGGTCGCCATCGAGCGCGTGCGCGAGGTGCTGAAGTGCCCGCCGGTCACCGAGGTCCCCCGCGCGCCGGCCCATGTGCTCGGGGTCGTCACCGTCCGGGGCGAGGTCGTGGCGGTCTTCGACCCGCGCCGCCGGCTCGGGCTCCCCACCGCGGCGCCCGACGCCGCGAGCAACCGGCTCGTCATCGTGGACGCGGGCGACGGCGCCTGCGGCCTGCTGGTGGACGTCATCGCGAGCGTGGTCCGGCTGCGCCCCGGGAGCATCGAGCCCTGCCCGCAGGGGATCGGCGGCGCGAGCCAGGAGTACCTCGCCGGCATCGGCCGGGAGGGCGAGCGGCTCTTCACCGTGCTCGACCTGGGCGCGCTCCTGCGCCGCCCACCGGCCCCCGCGGCGCGCCGCGCGGCGGAGGGGAGGGCGCATGGCGCCGCCTGACCTCCGCGCCGCCGGCACCGCGCCGGCGGCGGAAGAAGCCCTCGTGCAGCTCTGCACCTTCCGCGTCGGCGGCGAGGACTACGCGGTCGACGTCATGCGGGTGCGGGAGATCATCCGGCCGCTCCCCGTGACGCCCGTGCCGCGCGCGCCCGCGTTCGTCGACGGGGTCATCCGGCTGCGCGGCGAGGTGGTGCCCATCGTCGACGTGCGCCGCCGCTTCGGCCTCCCGGTCGGCGCGGCCGGGCACAAGACCCGCTTCGTCATCGTGCACGTCGCCGGCCGCCGGCTCGGCCTCGTGGTGGACGAGGTCTGCGAGGTGGTGCGGCTCGCCCGGGGCGACATCCGCGCCGCGCCCCGGCTCGTGGGGCAGGAAGGCCCCCGCTTCTTCGTCGGCGTGTGCGGCGGGGATGGCAGCGCCCAGGTCCGCGGCCGGCGTTCCGCCGCGACGCGGCTGCGCCTCCTGCTCGACGTGCGGGCGCTGCTCGAGCCCGCGGTGCCGGGCGAGGCCGAGGCCGCGCGGGCCCAGGCGGAGGCGTCGCTGCGCGCATGAGCGGCCCTGGCCCCGAGAGCCCGCCCCGGCACGCGCGCGTGCGGGAAGGCGACGAGGAGACGCGCTACCGCGCGGTCGCGGCGCTCGATCCCGCCGACCCCGCCGACCGGGCGCTCCTGCTCGAGCGGCTCGCCGACCCGAGCTGGCGCGTGCGGAGCGGCGTGGTGGACCGGCTGAGCGCGCTCGCGGATCCCTCCCCCGTCGTCGCGCTCCTCGCGGACACGCTCTCGGGCGGCGCCACCGTCGGCGCACGCGACGCGGCGGGGGCGGCGCTGGCGCGCATCGGCGCCCCGGCGGTGCGAGAGCTCGTCGAGCGCCTCGGCGGCGAGGACCCGGACACGCGCCAGGCGGCGGCGGCGGTGCTCGGGCAGATCGGCGACCGGCGCGCGGTGGCGCCCCTGACGGCCCGCCTCGCCGACCGCGACGGGAACGTCCGCTCGGCGTCGGCCGAGGCCCTCGGCAAGATCGGCGGCGCGGAGTCGGCCGCGGCGCTGCGCGCCGCGCTCGCCTCGGACGACTCGGTGCTGCGGCTCGCGGCGGTCGAGGGGCTGGCGGCGCTGCGGGTCTGCCCGCAGGGGCTCCCGTACGCCGAGCTCGTCGCGGATCCGGCGCTGCGGCGCCCGGCGTACCGGATGCTCGGAGCCTGCGACGACCCCGGCGTGCTCGCGCTCGTCGCGGCGGGCGTGGCCGAGCCGGCGCGCAGCGCGCGCGAGGCGGCCCTCGCGGCCATCGGCCAGCAGCGCTCGCGCCGCCCCGCCGACGAGCTCGCGCCGCTCGCCGAGGCGCTGCGCGCCGTGGTGGCGCGGCAGCCCGCGGCGGCCGACGCCTGTGCCGCCGCGCTCGGCTCGGAGGAGCCCTTCGTGCAGGTGGGCGCGCTCACCGCGCTCGCCTGGATCGGGGGGCCGCGCCACGTGCGGGCAGCGCTCGGGCTCGCCGAGGACGAGCGCCACCGCACGCTCGTCGAGGAGGCCCTCGAGGGCATGCCCCAGGGCGCCGAGATCCGCGTGGCGCTCGCGGAGGCGCTGCCCGATCTCGGCCCGCTCGCGCGGGTCACCGCGCTCGCCGCGCTGGCCCGGCTCGGCAGCCCGGCGGCGCTCGAGAGCCTGGTGCGCGAGGCGAGCGACCCGGAGGCGTTCGTCCAGGGCGAGGCGATCTCGGCCCTCGGGCGCATCGGCGACGGCCGCGCGGTCCCACCCCTCGCCGGCCTCCTCGGCGACGGCGCGCCGGCGGTCGCCGGCGCGGCGGCGACCGCGCTCGTGCGGATCGCCGACGCCTCGGTCCCCGCCCGCGCCTCGGCCCTCGCCGCGCTTCGCGCGCGGGGCGGGTCGAGCCCCTCCGCGGCGCTCTACCGCGCGCTCGGCGCGGTGGGCGAGGCCGACGACCTCGAGCCGCTCCGGGCGGGGCTGCGCAGCGCCGCGGTGGTGCAGCGGATCGCGGCCGCGGGCGCCGTCGCCGCCCTCGCGCACCGCGGGCTCCTCCGCGGGCGCCCGGTCCCCGAGCTCGTCGCGGCGCTCGCCGACCCGGCCTGGTCCGTGCGCGCGGCGGCCGCCCGCGCGTTCGGCGAGATCTCTCGCGCCCGCGGAATGGGCGGCTGGCGCGAGGACAGCCTCTCCTCCCGGGAGGCGCTCGCGGCCCTCGACGTCGCGCTCGGCGATCGCGAGCCGTCGGTCCGCGCGGCGGCGGCCGAGGCGCTCGGCGCGAGCGGCCGGCGGGAGCACGCGCCCGCCGTGGCGGCCCTCGTCGAGGACGAGACCGCGCCGGCGCTGGTGGTGGTCGCTGCGCTGCGCGCGCTGGTGGCGCTCGGCGCGCCGCCGCCCTCGGCCGTCGCGCGCGCCGCCGCGAACGCCGACCCGGAGGTGGTGAAGGAGGCGGTGCTCGCGGCCGCGCGGCTCGTCGGGCCCGACGGCGAGCGGCTCCTGCGCGAGGCCGCCGCGAGCCCGCGCTGGGACGTCCGGCGGGCGGCCGCGCGCGCCATGGCGGAGCGGGGCGACGCCGCGCTCGCGGCGGAGGCGGCGCGGCTCGCCGCCGACGATCCCGACCCGCTCGTCGCCCGCGCGTTCGCCGAGACCGCCCAGATCCTCGGGGTACGGTAGCCCGCATGTGGCAGCTCGATCCCTCCGGCCCCGCGATGTCCGAGGAGGAGTTCCGCCTCCTGCGCGACCTCGTCGAGGCGCACTGCGGGATCGGGTTTCGCCCCGACATGAAGTACCTGGTGGCGCGCCGCCTCGCGCCGCGCCTCCAGGCGCTCGGGCTGCACGGCTTCGACGAGTACTACCGCCACCTCTGCTACGACCCGGGCCGCGAGGTGGAGCTCGAGACCGCCACGGATCTGCTCACGACCAACGAGACCTACTTCTTCCGCGAGCCGCTCCAGCTGCGCGCCTTCGCCCGCGAGATCCTCCCCGCCGCGGCGGCGGCGCTCGCCCCGCTGCGGCGGCTCCGCATCCTCTCCGCCGGCTGCTCCACCGGCGAGGAGCCCTACACGCTCGCGGTGATCGTGAAAGACTCGAAGCTGTTCGAGGGGTGGGACGTGGAGATCGTCGGCGCGGACGTCTCGCGCCGGTGCCTCGCGCAGGCCCGCGCGGCCGCCTACGGCGAGCACGCGTTCCGCACCCCCGAGGCCGAGCCGGTGCGGCGCTGGGCCCACCTGCGCGGTGGGAAGTGGGTCCTCGACGATTCGCTCCGGCGCATGGTGCGCTTCTCCCACGAGAACCTGGTCGCTCCCCGCGCGCTCGCCTCCGTGCCCCGGCTCGACGTGGTCTTCTGCCGCAACGTGATGATCTACTTCGACCTCGCGGCGCGCCGGCGCGTCCTGCGGCGCCTCCACGAGCGGATGCGCGACGGCGCCTGGCTCCTGCTCGGCCACTCGGAGTCGCTGCTCAACGTCACGGCCGACTTCGAGCTCGTGCACCTGCGCCAGGACCTGGTCTACCGCAAGCCGGGCGGCCCGCGGGAGGAGGCCGGGTGACGTCCCCGGTCCGCGCCCTCCGGCTGCTCGTCGTCGACGACTGCGACGCGAGCCGGGCGGCGATCGAGGACGCGCTGCGCGGGGCGCCCGGGCTCGAGGTGGTCGGGGCGGCACGCGACGGCGAGGAGGCGCTGCGGCTCGCCCTGCAGGTCGCCCCGGACCTCGTCCTGCTCGATCTCCAGATGCCGCGCATGGACGGGTTCACGCTGCTCCGCCTCCTCATGGCGCAGCGCCCGACGCGGGTGCTCGTCCTGTCGGCGATGGGGCGCCGCTCGGACGTGTTCAAGGCGCTCGAGCTCGGCGCCCTCGACTTCGTCGCGAAGCCGGAGGGGAGCGACGCGCTCCGGGGCATACGCGACGAGCTCGTCGAGAAGTGCCGCACGCTCGGCGCGCTGCAGGTCTCCCGGCCGGCACCGGCGCCGCGCCGCGGCGTGGCCGCGCGTGGCCTCGCCGCCGCCGAGCCCGAGAAGCTGCTCGTCGTCGCGGCGTCGACGGGCGGACCGCCCGCCGTGCTGCGGTTCCTCGCCGACCTCCCCGGCGACCTGCCGCTGGCGGTGCTCGTCGCACAGCACATGCCGGAGCGGTTCACGGCCGACTTCGCGGAGCGGCTCTCGGGCGCGTGCCCCTTCGCGGCCCAGGAGGCCGCCGAGGGCGATCTGGTGGCCGCGGGGCGGATCCTCGTGGCGCCGGGGGGGCGCGACCTGGAGCTCCGCCGCGACCACTCCGGGCTGCTCCGCGCGACGCTCGGCGAGCCGGCCGTCCGGGCACCGCGCTGGCCGAGCCCGTCCGCGGACCGGCTCTTCTCGTCGGCGGCCCGGCTCCTCGGTGCGCGGGTGTGCGCGGTGGTGCTCACGGGGATGGGGAGCGACGGGCGGGAGGGCGCCCTGGCGGTGCGGCGCGCGGGAGGCTGCGTGCTCGCCGAGTCGGCGGAGAGCGCCGTGGTATACGGGATGCCGCACGCCGCGGCCGCGGCCGGCGCAGTGGACGAGCTGCTCCCCCTCGCGGAGCTCGCCCCGCGCGTGGCGCGCTTCGCCCGGGGTCGCTGACCGCGATGGCCCACCTCTCCGCCCTCATCGTCGACGACAGCCCGGCGATGCGGAAGCAGCTCGCCTACGCGCTGCAACGGGTCGCTGGCATGAGCCACGTCGAGGCGACGGACGGCGCCGACGCGTTGCGCAAGCTCGCGAGCGCGACGTTCGACGTGGTGCTCACCGACATCAACATGCCGCTCCTCGACGGGCTGAAGCTCGTGGCGCTGCTCCGCGCCCCCGGCCCGCACCAGCGCACGCCCGTCGTGGTCATCACCACCGAGGGCGCGGAGGCCGACCGCCGGCGGGCGATGAGCCTCGGCGCGAACGCGTACCTCGTGAAGCCGGTCCAGGCGCAGCAGGTGGTGGAGACCGTGAAGGGCCTGCTCCGGCTCGGGTAGCGGCCCCGGGATCGCCGTGGACAGCGGCCCGGACCCGGGGTCTCATCCCGGCGATGCGCTCCGCCCTCGGCCGCGCCGCGGCCCTCGCGCTCCCGGTCGTGCTGCTGGCCGCCGCGGGGTGGACGATCCACCGGGAGCTCGCCGGCGCCACCATCCACGACCTCCAGCGCGCGATCTCGGCGCTGCCCGGGCGCGTCGTCGCGCTCGCGGCGCTCCTAACGGCCGCCGACTACCTGCTCCTGTCCGGGTACGACCTCCTCGCGCTGCGCCACGCGGGCAAGCGCCTGCCGCTGCCGCGGGTGGTCTTCACCTCGTTCATCGCGTACGCCTTCGGCAACAACGTCGGCGTGTCGCTGCTCTCCTCCAGCTCGGTCCGCTACCGGCTCTACTCGCAGCTCGGCCTCTCCGCGCTCGACGTCACGCGCGTCGTCGCCTTCACGTCCGCGCAGCTCTGGGCCGGGCTCCTGCCGCTCGCCGGCGTCGCGCTGCTCGCGGGCGCGCCCGTGCCGCTCCCGGCCGGTGCCGCCCGGGCGCTCGGCGCCGTCGCGCTGGCGCTCACCGCTGGATACCTCCTCGCGGCCGCGCGGGTCCGCCGGGAGGTGACGGTGCGCGGCCTCGCCCTCCGGCTGCCCTCGCTGCCGCTCGCCATGGGCCAGGTCGCCGTCTCGGCGGCGGACTGGGCCCTCGCCGCGCTCGTCCTCTGGCTGCTCCTCCCCGCCGGCTCCCCCGGCTACCCCGCCGTGCTCGGCCTGTTCGTCGCGGCCGCAGGTCGCCGGGCTCGCCTCGCAGGTGCCCGGCGGCCTCGGGGTGTTCGAGTCGGTGATCGTCGCGACGCTCGCGCCCGGGCTGCCCGCCCACGCGCTGCTCGGCGCGCTCGTCGCGTACCGCGCCGTCTACTACGTCGGCCCGTTCCTCCTCGCCTTCGCGCTCCTCGTGGCGAACGAGCTCGTCGTGCGCCGCGCCCTGATCGGCCGCGTGCTGCGCGGCGCGCACGCCTCGTTCGCGCCGGTGGTGCCCGCGCTCGCCGCGGCGGGGAGCCTGCTCGCCGGCGCCGTGCTGCTCGTCTCGGGCGCGACGCCGACGCTCGCGGGCCGCCTCCACGTCCTGCGCCACGTGCTGCCGCTCCCGGTGCTCGAGGCCTCGCACCTCCTCGGCAGCCTCGTCGGCACGGCGCTCCTGCTGCTCGCCCGCAGCCTGGCGCGCCGGCTCGACGGCGCCTGGGTGACCGCCCTCGCGCTCCTCGGCGCGCTCGCGCTCCTCGGCGCGGGCGCGGTCCTCTCGCTCTCGAAGGGGCTCGACTGGGAGGAGGCGACGCTCCTCGCGACGCTCCTCGCCCTGCTGCTCCCGTTCCGGCGGCAGTTCTACCGGCGCAGCTCGCTGCTCGGGCAGCGGCTCACCGCGCCCTGGGTCCTCACGGTGGCGGTGCTGCTCGCGACCTCCGCCTGGGTCGGGCTCTTCAGCTACCAGCACGTCGACTGGTCCGGGGACCTCTGGTTCACCTTCGCGTTCCACGCCGACGCCCCGCGCGCGCTGCGCGCGACGGTGGCGGGCGCGTCGCTGCTGGGCCTCGCCGGGCTCGCCACGCTGCTCCGGCCCGCGCCGCCCGAGCCGGGCCTGCCGGGTGAGGCGGAGCTCGCCCGCGCGCGGCGGGTCGTCGACCGCGCCGCGGACTCCTCCGCGCACCTCGCGCTCACGGGCGACAAGGCGCTGCTCTTCTCGCCCTCGGGCGACGCCCTGCTCGCGTACGGCGTGGAGGGGCGGAGCTGGGTCGCCATGGGCGATCCAGCCGGGCCGGAGCGCGAGGCGACCGAGCTCGCCTGGCGCTTCCGCGAGCTCTCGGACGCGCACCACGGGTGGACGTGCTTCTACCAGGTCGGGGCCGAGGCGCTGCCGCGCTACCGCCCTCGGGCTCTCGCTCCTGAAGCTCGGCGAGGAGGCGCTCGTGCCGCTCGAGCGGTTCGATCTCGAGGGGAGCGCCCGCCGCGCCCTGCGGCAGGCGTATCACCGGGCCGAGCGGGAGGGGCTCGCGTTCGAGGTCGTCTCCGCGGCGGCCGTCCCTGCGCTGCTGCCGGTCCTGCGCGGCGTGTCCAACGGCTGGCTCGCGGAGAAGAAGGTCCGCGAGAAGGGGTTCTCGCTCGGCTGGTTCGAGCCGCGGTACCTCGCCGAGGGGCCGGTCGCGCTGGTCCGGCACGAGGGCGCGGTGGTCGCGTTCGCGAACGTCTGGACGAGCGGGGCCCGGGTCGAGCTCTCCGTCGATCTCACGCGCTTCGCGCCCGGCGCGCCGCGCGGGGCGATGGACTTCCTGTTCGTCTCGCTCCTGCGGTGGGGGCGCGCCGAGGGGTACGCCCGCTTCAACCTCGGCATGGCGCCGTTCTCCGGGCTCGAGGCGCGCGCGCTCGCGCCGCTCTGGACGAGGCTCGGCGCGCGGCTCTACCGCCACGGCGAGGCGTTCTACAACTTCCAGGGCTTGCGCCACTACAAGGAGAAGTTCGCCCCCGAGTGGCGCCCCCGTTATCTCGCCGCGCCGGGCGGGCTGCGCCTGCCGCTCGTGCTGACGAACGTCGCCGCGCCGACGAGCACGACAGCCTGTGTCCGCTCGTGGAGGGCCGCCCCGGCGTGCGGCGCGTCGTGCTGCCCGGCGGCCACCACTTCGACCGTGACTACGGAAAGCTCGCGCGCCTGGTGCTCGAGCTGGGCGGGTAGGGCGGGGGCGCAGCCCCCGTCCGAACCTGGCCGTGAGCGCTCCGCGCGCAGCGCGCGCGGACAGCGCTCACGGCGTGATCCGCTCCATCATCCGCGCGAACGGGATGGTCTCGCGGACGTGGTGGAGCCCGCAGATCCACGCGACGCACCGCTCGACCCCCATGCCGAAGCCGGCGTGCGGCACCGCCCCGTAGCGGCGGAGGTCGAGGTACCACTCGAACGCCTCCTTCGGGAGCTGGTGGTGGGCGATGGCCGCCTCGAGCGTGGCGAGGTCGTCCTCGCGCTGCCCGCCGCCGATGATCTCGCCGTAGCCCTCGGGCGCGAGCACGTCGCAGCCGAGGGCGACCTTCGGATCCTGCGGGTCCTTCTTGAAGTAGAAGGCCTTCATCTCGGCGGGGTAGCGGTGGACCATCACCGGCCGGTCGTAGGCCTTCGCGATGACCGTCTCCTCGTCCCCGCCGATGTCCTCCCCCCACGTCATCGGGTGGCCGGCCTTCTGGAGCACCTCGACCGCCTCCGAGTAGGTGATGCGCGGGAAGGGCGGCTTCACGTGCTCGAGCTTCGAGACGTCGCGCTCGAGCACGGAGACGAGCTCCTTGCGGTGCTTCTCGAGCGCGGTCCCGACGACGTAGGAGACGAACTGCTCCATGAGCTCCATGTCGCCGTCGAGGTCCATGAACGCGACCTCCGGCTCCACCATCCAGAACTCGGTGAGGTGGCGGCGGGTCTTCGACTTCTCGGCGCGGAAGGTCGGGCCGAAGCAGTAGGCCTTCCCGAGCGCCATCGCCGCGGCCTCCATGTAGAGCTGGCCGGACTGGGTGAGGTACGCCTTGCCGAGGTCGAAGTACGGGACCTCGAAGAGCGTGCTCGTCCCCTCGCACGCCGACGGCGTGAAGATGGGCGCGTCGACGAGCGTGAAGCCGCGCCCGTCGAAGAAGTCGCGGATCGCCTTCTCGACGGTGTGGCGCACGCGCAGGATCGTCTGTTGACGCGGGGAGCGGAGCCACAGGTGGCGCTGCTCCATGAGGAACGCCACCCCGTGCTCCTTGTGGCCGATCGGGTACTCGCGCGCGGGCCGGGCCACCACCGCGAGCGAGCGGACGTCGAGCTCGAAGCCGATGGGCGACCGCTCGTCCTTCTTCACGAGGCCGGTGATCGTGAGGCTCGTCTCCTGGGGGAGGTGATCCGCCTCGGTGAAGACCTCGGGCGTCACGTTCCCCTTGAAGACGACGCACTGGATCGTGCCGGTGCCGTCGCGCACCTGGAGGAAGTGGAGCTTCCCCGAGGAGCGGCGGTTGTGCAGCCAGCCGTGGAGGGTGATCTCCTGCCCCTCGTGCTGGGCGATATCGGCGACGTGGACGGGCGGGAACATGCAGGATCTCCCTTTGCTCGGTCGCGGGACGGCGGCGCGCAATATAGTCCAGCCGCCCCGGAAACGCGCGGGGGCGCCGGGCCTTGCGGCCGGGCGCCCCCGCGGTCGACGCGGTGCTGATTCCGTCGGCTAGAAGCGGTATGCGACGCCGAGGTCGAAGGCGAGCTGCGACATCCTCGCCTCGTACGCCATGATGCCCTGGCCCGTGGCGTTCGCGCCCTCGAGCGTGACCTCGGGCGAGTACTGGGCGCCGACGTTGACGGTCAGCGCGCCGAGGTCGTAGCCCGCGCCCACCGTGAAGTGGTGCTCGGCGATCGCCGGGAAGGCCACGTTCTCGAAGGCGCGGTCGTCAGAGAGGGGGGACGCGCCGTAGTTGTAGCCCGCCCGGACCGCGAGCCCCTTCACCGCGGGCACCAGGTACTGGGCGCCGAGCTTGAGGACGACCTGGTCGGACCAGTCGAGGTTCCACGGGATGTAGCCCGTGTCGGCCTGGGCCGAGTCGAAGGCGGGGAGGTCCTCGCCGTTCGTGTCGGACCAGTTGATCCACTGGACGTCAGCGGCGAGGAGGAACCCCTCGAAAGGCCGCACCGCGGCGCCCACCGTCGCGACCTGCGGCTGATCGAAGTCGAGCTTCTCCGTGCCGCCCGGGACCGGGCCGAACATCGTCGTGTGCGCCGGGACGTCGAACTCGAAGCCCTGGTAGAAGCTCTTCGACTCGTAGGCGAGGGCGAGCGTCACGGCCTGGGTGGGCTTGTACGTGAGGCCGACCGTGGCGCCGATGCCGAGGGCGCCGGCGGTCTCGCGCTCGGGCATGCCGGCCGCCTCGTAGCCCAGCATCGCGTACTGGAGGTTCGCAGCGAAGCCGATCGAGAGCGCGTCCGTCACCCGGTACGACGCTGCGGGCGCCACGCGCGCGTTCATGTACTGGGTCCAGGTGCGAGCCCCGTAGAGCCCGCCCGCGCTGGGGAACTCGACGCCCATGCCGGCGGTGCCCAGGGCAGCGACGCCGAAGGTCAGGTCGTCGCGCACCCGGTAGATGGCGGCGAGGGTCGGGATGTAGTCGGCCGGCCGCTCCGACTCGCCCGACGCGGAGGCGGGCGGCGCGCCCATGGACCACGTCGCGTCGAACTCCACCGTTGGGACGAACGCGGTGCCGGAGATGTCGAGCCGCGGGCCGAGCTCGGACATGCCGGCCGGGTTGGTCACGATGGTCGCGGCGTCGAGCGGCGCGGCAGCGGAGGCGCCGCCCATGGAGTTCTGGACCGGGCTGAAGCCGATCATGCGCATGCCGTTGGTCGCGGAGGCCGGGGCGGCCGCGGCGACGAGCGCGGCGGCGAGGGCGAAGCGTAGCAGTCTGTGCATTGTGGTCTGCTCCTCAGAGGTTCCGGCAGGTTCCCGCCGGTGCGTCGGGCTGCGGAGGGACGACGGAAACGCCACTCCCGGATGGGTATTCGGCCCGGGGGCCAACTCCAAGTCAAGGGACCCATCGAAATAGCTAGATCGCTAGGCGGTACGCGGCGATAGTCTGCGACGTCCTGCCACAGGGGTGCGCCGGGCCGCGTCAAAGGTGGGAGACGCGGCCAGGTCCGTCCAGTAGTATCCCGCCCCCCTTATGTCGATGAACGAGCGTTACGAGCCGAGTTCGATCGAGCCCCGCTGGCAGACTCGCTGGGACGAAGCGGGTGTGTTCCGCGCCGGCCGCCGGGCCGGCGCCGAGAAGCGGTACGTGCTCGAGATGTTCCCGTACCCCTCGGGCGCGATGCACATGGGCCACGCGCGCGTCTACGTGATCGGAGACGCGCTCGCGCGGCACCTGCGCATGCGCGGGTTCGACGTCCTGCATCCGATCGGCTTCGACGCGCTCGGCCTGCCGGCCGAGAACGCGGCCATCAAGGACGGGCGGCACCCCGCCGAGCGGACGCGCGAGAACATCCGGACGTTCCGCGAGGACATGAAGCTGCTCGGCTACAGCTTCGACTGGGAGCGCGAGATCGTCACCGCGGATCCCGAGTACTACCGGTGGAACCAGTGGTTCTTCCTCAAGATGCTCGAGCAGGGCATCGCCTACCGGCGCGAGGGCAAGGCCAACTGGTGCACCGGCTGCGCGACGGTGATCGCGAACGAGCAGGTGGTGGACGACGACCGCTGCGAGCGCTGCGGCTCGCCCGTCGTGGAGAAGGTGATCCCGGAGTGGGCGTTCCGCATCACCGCGTTCGCCCAGGAGCTGCTCGACGGGCTCGACGGGCTACGGGAGTGGCCCGAGCGCATCACCACGATGCAGCGGAACTGGATCGGCCAGAGCGTCGGCGCGGAGGTCGACTTCGCGACCGACGCGGGCGAGCCGGTGAAGGTCTTCACCACCCGTGTCGACACGATCTTCGGCTGCACCTACGTCGTGCTCGCGCCGGAGCACCCGCTCGTGGAGCGGATCACGCGACCCGAGCGGCAAGGCGAGGTCCGTGCGTTCGCCGAGCGGATGCGCAAGACGGACGCCATCGCGCGGACGGGAGAGGGCGCGCCCAAGGAGGGCGTGTTCACCGGCGCGCACGCGGTGAACCCGTACAACGGAGAGCGCGTCCCGGTGTGGGTCGCGAACTTCGTGCTCGCGGGCTACGGCACCGGCGCCGTGATGAGCGTCCCTGCCCACGACCAGCGCGACTTCGAGTTCGCGCGGAAGTACGGGCTGCCCATCCGGACGGTCATCCAGCCGGCGCACGCGGAGCGGCTCCCGCCGGGCGACGCGCTCGGGCAGGCGTTCACGGAGGACGGGATCCTCGACGCGTCCGGCCCCTACACCGGCCTCTCCTCCGCCGCCGCGCGCGCGCGGATGGCCGAGGAGGCCGGCGCGAGGGGCTTCGGCCAGGCGACGGTCCGCTGGCACCTGCGGGACTGGGGCGTCTCGCGCCAGCGCTACTGGGGCACGCCCATCCCCATCATCCACTGTCCGGAGCACGGCGCCGTGCCGGTCCCCGAGGACCAGCTCCCGGTCGTCCTCCCGGAGAAGGCCATCATCACGGGGACGGGCGAGCCGCCGCTCGCGAAGGTGCCCGAGTTCGTGAACACGACGTGCCCTCTCTGCGGGAAGCCCTCCCGCCGCGAGGTCGAGACCATGGACACGTTCGTCGACTCGTCCTGGTACTACGCGCGCTACCTCTCCCCCCGCGACGACCGCCGGCCCTTCGACCCCGAGGCGGCGCGGCGCTGGCTCCCCGTGGACGTGTACGTCGGGGGGCCCGAGCACGCCGTGATGCACCTGCTCTACTTCCGGTTCTGGCACCGGGTGATGCACCGGCTCGGCCTCGTCCATGAGGACGAGCCCGTGCGCCGGCTCGTCACGCAGGGCATCGTGAACGGCCCCGACGGCCGGAAGATGTCGAAGCGCTGGGGCAACGTCGTCTCCCCCGGCCCGCTCGTGCAGCGGTTCGGCGCGGACGCCGCGCGGATGTTCGTGCTGTTCGCCGCGCCCGTCGAGAAGGACATCGACTGGTCCGACGAGCAGGTCGAGGGCATCCAGCGCTTCCTCGGCCGCACCTGGCGCGCGTTCCACGCGCGGCAGGACTGCTTCGCCGCGCCCCCGGACGCCGCGGCCGGCGCGGCCGGGCCGTTCCTCGAGCTGCGTCGGCGCACGCACCGGACCGTGAAGCGCGTGACGGAGGGGTTCGAGGCAGACCTGAAGTTCAACACCAGCATCGCGGCCCTCATGGAGCTGGTGAACGAGCTGACCGGCCTGCCGCCCGCGGCCATCGAGGCGGACCGGTCCGCCGTCCGGGAGGCGCTCGCGGCGCTCGCCGCGCTGCTCGCGCCGTTCGCGCCGCACGTCGCCGAGGAGCTCTGGCACGAGCTCATGGGGCCGCCGGCGCGCGACCTCCTGCTCGCGGAGCAGCCGTGGCCGGCCTTCGACCCGGCGCTCGTCGTGGCCGACGTCGTGACGATCGCCGTGCAGGTGAACGGCAAGCTGCGCGGCGAGGTGCAGGCGCCGGCCGCGGCCGGCGAGGCCGAGGTGCGCGCGCTCGCGGAGGCGGAGGAGCGCGTGAAGCTGCACCTCACCGGCAAGACCGTGAAGAAGGTGGTCTTCGTGCCGAAGCGGCTGCTCAACTTCGTGGTGGCGGGCTAGCGCGTGCCCCGGCGCCGCGCGCGCGCCGCGGCCCTCGCGCTCCTCGCCGCCGCGGCGGGCTGCGGCTACGGGCTCACGACGCGCTACGTGGCGCGCGGCGGCGCGGAGCGCATCCACGTCCGCGCCTTCGAGAACCGCTCCACCGAGCCGGAGCTGGGCGCCACGCTGACCGCGGCCCTGCGCGACGCGCTCGCGCGGCGCGGCGCGGACGCCGGCCCGGGCGCGAGCGCCTTCATCGAGGGCGAGGTCCGGGCGACGGAGCCCGCGTCGTCCTCACCGGGCGGCGGCGGGCAGCCGGCGCCGACCTGGCGGCTCGCGGTCGAGGTGCGGGCGCGGCTCCACGTCGCCGGCGCGCCGGCGGAGGAGCGGGTTGTGCGGCGGGAGGCCGACTTCCTCGCGGGCGCGGATCCGCTCGAGAGCGAGGGACGCCGGGCGCTCGCGCTCCGCCGCGTCGTCGAGGACGCCGCGGCGGAGATCCTGCGGAGCTTCGAGCAGTAGCCGCGCTACCGCGGCGCGGTGGCGCTCTTCGCGACGGCCTTCGCCAGCCGCGAGATCTTCCGCGAGGCGGCGTTCGCGTGCAGCACGCCCTTCGACGCGGCCTTGCCGATCGCCTTCTCCGCGGCCTTGAGCGCCTGCGTCGCGCCGGCGGCGTCGCCCTTCGCGACGGCATCGCGGACCTTCTTCACGACGCTCTTCACGCCCGTGCGGACCTGCACGTTGCGGACGCGGCGCTTCTGGGCCTGACGGTTGCGCTTCTCGGCCGATGCGGTGTTCGCCAAGCTGGACCTCTCGAAAGACAGGTTGAAGGGCGCGCTAATTACCCCCCGTGGGCGGCGGCGTCAAGGGGGCGGGCCACCGGCAGATAGCGGTCGGGTCGAGCCGGAGATCGCGATCGGAGCCGCGCGACGAGGGCGCGGTCTGGATCGCCATCAAGAATCGCGGCGGCGCGAGGTCGCCGGCCACGCGCTGGCCCCGCACATCCCGTCGCGCCTCGAGGCCCCGGCGGACGCTCGAGCAGCGCCCTGCTGCACGACGCGGCATCCGGACGACCGCGCCCACGACGGAGGCGCGTGACGCGACACTCGACCGGAAAATCACGCGGGGATCGGGAGTTATCCACGCCCGAGCGAATGGGTCGGGCGAGAGGGGGGGACTTGACGCAGATCCGTGGACAAAAAGGGTCGGTAACCGCGTCAAGTCGATGAAATCAGGGAGTTTAGCGGCTGCTGCGTGGTGCCCCTGGACGTGTCCGAAAGGTGAAACGACCGTTCCAGAAGGGGCTGCCCACAGAGTTATCCACGTGCTTTCCCCAAACGACGGGGATCGCGGGATGGCCGCGAGGCATCGTCCTATTTCCCTTGACGTTCGAGCGATTTCGCCTCGTCCCACATCGCGTCCATCTCCGCCAGGGTTGCTTCACCGTGAGGAACCCCTCTGCGGGCGAGCTCGCGCTCGACGTGCTCGAAGCGCGAGATGAAGCGCCCCACCGCGCCGCGCAGGGCCTCCTCGGGTGGCAGGCCGAGCTTCCGCCCGAGGTTCGCGAGCGCGAAGAGCGCGTCCCCGAGCTCGTGCTCGATGGCCACGCGGTCGCCGCTCGCGATCGCCTCGTCGAGCTCGCCGAGCTCCTCGGCGACCTTCTCGCGCGCCCCCGTCGCGTCGGGCCAGTCGAAGCCGATCCGGCTCGCCTTCTCGGTCAGCCGATCCGCGCGCGCGAGCGCCGGCATCTCGCGCGGCACGCCCTCGAGCACGCTCGTCCCCCCGCCCTTCGCCTTCTTCTCCTCGCGCTTCAGCGCCGCCCACTGCCGGAGCACGCCCTCCGCGTCCTTCACGTCCGCGTCGCCGAAGACGTGCGGGTGGCGCGAGACGAGCTTGTTCGAGATGGCGGTCGCGACGTCGGCGAACTCGAACGTGCCGGCCTCGCGGGCGAGCTGGGCCTGGAAGACGATCTGGAGGAGCAGGTCGCCGAGCTCCTCGCAGTGTTCGCGCGTGTCGCCCGAGTCGATCGCCTCGAGCACCTCGTAGGTCTCCTCGAGCACGTAGGGGCGGAGCGTGCGGAGCGTCTGCTCGCGATCCCAGGGGCAGCCGTCGGGACCGCGGAGGCGCTCCATGATGGCGAGGAGCCGTTCGACGGCGTCGCAGGCGCGGGACATGGGGCCGCTTCTTAGCGCAGGAGGGGCCGTGCTAGCATCCCGAACGCGCGTGCTCGCCCGCGGACCCCATTCCCGCCTCGCCGTCGTCGCCCTCGCCGCCCTGCTCGCGGCGGCCCGGGCGGACGCCCAGGTCGCCGCGCCCAGGCTGGTCGAGGAGGGCGAGGAGCCGGCCGAGGTCGAGCGCCCCGAGCGGCCGGCGCCGCCTCCAGTGGACCCGACCGAGCCGCCGCGTCACGAGGCTGCCGCGCCGGGGCGCACGCCCCATGACGCGGGGGGGTCGGCACCCGCGCACCCCGCCGCCGCGGCGCCCGGCCTGGCGGCGCCCGCGGCGCCCCCCGCGCCGGCGCCGGCCCCCGCCCCGAGCGCCGACCTCGCGCGCCGCATCGTCCCGGTCGCGACCTCGCACGCGAAGCTGATGGCGCTCTGGACGCAGCGGCGCGAGGCGCTGCGCGACTCGGACCTGTCCCGCGTCGAGGCCGCGCAGCAGGCGCTCCTCGCCGCGCGCCGCGAGCTCGGCATCGAGAACCTGCAGGATCTCGCCGCCGCGGAGGTGCGCGAGGCGCGGCGGGCGCTCGCCGCGAACCTGCCCGCCGACGCCCTGTCGCACGCCACCGTCGCGGCCGCCCTCGCGCCCGACTACCCCGACGCGCACCTCGCGCTCGCGCGCGCCCGGTTCGCGCAGGCGCCCGGCGAGCCCGGCGCGGTCCTCGCCGCGGTGGGCGACGCCTTCGGCGCCGCGCGCCGCGATCCGCCCACCGCGCGCGCCTTTGCGGCCGACTCGGCCGCGGCGGCCCTCGCGGCCGCCTTCACGGGCGCGCTCGCGATCGCGCTCCTCCTCTTCGCGCGCCACCTGCGCTTCTTCCTGCACGACGTCCACCACCTGCCGCTCTTGCGCGGCGCGGCGCCGGTCCAGGCGGGCTTCCTCGCCCTGGTGCTCGTGGCGACGCCGCTCGCGTTCGGGCTCGGCCCCTTCGCGGCGGCGGCCGTCGCGCTGCTCGCGGTCTGGCTCTACCTCTCGGTCGCCGAGCGGCTGGTCGCCACCGCGGCGCTCGCGGCGCTGCTGGCGCTGCCCTGGGCGGCGGGGGAGGCGGCGCGCCTCACCGCCTGGACGGGCACGGTCGCCGAGGAGGTGGACGCCCTCGAGCGCGGCGCGCTCCCGGACGACGTGGCCGACGCGGTCGCCGCGCGCGCCGCGGCGGCGCCCGCCCCGGCGGAGCTCTACGCCGCGCTCGGTCGCCACTACAAGCGGCGCGGCGCGCTCGACGAGGCGCTGCGCTGGTACCGCACCGCCGCGGGCGCCTCGGAGCGGAGCGCGGGCGTGCAGGTGAACGTCGGCAACGTGCTCTTCCTGCAGGGCGACGCGGAGGGGGCGAAGGCCGCATACCTCGCCGCCACCGACCGGGCGCAGGGCGACCTCGCCGTGCTCGCCGCCGCGCACTACAACCTCTCGAAGCTCTACCTGCGCACCTCCGACATGGAGAAGAGCGCCGCCGCCCGCGACAAGGCCGAGCGCGAGGCGCCCGAGCTGCTGCGGCGCTACGGCTCGGACGACGACTACTCGGCCAACCGTTACCTCATCGACGTGCCGGTGGACGGCGGGGAGGTCGCCGCGCTCGCGCGCGCGGACGACGGAGCCGACGCCGTGGCGGGCTGGGCGCGGGCCCTGCTCGCCGGCCGGCTGCCGCGCGCGGCGTGGCCCCTCGGCGGCGTGGCGCTCGTGGGCGGGCTGTGGCTCCTCTCGCTCGCGGGGCGCAAGCTCGGCGCCGCGCGGGAGTGCGAGAAGTGCGGCGGCCCCGCCTGCCACCGCTGCGACGCCGGCGCCGCGGAGCTCTGCGGCCAGTGCGTGAACGTCTATCTCAAGAAGGGCGTGGTGGACGCCCGCGACCGGCTGCGCAAGGAGGCCCAGGTCCGCCGCAACGCGCGCCTCGGCCAGCTCGCCGCGCGCGCGCTCGCGGTGGCGGCGGGCGGCGCGGGGCCGCTCTGGGCGGGCGCCGCGGTGAAGGGCGCGCTGCTCCTCGTCGCCATGCTGTTCGCGGGCTTCCTCGCGTGGCTGTGGCGCGGGGTGATGCCGCCCGCGCAGCCCTCGCCGTACGTCCTCGCCGGCAAGCTCGCGTTCGCCGTGCCGGCCGCCCTGGTGGCGTGGGCGCTCGCGGTGCGCGAGACCTTCCGGCGGACGAGGTGACCTCGTGGCGCTGACCGGCACGCTCAAGGACTTCGGGATCGCGGAGATCCTCCAGCTCATCGGGCAGCAGATGAAGAGCGGGATCCTGCACCTCGAGTCGCGGGACGACGAGATCCACATCGCCCTCGCTGAGGGCAACGTGGTGCGCGCCGAGTCCGCCGGGCGCAAGACGCGCGAGCGGCTCGGGAACATGCTCGTGCGGGCCGAGCTCATCACGCGCGAGGAGCTCGACTACGCGCTCGACCTCCAGAAGCGCAGCCTGCGGCGCCTCGGCGACCTGCTCGTGGAGCTCGACTTCATCGCGAAGGACGACCTGCGCGAGATGACGGCGCTGCAGACCACCGAGACCATCTACCGGCTCTTTCACTGGAAGAGCGGGACCTACGCGTTCGAGGCGGGCGAGGTCGAGTGGGACGCGGAGACGGTCACCCCGCTCCGCGCAGAGTCGGTGCTGATGGAGGGCTTCCGGCGCGTCGACGAGTGGCCGATGGTCCGCAAGCGGATCACCTCCACCGCGATGACGTTCGAGCAGGCGCGGCCGCTCGAGCCGGCCGGGCCCGAGAAGACCGGAGCGCGCGCCGCCGCCGGCGCCTCCCAGGACGAGGACGTGGACGCCGCCTTCGACGGCCTCGGCGAGCCGCGCGAGGAGAAGCGGGGCGAGTTCGCGAACGTGGGCGAGCTGGAGCGGCGCGTCCATGGCCTCGCGGTGCCCGGGCGCACGGTCGAGAAGATCGTCGACCTCTCCCGCGTCGGCGAGTTCGAGACGTGCAAGGCGCTCACGAACCTCCTCAACCTCGGCTACCTGCGCGCCGTCGGCCCCGCGCGCCGCACCTCCGCGGTCGGCGCCTACGCGCAGGACGGCTGGACGCGGCTGCGGACGGGGGCCGCGCGGGTGGTCGCGACGGTGGGGGTGGCCGCGGCGCTCGCCGGCGTCGCGTACTGGGTCGACCAGCGCGGCCTCGGCGCGGGCGCCGGCGGCACCTCGCTCGGCGACAACGGCGCGCAGCGCTTCCTCGCGCGCTACCAGCTCGCCCGGCTCCGCGGCGCGCTCGAGGTGTACCGGCTGGAGCACGGCGAGTACCCGGCCGCCCTGGGCGCGCTGGTGGAGGCAGGGCTCACGAGCCCGCGCGATCTCCGCCACCCGTGGGCGCAGGAGTACTTCTACCGGCGCACCGCCGAGGGCCGGTTCGTGCTCCTGCCGCCCGTGGAGTGAGCGGGGGGACGCCCGCCCGCGGGCCGGGCCCCTCGGCGTGGGAGCGGGGCGGCGACCGCCTGCGGGACGTGCCGCGCACGCGACCTCCGGTTATCGTGCGATGGGAAGGCACCCCGAGGAGGCTCATTGGGTCAAGGCGCGGAACCCCTGAAGACGGCGCGGCTCGAGTTCCCGGACAACGACAAGGTCCGCGCGCTGTGCGGCGCGCACAACGAGAACCTGAAGCTGGTGGAGAAGCGGCTCGGGGTCCAGCTCGGCCTGCGGGGCGGCCAGATCGTCGTGGCGGCGCCCGACGAGGCGCGCGTCCAGCTCGCCGAGGGGCTCGTGCGCGAGCTGTACGACCTCGTGGCGACCGGCCATCCGCTCCACCTCGAGGACGTGGACCAGGCGACCAAGCTCGCCGGGCAGGGCGTGCCGCTCAAGGAGATCTTCGGCGACACCGTCTTCGTCTCGTCGCGCCACCGGATCATCACGCCGAAGGGGCTCGCGCAGAAGCGCTACGTCCAGGCCATCCGCGATCACGACATCGTGTTCGGCATCGGCCCGGCGGGCACCGGCAAGACCTACCTCGCGATGGCGATGGCCGTGTCGTTCCTCATCGAGCGCAAGGTGAAGCGGATCGTCCTCACCCGCCCGGCGGTCGAGGCGGGAGAGCGGCTCGGCTTCCTGCCCGGCGACATCGCGGAGAAGGTGAACCCGTACCTCCGTCCGCTCCACGACGCGCTCTTCGACATGGTCGACTACGACAAGGCGACCGCGTTCATGGAGCGCGGCACCGTGGAGGTCGCGCCGCTCGCGTTCATGCGCGGCCGCACGCTCAACGACGCGTTCATCATCCTCGACGAGGCGCAGAACACCACCGCCGAGCAGATGAAGATGTTCCTCACGCGGCTCGGCTACGGCTCGAGGGCGGTCGTGACGGGGGACGTCACCCAGGTCGACCTCCCGAGCGGCCGTGGTTCGGGGCTCGTCGAGGCGCAGAAGGTGCTCCGCGGCGTCGAGGGGCTCGGCTTCTGCTACTTCAGCGAGGTGGACGTGGTGCGCCACCCGCTCGTGCAGGAGGTCGTGCGCGCCTACGAGGCCTGGGACGCGGAGCGGAAGGCGCGCGTGGAGGGCGCGAAGCTCGAGCGCGGCGAGCACATCGAGGCCGCGGCGGCGGCGGGCGAGCCGGGCGAAGCGGGCGTCCAGGCGCCGTGACGCGCCACGCCGGCGCGAGCCTCGCCCGCGGTGCCACCCTGGGTACGCCCTGGGCGGGTGACGGGGCGACTTCAAACCGTTGGGCGGCGCGGGCCGTCGCGCTGTAGAGTGAAACCTGCGCGCCGTGCCCGATTCCGCCCTCGCACCACCTCCGTCCTCCGATCCGCCGCCCGAGCCGCCGCGCCCGGTCGACTGGGCGGGCCGGCTCCTGCGCCTCGCGCTCGTCGCGCTGGTCGGGGTCGTCGCGGGCCTCCTCCTCGCCCCGGCGGGCGCGACCCGGCTGCCCGGCGCGGACGCGCTCGGCAGCCCCGCGCCCAAGACCTTCAAGGCGGATCGCGACTACGACATCGCCGACGAGGAGGCCACGTCGCGCCGCCGCGCCGAGGCCGCCGCCGCGCAGCCCCCCGTGTACGACCTCGACGACGGCGCGGCCGAGGAGGCCACCGCGCGGGTCCACGCCGCGTTCGAGCTCATGCGCGACGCGGAGGCGGCGCTCGGGTCGCCCGCCTCCCGCCCGGACGCGCTCGCGGGCCGCTACGCCGCGCAGCGCGACGCGTTCGTGTCGCGGCTCCAGGTGCGGGTGCGCGACGACGACCTCGCCGCGCTCGCCCAGGCCCGCTTCTCGCTCTCCGTCGAGCGCGAGCTCGCCGGGCTCGCGCAGAGCGGCCTCGCCGGCATGGTGGTCGAGGACGTGAAGCTCCTCCCCGCCGAGCGCGAGCAGGGGCTCGCGGTGCGCACCTTCCGCGGCGGGGCGCTGCAGGGCGAGCGCGCGCTCGTGGACCTCGCGCTCATGCGCGGCGTGGAGGAGGCGCGGGCGGAGATCGCCCGCGCCGCCGCCGTCCCGGTGGAGCGCGAGCCGGCCGCCCTGCGCGCCGCGCTCCAGCGCATCGCCGCCGCGATGGTCCGGCCGACGCTCGAGCAGAACCAGGGGGAGACCGAGCGGCGCCGGGAGGCGGCCGCCGCGCGGGTGAAGCCCGTCGGCGTCACGGTGAAGCGGGGGGAGAAGATCATCGGCGACGGCGAGCGGATCGAGCACCGCCACCTGCTCGTGCTCGACGGGATCCGCGCGCAGCGCAAGGACGAGGCGCTCGGCCGGGTGGGGCTCGGCGGCGGTGCCCTCGTGGCCCTGCTCGTCGTCCTCCTTTGGGCCTTCGCGCGCCGGAACCTCCCCGCGTTCCGCCCCGCGCGGCGCGACGCCCTGCTGCTCGGGCTGCTGCTCTCGCTCGGGCTCGCGCTCGGCGCGGCCGGCTTCGCGGTCGCCGATGCGCTCGGGGAGCGGTTCCCCGGGCTCTCCGCCTCTTCGCTCCAGTACCTCGTGCCCTTCGCGGCCGGCGCGATGATCGTCCGGCAGGTGCTCTCCGCGGAGACCGCGCTCCTGTTCTCGCTGGCGAGCGGGGTGGGGGCGGGGCTGCTCGCCGGCCAGTCCATCCCGTACGCGATCCACGCGACCCTCACCTCGCTCGCGGCGGCCGGCCTGGTCGCCGGGAGCCGCGACCGGGCCGGGCTGTTCCGCGCCGGCCTGGGGGTCGCCGCCGTGGGCGTGGCGGTGGCGGTGGCGGCCGGGCTCTTCGCCGGCAAGGGCCCCGGGGACGTCGCGGTGGCCGCCCTCGCCGCCTTCGCGGGCGGGACGGTGCTCCTGCCGGTGGTGGTGGTGGGCGTCCTGCCCGCGGTGGAGGGGGCCTTCGGCTACGTCACCGACGTGAAGCTGCTCGAGCTCGCGAACCTCAACCACCCCGCGCTGAAGGAGCTCATCGTCCAGGCGCCCGGGACCTACCACCACTCGATCCTGATGGGCGCGATGGTTGAGGCGGCCGCGCAGGCGATCGGCGCGAACCCGCTGCTCGCGAAGGTCTGCGCCTACTACCACGACCTCGGAAAGATCCGGAACCCGCTCTTCTTCGCGGAGAACCAGCGCGGCGACAACCGCCACGACGCGCTCGCGCCCTCCATGAGCGCGCTCATCGTGAAGCGCCACGTCACCGACGGCCTCGAGCTGGCGCGCCACTGGCGCCTGCCGACCGTCGTCGCCGACGCGATCCCGCAGCACCACGGCACCCGGCGCGTCGGCTACTTCTGGGCGAAGGCGCAGCGGCTCGCGGCGGAGGGCAGCCGCGGCGCGGTCGACGAGAGCCTCTTCCGCTACCCGGGGCCGCGGCCCCGCACCCGCGAGACCGCGCTCGTCATGATCGCGGACGCCTGCGAGGCGTCGGCCCGGGCGCTCGACAGCCCGACCAGCGATGCGCTCCGCGCCCTCGTCGCGAAGCGCGTGAACGAGGTCTTCGCGGAGGGGCAGCTCGACGAGTGCGAGCTCACCCTGCGCGACCTGAACGCGATCACTGCCGCGATGGTGAGCGCGCTCGAGGCGCTCTACCACACGCGCCCCGAGTACCCGTCCGGTCGCCCGACGGAGGCGCCCCCGGGGGGCGCCTCGGTCCAGCTCGTCGCGAAGCCGTGACCGTCCACCTCGCCTGCGAGCACCCGCGCGGCGCCTCGGTCGCCCGGCGCCTGCGGGCGCGGGCCGCCGCCTTCCTTGCCGCGCTCGGGCAGGGTGAGGCCGAGCTGTCCGTGCTGCTCGTCACCGACGGTCGCATCCGCGCCCTGAACCGCGCGTGGCGGGGCAAGGACCGCGCGACCGACGTGCTCTCCTTCCCGCTGTCTGAGCCGGCCGGAAATGGGCCGCTCCTGGGCGACGTGGTAATCTCGCTCGACACCGCCAGCCGCCGGGCGCGCGCCGAGGCGCGGCCCGTCTCGCGGGAGCTGGACCGCTACCTCGCGCACGGGCTCCTCCACCTCCTCGGCTACGACCACGAGCGGGCGGAGGACGCGAGGGAGATGGCGGCGAAGGAGGCGGAGCTGGCGCGCGGCGAGGGGCTCGTCGGCGCTGCGCTGGGGGTCGCGCCGGGACGCGCGGCCCGCGGCCGTCGGGCCGGAAAGAAGAAGGGGTGATGGATCCGTTCGCCGACATCGATCTCGACTCCGAGTCCGTTTGGCTGGACGGCGCGTGGTACACGCGCGAGGACCTGGCCCGGCGGATCCGCGAGATGATCGAGGCGGGCGACTTCCGCGTCTCGCGCCCGAGCCAGGCGCTCGAGCGGCTCGAGGCGGCCCTCGCCCAGGCGCGGGTGGTGAACGTCCGGATGCCGCTCGATCTCGCCGAGGCGGTCTCGGAGACGGCGGACCGGCTCGGGAGGCCGGTGGGGCACCTCGTTCGCGAGGCGGTGGCCTATTACCTCGCCGCCGCGGCCGCGTACGGGGCCGCGCAGGCGGCCAGCGGGGCGGCGGAGCCGGGGAGCGCCGCGGCGGAGGCGGGCGCCGGCGCGCCGCAGCCCGCCGGCCCGGGGACCCCCCGCGCCAAGGCGCGCTGACCGCGTTCGGCTCGTCGCCGGATGCGCATCCTGCCGATGATGAAGCGACTCGTCCCCATGCTCGCGGCGGCCGGCTCGGGGCTCGCCCTCGCCCTCGCGCTGCCCCTCGTGATCCAGCCGATCTCGCTCCGCCAGCTCGACCCCGCGGGCTGGCTCGAGCTCCTCGCCTGGGTGGCGCTCGTGCCCGCCTTCCTCGCGCTGCGGACAGCGCCCACGGGGTGGGCCGCGTTCCGGCGCGGGCTCGTGGCCGGGCTCGCCTTCTTCTTCGCCGCGATCCACTGGGTCTCGCACGCGATGACGGCGTTCGGGGGGCTCCCGCTCTGGCTGTCGATCGTCGCGCTCACGCTGCTCGTGCTCTACATGGCCGTCCACTGGGCGGTCGCCTTCGCGGCGAGCTGGACGATCCGCGCGCGGCTCGGGTGGCCGCTCGTCGTGCACCTGCCGTTCGTCTGGACCGCGCTCGAGCTCTCGCGGAACTACCTGTTCAGCGGCTTCCCGTGGGGGAACCTCGGCTACACCCAGGTGCGAACGCTGCCCGTCGCGCAGCTCGCCGCGCTGGGCGGGGTCTACGCCATCGCGGCGCTCGTCGCCGCGGTGAACGCCGTGATCGCCGACGCCGTGGCGGACGTCCGGGCGGGGCGGTCGCTGCCGCGCCGGAGCCTGGTCGCGGTCGGGCTCCTGCTCGCACTCACGGTCGGTCACGGTGTCTGGCGGCTCGGGGTGGTGCGCGCGCGCGTGGCGGCGGCGCCGGCGCTGTCGGTCGGCATCGTGCAGCCCAACGTGGATCAGGGGCGCAAGAACAAGGCGCGCGACAACCGCGCGTACATCCTGTCCCGGCTCGTGCCGCCCACCCTCGAGGCGGATCGGGCGGGGGCGGACCTCGTCGTCTGGCCCGAGGCGGCGTACCCGATCTACCTCGCGCCCGGGCTCATGAGCCTGGACCTGCCCGGCGCGGAGCTGCCGAGGCTCTCCCGGGCCCACCTGCTCATGGGCGCGGTGACGCTCGAGTCGGTCGTCGGCGACGACGGGAAGCGGATGCGGCGGGTGGGGAACGTGAACCTCATGCTCACGCCGGAGCTGGACGTGCTCGGCGTCTACCAGAAGAACCACCTCGTGCCGTTCGGCGAGTACGTGCCGCTGCACCGCTGGCTCCCGTGGCTCGGGCAGGTGGTCCCCAGCATGGCCCCCTCGGCGCCGGGGCGGGAGCTGCGGGTGCTGGAGTTCGAGCCGAAGGCGAGCGCGGGGGAGCTCCCGGCGCCGACCGCCACGGCGACCCCGATCCCGGCCGCGGCCGCGAGCCCGGCGCCGTCCCGCGTCCGGCTCGCGCCGATGATCTGCTTCGACGCGATCTTCCCCGAGATCAACCTCGCCTTCGCCGCGAAGGAGCCCGAGCCCGAGCTCCTCGTGAACACCACGAACGACGCCTGGTACGGCTACTCCTCCGGCCCGTACCAGTTCCTCGCGATCGTCCGCCTGCGGGCGATCGAGGCGGGCAAGGCGGTCGTCCGCTCCGCCTACGCGGGCGTCTCCGCCGTGATCCTGCCGACCGGCGAGGTGGCGCCGGGGGCGATCGAGGTCGGCCCGGTGGACCCGGAGCTGGCGCCCGATCCGCCCGAGCCGCCGGGACTCCTGCTCGCCCAGGTGCCGCGGTTGCGCGGGCGCACCCCCTACACTAGAGTCGGCGACCTCTTCGCCCTGGCCTCGGCGGCGTTCGCCGCCGCGGCGGTCGCGGCGGCCTGGCGCGCCGGACGCCGCGGCCCCCCGGCCGCGCGCGGGTAGGGCGACGGAGACTCGACCCATGCCCGCACCGACCATCGAACGGATCGCCGACCTGAACCGCCGCCTCGACGGGCTCCGGGGGTCCCTTTGACGTCGAGCGGAAGCGCGGCCGGGCCGCGGAGATCGCCAAGCTCTCCGAGGACCCGGGCTTCTGGTCGGACAACACCAAGGCCCAGGCGCTCCTGAAGGAGAAGGCCGGGCTCGAGGCGCTCGTCGGCGGCTTCGACAAGGTGCTGCGCGCCGTCGAGGACGCGCAGACGCTCCACGAGCTCGCCGAGGAGGCGCGCGACGAGGGCGCCCGCGCAGAGGCGTCCGCCGCGGTGGACGCGGCCGAGGCCGACGTCGGGCGGCTCGAGTTCCAGAAGATGCTCTCGGGGCCGCACGACCGCGCCGCCGCCATCGTCGAGGTGAAGAGCGGCGCGGGAGGCGTCGACGCCATGGACTGGGCGGCGATGCTCTACCGGATGTACACCCGGTACTGCGAGCGGAAGGGCTGGGAGGTCGAGCCCGCGGACCTCGTCGCGGGCGAGGAGGCGGGCATCTCGCAGGCCTCCTTCATCGCGCGCGGCGAGTTCGCCTACGGCTTCCTCAAGGCGGAGCGGGGCGTGCACCGGCTCGTGCGCATCAGCCCGTTCGACCAGAACGCGCGCCGCCAGACGGCGTTCGCGGCGGTGGACGTCACGCCCGAGATCGAGGACGACATCGTCATCGACATCAAGGAGGCGGACGTCCGTATCGACACCTACCGCTCCTCCGGCGCGGGCGGCCAGAAGGTGAACAAGACCGACTCCGCGGTGCGGCTCACCCACCTGCCCACCGGCATCGTGGTGGCGGTGCAGAACGAGCGGAGCCAGCAGAAGAACCGCGGGGTCGCGTGGAAGATCCTGCGCTCCAGGCTCTACGAGCACGAGGAGAAGAAGCGCGCCGCCGTCCGCGACGCGGTCGAGGCGCAGAAGAAGGACATCGACTTCGGCTCGCAGATCCGCTCGTACGTGCTGCAGCCTTACCGGATGGTGAAGGACCTCCGCACCGGGGTCGAGTCGGGCAAGGTGGACGACGTGCTCGACGGCGAGATCGAGCAGTTCATCGAGCCGTACCTGCTCGGCGTGCGGAGGACGGATCGGGTGGTGGAGGACTAGCGCGGCGCGTACACGATCGGCTGCCGCGCCAGGATGAAGCGGTCGATGGCGTCGAGCGCCCAGCCCGGGATCCCGTGCAGCTTCACGCCGCAGCCGGTCGGCTGTCGGCCGATGGTGGCGCTCTTCTCGCGGACGAAGGCCACCTCGCCGTCGGCGTCCACCTTGCGGCCGTCGGCGAGGCCGAGCCGGACCGAGAGGCGGGTGCCGACCGGCGGGGGCATGGCGGTGGCGATGAAGACGCCGCCGGAGTCGATGCGGCGGCTCTCGCCCACGTAGAAGTTGTGCTCCGAGACGAGGCTCACGTTCACCTCGACGCGGGTGGGCATCGGGCGCGAGCGCGGCTCGTCGACGAGCTCCTCGTCGATGAGCGCCATGAGGTCCACGTTGGCGGCGCGGGCGCGCGGCGACGAGAGCGGCGCGGCCGGGTCGGCGAGCGAGGGGGGCGCCATCGAGGGCGCCGCCGAGGGGGGCGCGGGGTTGTACGCCGGCGCGGCCGGCGCACCGGGGAGGCCGCTGCCGGACCGCTCCACCACCACGAGCGGCCTCGAGAGCACCTCGGCCCGCGCGAGCGCCCGCTCGGCGCCCGCCACCGCCGCGAGCGGCTCGACGATCTCGCGGGAGGGGGCGACCATCACGACGCGCACGCCGACCTTGGCGGCGTTCTGCGCGGTGGTCAGGGCCGGGCCCCAGGTGCCGTCGGGCGTGGCCGGCATGAGCAGCACGATGACGTGCGGCGCGACGATGCGCACGAACGCCTCCAGCTCCCCGGGTCCGGGCACGCAGTACGTCGCGTGGCCCGCACGGTCGAGGTGCAGGAGGAGCGCGATCGCGACGTCGGCGTCCGAACCCACCACCAGAACGCGCGACGCCGCCGGGGCGCCGGCGAGGCTCACGCGGTCCGGCCTCCCGTCTCCATCATGATGCGCCGCTCGAGGTCGGCGCGGTACGTGGCGTTGGCGAGGGCCGTGTCGAGCGAGATCCGCTTCGCCTCGTGCAGCCGGTACAGGTACTGGTCGAACGAGTGCATGCCGAGATCGGCGCCGGCCGTCTCCATGTACGTCTTGATCTCGTTCACCTTGGTGCCGTCGCGGATGAGCTCGCGCACGGTGCTCGTGGCGAGCAGGGCCTCGACGGCCGGGATGAGGCCGGTCGCGTCGGCGCGCATGAGGAGGCGCAGCGCCAGCACCGCCTGCATGTTGTCGGCGAGCCGGGCGCGGACGTTGTCCTGCTCCTCCGCCGGGAAGAGCCCCACGAGCCGGCCGATCGCGCGCGGCACGTCGGGGGTGTGGAGCGAGGTGATGACGAGGTGCCCGGTCTCGGCCGCCTTGAGGCAGATGTCGGCCGACTCGCGGTCGCGCAGCTCGCCCACCATCACGATGTCCGGGTCCTGCCGGAGCGCGGCGCGCAGCGCGTCGGTGTAGCTCGCCGTGTCGGAGCCCACCTCGCGCTGGATGACGAGCCCCTTCCCGCCCGCGAAGATGAACTCGATCGGATCCTCGACCGTGATGACGTGCAGCCGCTCCTGCTTGATGATGTAGTCGATGAGCGACGCGATGGTCGTCGACTTGCCGTTCCCCGTCGCGCCCGTCACGCAGATGAGCCCGCGCCGCGCCTCGGCGACGGTCTTCACCACCGCCGGCAGGTTGAGCGTGTCGAAGTCCGGGATCTGGAAGGGGATGGTGCGCATCACCGCGCCCCAGCTCCCGCGCTGCTTGAAGATCGACGCGCGGAACCGGGAGACGCCGGGGAGCGAGTAGCTGCGGTCCACCTCGCGGAAGTCGAGCGGCGTGAACCCGGAGCCCGGCGCCTGCAGCACGAAGTTGGCGATCGCCTCGGTGTCCGCGTGCGTGAGCGGCGGGTACTTGGCCGCGAGCAGCTCGCCGAACACCCGGTAGGTGGGCGGGTAGCCGACCTCGAAGTGCACGTCGCTCGCCTGCCGCTTCACGGCGAGCTGCAGGAACGAATGGAACATCTCCTCGCTCAGAGGCCCCTGACCTTCCATGGCCGGCGAGTCTACCCCGCAGGGCGGGCGGGCGGGGAGTCCTCCGCTCGCCGCCGATGCGCGCGCGACCGCCGGCCCGCCGATCGGACGCGGGCGCGCCGGGGCGGCCCGGGCGCGCGGGTGGGAGGACGCCTACCCTTACTTCCATGCGGATCGCCCTCGTCTCGACGCCCTTCGTGGCGCTCCCGCCGCGTGGCTACGGCGGCACCGAGCTCGTCGTGGACGTGCTCGGACGAACGCTCGCCGCGCTCCGCCACGACGTGACGGTCTTCGCCACGGGCGACTCGCGCGCGCCGGGCCTCCGCGCCCTGTTCCGGAGGGCGGTGTGGCCGCCCGATCCCTACGCCGAGCTGCTCCACGCGCGCTTCGCGGTGCGCGAGATCGCCGCCGGCGGCTTCGACGTCGTGCACGCTCACGTCCCCGCCATCCTCGCCTTCGTGGCCGACCTGCGGACGCCCCTGGTCTACACCCTCCACCACGAGGCGGACCCGGCGCTCGCCCGCCTCTACGCGGCCTCTCCCGGCGTCGTCCGCGTCGCGATCTCCGCCCGGCAGGCCGAGCTGCACGAGCCGGCGCCGCACGCCGTCGTCCACCACGGGCTCGAGCCGGAGCGCTACCCGGATGCCGGCGCGGGCGGCGATCGCGCCTACTTCCTCGGCCGGCTCGCCTGGGTGAAGGGGCCGGAGCTCGCGATCGCGGCCGCGCGGCGCGCAGGGCTCGGGATCGACGTGGCCGGGAGCCGCCACCCCGACGCCGCTCCCGAGGGGTGGGACGAACGGGTGCTCGTGCCCGCCCTCTCGTCACCGCACGTCCGCTGGTCGCGCTCCGCCGACCTCGAGGCCAAGCGGCGCGCCTTCGCGCGCGCCCGCGCGCTCCTGTTCCCGATCCGGTGGGAGGAGCCCTTCGGCCTCGTCCTCATCGAGGCGGCGCTCGCCGGTTGCCCGGTGATCGCGTTCCCGCGCGGCGCCGCCCCGGAGATCGTAGAGGATGGCGTGACGGGCTTCCTCGTGGAGGGCGTCGGCGAGATGGCGGCGGCGCTGCGGCTCGCGGCGAGGCTCGACCGGCGCGCCATCCAGGCCCGCGCGCGCGAGCGGTTCTCGGCGCGCCGGATGGCGGAGGACTACCTGCGCGTGTACCGGGGAGCGATCCGCGCCGCGCGCCGCGCGCCGCGCCCGAGCGCGGCGGCGGCGGGGGAGGGGGAGGGGGAATGGACGACGCTCGCCTGAGCCGGCCCAGCGAGACCGCGCCCGAGGAGCTCCTCGGGTACGCCGACCCCTCCGCGCAGCCGCAGGCGACGGGCACGGACAAGCTCGTCCTGAAGCGCGGCAACCTCTTCCTCGTCGCGAACCGGCTCGGCGACGTGGCGCCCGCCGGCGCGCGCGACCTCGGCCTGTTCCTCACCGACACGCGCCACCTCTCCTCCTGGCGGCTCGAGGTCCAGGGCGGGCCGCCGCTCTGCCTCGCGTCGCAGGTGTCGACCGAGTACGTCGCGCAGATCGACTTCACCGTCACGAGCCTGCACGAGGGCGACCTGCTCGGCACCGAGCCCGTCAACTTCGTCCACCTCCGCCGCGACCAGCTCATCGACGACGTCTTCGTGGACCGGCTCGCGCTCACCAACTTCCTCGCGCACCCGCTCGACTTCTGGCTCTCGCTCTCCTGGGCCGCGGACTTCGCCGACGTCTTCGAGATCCGCGGCGCCCGGCGACCGGCCCGCGGCGCGTACGCGCTCCCGCGCGTCGAGGCCGACCGCGTGGTGTTCCACTACGACGGTCTCGACGGGCGCGGCTACGCGACGGACGTGCGCGTGGACGGGGTCTCCCAGGCGGCCGGCGCGCCCGCGCGGCTCGCGGCGCTCGGCGCCCGCGGCGCGCGGGTGGAGTTCCACCTCCCGCCGGGCGGCCGCGCCGAGGTCACCTTCACGGTCGCCTGCGGCATCGAGCGGACCGCGCCCGGGCTGGTGCGGGGCCCGGACGAGGATCGCCCGGTGCCGCCGCGCTCCCCCCGCTCGTTCGACGCGCGCGCCGCGGAGACCCGCGCGGCGTACGACTCGTGGGCCCGGCAGGTCACCCGCTTCCAGTCCACCAACGGCCGGCTCGAGGGCGCGCTCATCCACGCCGTGGCCGACCTGAAGGCGCTCACCGTCTACCACTTCGGTGGCCCCGTCATCTCCGCGGGGATCCCCTGGTACACGTGCCCGTTCGGGCGCGACGCGCTCATCACCGGCTACGAGGCGCTCCTCGCCGCGCCGGAGGTCGCCCGCGACGCGCTCGGCTTCCTCGCCCGGCTCCAGGGCACGCGCGACGACCCGGAGCGCGACGAGGAGCCCGGCAAGATCCCGCACGAGATCCGGTTTGGCGAGATGGCGGCCGCCGGCGAGGTCCCGCACACGCCTTACTACGGCTCGGTGGACGCCACGCCGCTCTTCCTCGTCCTGCTGGACGAGTACGAGCGGTGGACCGCTGATTCACGGACGGTCGACGCGCTCCTGCCTGCCGCGGAGCGCGCGCTCGGCTGGCTCGACGCGGCGACCGCCCGAGACGGGCTGGTCTGGTACCTGCGGCGCACGCCGAAGGGGCTGCGCAACCAGGGCTGGAAGGACAGCCACGACGGCGTGCTGTTCGCCGACGGCCGCCCGGCGGAGCCGCCCATCGCGCTCGTCGAGGTGCAGGGGTACGCGGTGGACGCGCGGCGCCGGATGGCCGACCTCCTCGCGAGGCGCAGCCGCGTGGAGGAGGCGGCGCGGCTGCGGGCCGCCGCCGACGCGCACGCGCGCGCCATCGACGAGCGCTTCTGGATGTCGCGCGCAGGGACGTACGCGATCGCGCTCGACCGCGAAGGCCGGCAGGTGGACGCGGTCACCTCGAACCCCGGGCACCTGCTCCTCTCGTACGTCCCCTCGCTCGAGCGCGCGCGCGGCGTCGCGTCCTCGCTCCTCGGCGGCGGGGGCTGGAGCGGCTGGGGGGTGCGGACGCTCGCGGCCGGGCAGCCCGCCTACAACCCGCTCAGCTACCACGACGGGACCATCTGGCCGCACGACAACGCCCTCTTCGCGATGGGGCTCGCCCACTACGGCATGACGCGCGAGGCGGGCCAGGTGCTCACCTCGCTGTGGGACGCCTCGCAGCACTTCCGCAACCAGCGGCTGCCGGAGCTCTTCTGCGGGCTCGCGCGGGAGTCGGGCGCGTTCCCGGTCTCCTACCCGGTGGCGTGCTCGCCGCAGGCCTGGTCGTCCGCGGCGTGGTTCCTCCTCCTGCGCGCGACCCTCGGGCTCTACCCCGACGCGCCGGCGGGCCTGCTCCACGTGGTGAGCCCGGCGCTGCCCTCGTTCCTCGAGGGCATCACGCTCGAGGGGCTCCGCATCGGCTCGGCCCACGCGACCCTCCGCTTCGAGCGCGGGGTCGGCGGCGGGGCGGCGGTGGAGGTCGTGACGGTGAAGGGCGGTCCGCTGCGCGTGCGCGTGGACCTCTGAGCCGGAAGAAGCGAAAGGCCACCGGGTCGCCCCGGGGCCTCTCGAGCTCGGCGCCGCTGGCGCCGGGTTCCGCTTTACTTCGAATCCGTCGCGCCTCCCGTGGGAGGGCATCGACGGTGGGGGGAGTCGAGCTTCCGATCTCGTCTCGACTTGGACGTGTGACGGGAGGTGGCCCTGCGATTCGAGCGTTCAGGCTGGAACGTCAGGTCATTCATGGGCAGGGTCCGTGACCGGCCTCCGGCGGGACTCGTGGACCCATGTATACAAGCCCCGTGCCGACCCTCGAACCCGCCTGGATCCGACGTTTGTGCCCATTTCCAGCGGGCCCGGGACGGGACTACCCGGTAATTCCGGGGGTCACGGGCAACGCGCGGGTGTCACCCGACCCCTGTCCGCGACGAAACCTCGACCCGGGCCGCGCGCGGAGTTACGCAAGGTAGATGTTCGCCAGCGTGGCCGACGCGTCGACGGGGCTCGCGTCCGCCGGCTACCTCCCTTCGCGGGAGATCGCCACCGCGGTCTTCCTCGCCGACCGGCTCGAGAAGCCCATCCTCGTCGAGGGGCCCGCCGGTGTGGGCAAGACCGAGCTCGCGCGCGCCTTCGCGGCCGCGTCGCGCCGGCCGCTCGTCCGGCTGCAGTGCTACGAGGGGCTCGACGAGTCCAAGGCGCTGTACGAGTGGGAGTACGCGAAGCAGCTCCTCTACACCCAGCTGCTGCGCGACCGGATCGGCCGCGCGATCGAGGGGGCGGGCACCCTCGCCGAGGCGGCGGACCGGATCGCGGGGGAGGGGAACGTCTTCTTCTCGGAGCGCTTCCTCCTGCCCCGCGCGATCCTGAAGGCCATCACGAGCGACGAGCCCGCGCTCCTGCTCGTCGACGAGATCGACAAGGCCGATCCGGAGCTCGAGGCCTTCCTGCTCGAGGTCCTCTCGGACTGGGCCGTCACCGTGCCGGAGATCGGGACGATCCGCGCGCGCCACGTCCCGCGCGTGGTGCTCACCTCGAACGCCGCGCGGGACCTCTCCGACGCGCTGAAGCGCCGCTGCCTCCACCTGCACCTCGACTTCCCCGCGCGCGAGCGCGAGCTCGCCATCGTGCGCGCGCGGGTGCCCGAGGCGTCCGAGGCGCTCGCGCGGGCGGTGGTGGGCGCGGTCTCGAAGCTCCGCACCCTCGACCTCAAGAAGGCGCCCTCCATCTCGGAGACGCTCGACTGGGCCCGCGCGCTCGCGATCCTGAACGCCGACCGGCTCGCGCCCGAGCTGCTCGACGACACGCTGAACCTCGTCCTCAAGTACGAGGTGGACGTGGCGCGCGCGCGGGAGCGGCGCGGCGAGATCCTGGCCGCGGCGCAGCTCTAGGCTCAGTCCTCGTCGGCCGCGGCCGCGGCCGCCGCGGCGCCGGCCCCGCCGCGCTGCCGCGAGGGCACCTGCACGAGCTCCTCGCCCGGCAGCAGGAACGCGGTGAGCCGGCCGCCGTACACGCACCCGGTGTCGATGCCGACGCAGCGCACGTCCGGAGCGGGCTCGTCGCGCGTCGGCTCGGTCAGGCTCTGCGGGTGGTGACCGTAGACGACCTGCCGCGGCCCGCGCCACGCGAGCGGCCAGCGCCGGACGCCCGGCTCGCCCGCGTCGCCGCGCTCCCGCGCGGCGGGGCGCCCCTCCGCGTCCACGTAGCGCAGCTTGATGACCCAGTCGGACGGCTGGAGCGGCACCGGCACGCCGGGCACGAACCCGGCGTGAACGGCGGTCCAGCCCCCGTCGAGCGAGAGCGAGCGCGGGAGGGCGGCCATCCAGGCGAGCGCCGCCTCGCCGAGGGCAGCGTGCTCGGCCGCGCGCCGCGGATCGAAGGGGCGCATGGGGTTGCGGTGGCCAGGGTCGCTGCGCCGCCGGGCCTCGTGGGCGGCCCAGCGCAGGTGCTTCTCCTCGTGGTTCCCGAGCACGCACTCGGCGTCGAGCTCGCGCGCTCGGCGCACCACGCCCACCGGGTCCGGCCCGCGATCCACGAGGTCCCCCAGGAACACCAGCCGGTCGCGGCCGCGCGCGTGGGCGACCGTCCGCAGGAGCTCGTCGAGCTCCTCGAGGCACCCGTGGACGTCACCGACCACGATCGTCCGCCGGGCTTCGATCATGCGGCGAGTGTAACCGCAACCCGCTCCGGGCGCCGGGCCCGCGCTACGGGCGCCTGCCGAGCCGCAGCGGCGCGTCGAACGCGGCCGCGCGGGAACGGACGGCCGCCTCGTCGAAGGTCCCGCCCGCGCGACGGTCCACGACGCGCCAGGCGGAGCCGACGCGCGCGACGAGGTACTCGCTCGCCGTCCGGGCGAGCGAGCCCGGTGAGCCCGCTACCCAGCTCCGCTCCTCCACGGTCACGAGGACGCTGCCCTCGGGTCCGCGGCGCACGCCGAGGAGCTGGAAGGACTCGAGCACGCGGCCGTGGGCGGCCTCGCGCCAGAACGCGAGCGGGTGCTCGTCGCCGCGCGCGCGGTGGTCCGCCATCGCCTCGAGCGTGGCGGGCGCCACGAACGCCTTCGCGTGCGCGTAGTCGCGCTCCGCCGGCGCGCGGAGCCGGCCGCCGGCGTCCACGCGCGGCCCCGCCAGCCGGACCTCGTCGAGGAAGCGGATGACGGCGCGCGCGGGCCCACGCAGGAGATCGGCGGGCGGCCCGGCGGCGGCAGCCCCGGGCGGGCCACCGCCGGCGGCGAGCAGGGACGCGGCGAGCAGCGCGGTTGTGGTCAGGTGTCGTTCCCCCGTCGTGGTCCACCGACGCGTAGCCGCCCGTGACGTTCCGTCGTCCTTCGCCGTTCGGCAACCGCCCCCGGGACGGCGCCCCGACGCGGGAGCGGTGGCTAGATTGGCGGGCGATGCCGGGGATACACTCGCGACCCGCGGGAGCCCCCACCCGCACGCCCCTACCATGGATCCCAAGCGCGTCCTGATCGTCGAGCCGGACCACGCCTTCGCGCTGTCCCTCGCGTCGCTCTTCCGCGAGGACGGCCACACGACCGCCGTCGCCGCGAGCGCCGCGGAGGGGGAGCTGGAGATCGCCACACGGCGGCCCGCGCTGGTCGTGGTGCGCGCCGAGCTGCCTGACCTCTCCGGGTTCTCGCTCTGCGCGCAGCTCCGTCACGATCGGGCCACCGCCGCGCTGCCCGTGATCATCTACGCGTCCGAGACGCCCCCCGAGGCGCTCGCCGATCACGCCCGCACGCCGTGGGCCGCGAACGGCTACCTCGCGATGCCGCTCGACACGGACGCCCTGCGCAAGCTGGCCGGGCGGATCCTCGCCGCGAGCGAGCCGGTGGAGAACGCGGACGACGCCGTCGTCGAGATCGACGAGGTGCTGCCCGACGACGACGCCGGCTGGATCCCGGCGTCCGCGCCCGAGCGGCCGCCCGCGATGCCGGCGATGTCCGAGCCGGCCGCCGCGGCGCCCGCGCTGCCGCGCCGGCCGAAGCGCACCGCGCTCACCGACGAGGATCGGCTGTTCGCGGACCGGGTGTTCCAGTCGATCGCGGAGCACCGGGACGAGCTCGTGGCCGAGGCGCAGAAGCGCCGCCCGCCGGCGCGGCGCGATCTCCTCCAGTCGCCGGAGGGGCGCATCCAGCTCCTGCGCGACGACCTCAAGTGGCGGGAGGCGCAGATCGCCCGCCTCTCCGAGATCTGGGAGGTCCGGGACGTCGAGCTCGCCTCCTTCGACGAGCGGCAGCACGCGAAGGACGTGGAGGTGCAGGGGCTGAAGAACCAGGTGGACGACCTGCTGCGGCGGCTCGCGGACGCGCGCGACCTGTTCGTCGACAAGGAGCGGGAGTACGGCGCCTCGATCGACGGGCTCCTGCTCGAGAAGTTCGGGCAGGAGAAGGAGCTCATCGAGGTCGTCGCGAAGAACGAGCGGCGCATCCACGAGCTCGAGCGCGAGGTCCGCAAGCGCGACGACGACCTCGCCCACCGCAAGCTCGCCCTCGACGAGGCGCGCGAGGAGATCGCCCGCCTCGACCGCCAGGCGCGGGCGGAGGCCGCGCGGGGCGAGGCGCGCGAGCTGGAGCTGCAGGGCGAGATCGCCCGGCGGAGCGACGAGACCTCGGCCGCGGAGGACGCGCTCGCGCAGGCGGGCCGGGCGGCCGAGGCGGCGGCGCGCGAGGCGGCGGCGCGCATCGAGGAGCTCCAGGCGGCGCGGCGCACCCTGGAGGCGGAGCTGGAGCGGCAGCACGGGGAGCGCGAAGCGCAGGCGCGCGCGAAGGAGCGCGCCGCGACGGAGGCCGCGGCGCGCGAGGCGGCGATCGCGAGCGAGCGCGACGAGGTCCGGGCCGAGGCGGAGAAGGCGGCGGCGGCGCTCTCGGCGCGCGCGGCGGAGCTGGCGCGGTCGCTCGCGGAGGCGGAGGGGGAGCGCGAGCGGGCCCTCTCGGCGGCCCGCGAGACGACGGCCACGCTCCAGGCGCGCATCGACGAGCGCGAGGGCGCCATTCGCGAGCGCGAGGCGAAGCTCCGGCTCCTCGACGACGAGTACCGCCAGTTCCGCGACACGGCGCGGGCCCGCGAGGACGACCTCGCGCGCGAGATCCAGGACCACCTCGAGCAGATCGGCTCGCTCGAGGGCGAGATCGAGGGGCTCGCGCGGGAGATGGCCGAGCGCGAGGAGGAGCTGCGCGCCGAGGTCGAGGAGACGCAGGCGGCGCTCGGCTCGGCGAAGGTCGACGCCGAGCGGGCGTCGGCCGACGCGCTCCGCGCGGCGGCGGCGCGCGCCGAGGAGGCGGAGCAGGTGCTCGCGGGCGCGGAGCGCGCGCTCGAGGAGTCGCGCGCGGGCGCGGCCGTCGCGGAGGCGGCGGCCGCCGACGCGCGCGCCGCCCTGGAGGCGGCGGAGACGGCCCGGGCCGGCGAGCGCGCGGCGCTCCGGGCCGAGGCGGCGCGCGCGGAGGAGGAGACGGAGCGCGCGCGGCACGAGGCGGAGGGCCTGGCGCGCGAGCGCGACGCGCTGCGCGGGGCGCTCGAGGGGCGCGACGCGGAGCTCGCGGCGCGGCGGGCCGCGCTCGCGGAGGCGCTCGCCGCGGGCGAGGCGGCCCGCGCGGAGGCGACCCGGCTCGGCGCGGAGCTGGCCGAGCGGGGCGCGGAACTCGTGGTCGCGGAGGACCGCGTGGCGGGCGCGGCGGCCGACGTCGAGGCGGCCAAGGCGGAGCTCGGGCGCGTGACGGCGCGGCTCGGCGAGGTGGAGGCGAGCGCCGAAAGGGCGGCGGAGGCCCTCGCGGCGGACCTCGCGGCGGAGCAGGCCCGGGCGGCGGCGGCCGAGGCGGATCGCGACCAGGCCCGGGAGGCGCACGAGCGGGCGCGCGTGGAGGGCGAGCGCGCGGTCGAGGAGGCCCGCGGCGAGGCGGCGCGCGCGGCGGAGGCGCTCGCCGAGGCGCGGCGTGGGGCGCAGCGGCGCGAGGGCGAGCTGACGCTCGAGCTCGCCGCCCGCGGCGAGCGAATCGAGCGGCTCGAGGCGGAGGCCGCCGCGGCCGCCGTGGCCGTGGCCGAGGAGCGCGCGCGGGTCTCCGCGCTCGAGGGCGAGGGCCGGCGCGGGCGCGAGGCGCTCGACGCGCTCTCGCGCGAGGCGGAGCGCACGCAGCGCGAGCTCGCGGCCCGGCTCGAGGCGGCCGAGGAGGCCGGCGCGTCGGCGCGCGCCGACGCGGCGCGGCTCGCCGCGGAGCTCGAGCAGGCGCGCGAGACCTCGGTGCGCACCGAGGCCGAGCTTCGCCAGGCGGGCGCGGCGCGGGAGCGGGAGCTCTCGGCGGCGGAGGCGGAGGCGCGCGGCAAGGCCCGCGAGCTCCAGTTCGCGCTCGGCGCGGCGCAGGCCGAGCGGGACGGGGCGCGCGAGGAGCGCGACGCCCTCGCGGCGGAGGTGGAGGCGCGCGAGGCGGAGCGGGCGGCGGCCGCCCAGGAGGCGCGCGAGGCAGGGGACGCGCGCGACCTCGCGCGCGCCGAGCGGACGCGGCTGCAGGCGGAGCTCGCGGCCGAGCTCGAGGCCCGCGCGCAGGGCGAGGCGCGCGCGCAGGCGCGGCTCGCGGCGATCCAGGGGGAGCACGCGCGCCGCGAGGACGAGCTGCTCTCGGAGCTGTCGCACAAGACGGAGGCGGCGGAGGCGCTGCACGCGCGGTTCGAGACGCTCGCCGCCGAGCGCGCGGCGCGCGAGGCCGAGCTCGAGAAGGCGCTCGCGGCGAGCGACGAGGCGCTCCGCGCGGCCGAGCGGCGCGAGCGCGCGGTGGCCGAGGAGGTGCGGGCGCGCGCGGAGGAGGCGAAGCGCCGCGTGGCGGAGCTGGAGGAGCGGGCCTCCTCGCTCGCGACGGCGCGCAAGGAGTCGGAGGCGGCGCTCGACGAGGCGCGCGGGCGTCTCGAGGCGCTCGAGGAGGCGCGCGCCGCCGCGACGGGCCGGGTCGAGCGGGCCGAGGCGCGGCTCCACGAGCTCGAGCATGCGCTCGCCGCCGCGCACCGGGACCGCCAGCGGATCGAGACCGAGCTGCAGGCGCGCATCGCGCGGGCGGAGACGCGCGCCGCCGAGCTCGCCGCGCGCGCCGACGAGGGGGCGCGCAGCGCCGCCGCGGCCCAGGCGGCGCGCGCGCGCGTGGCGGAGGTGGAGGGGGCGCTCGCCCAGGCCGGTCAGGCCCGCGCCCGGCTGGAGGCGGAGCTCGGCTCGCGGGCGGCCGCCGCCGAGGCGCGGGCGGCCGAGTCCGCGCGCCGCGCCGAGCTGCTCGGCGGCGAGCGGCGCGAGGCCGAGGCCCGCGGCGTGAAGGCGGTGGAGGAGGCGCAGGCGCGCTTCCGCGAGGAGCTGGAGCGCCGCGATCAGCTGCGCATGCAGGAGGTCCAGCGGCTCCAGACCGCGCTCCAGGAGCGGGCGCGGCGGGAGAAGGCGCTCGAGATGGAGCTCGCGCGCGCCCGCGGACGGCCCGTCTCCGAGGCGGCGCTCGAGGCGGCGAAGAAGGAAGGGGAGTAGCGGCGCGGTCGCCGGTCGGGGTCGGGGTCGCGGTCGCCACTCCCCCTCAGCTCGCCCCCGCCTCCACGTCCGCCGTCACCGACACGTCGCGCTGCCGGCTCGGCTCGTCGCGCATCCCCGGCGCGTGGGCCGCCACCCGGTTCCGCCCCGCCCGCTTCGCCGCGTAGAGGGCGGCGTCCGCCGCGTCGACGAGCGACGCGAGGTCCTTGCCGTCGTCCGGGTACACCGCCACGCCGACGGAGATCGTCACGCGCCCCAGGTCCGAGGCGGGGTGGCCGATGGCCGCCGCCTCGACCGCCGCGCGGAGCTTCTCCGCGGCGGCGAGTGCGGCGGCCCGGTCCGCGCGCGCGAGCACGACGCCGAACTCCTCGCCGCCGTAGCGCCCGACGAGGTCGACCTTCCGCACCGCCGACCCGAGCACGCCGGCGACCCGGCGGAGCACCTCGTCGCCGGCGGGGTGGCCGAGCGCGTCGTTGAACCGCTTGAAGTGATCCACGTCGACGAAGGCCACGCCGGTGGCGTGCGCGAAGCGCTCGCTCCGCTCCAGCTCCGCCTCGAGCCGCGCGAACAGGCTCCGCCGGTTCGCGGAGCCGGTGAGCGTGTCGGTCTGCGAGAGCCTGACGACGCTCCGGTGGAGGGTGGCGTTGGCGAGCGCCATCGCGGTCTGCCGCGCCACCGCGTCGAGCAGCCGCGCCTCGTCGGCGGAGAGCGGGCCGCCGTCGGCGCGCCGCACCGCGAGCGCTCCGTCGCAGCCGTCGGGGTGCGCCATCGGCACGAGGATCGCGCCCGGCGGCGCCGCGCCCGGGGCGACGCGCGCGCCGAGCGTCGCGCGATCGCCGGAGGTGGCGCGCACCGCAAACCCCTCGCCGTCGCGGAGCAGCACCTGCACCTCCGCGAGGCCGAGGTCGGTCGCCACCCGCGCGGCGACGGCCGGGAGGAGCTGCTCCTCGTCCAGGGAGGCCGTGAGCGTCCTCCCGAGCTCGGCGAGCAAGGCGAGCTCCCGCAGCCGCCGCTCCAGCTCCGCCTTGAGCGCGAGCTCGCGCCGCATCGCGTCCATCGAGGCCGCGTCCTCGATCCGCCGGACGTGCAGATCGGTCACCGCCGCGAGCGTCGCGTTGAAGCTCGCGGCGAGGTCGCCGAGCTCGTCGGCGCGATCCACCGGGACGCGCTGGAGGAAGTCGCCGCCGCGTGCGCGCTCGACGCCCTCCGCGAGCTGCTGGAGCGGCCGGTCGAGCAGCACGTGCACCACGAGCAGGTGCGTCAGCGCCATCGCCGCGGCGAGCAGGAGCACCGCCCCGATGGCCACGTCGAACGCCGGGTCGAGCGAGCCGGTCGCGAGCTGCGGCGCGAGCACCCGCGCCTCGTGCCGGAGCCAGAGCACCCCGCCGAGGGAGAGGGCGAGCGACGGCAAGCCCACGGCGAGGAGCAGCTTCTTCCCGATCGAGCGGCGGACGCGCGTCCACATGTGGGGTCTACGTTATAGAACACGCCGATGGAGATCCTGACCAGCGCCGGGCTCCGCGAGTTCCCCCACGGCTTCACCACGCGCAAGGGAGGTGTGTCCGCGCCGCCGTGGCACGAGGCGAACCTGGGTGGGAGCGTGGGCGACGATCCCTCCCATGTCGGCGAGAACTGGCGCCGCCTGGAGGCGGTCGCCGGCCTCGGCTTCGCCCGCGTGCGGCAGGTCCACGGCGCGCGGGTGGTCCGCGCCGACGCGCCCGGACCTAGCCCGGAGGAGGCGGACGCGGTGGTCTCGCTCGCGCCCGGCCTCGCCGCGTGCGTCTCGGTCGCCGACTGCGTGCCGGTGCTGCTCGCCGATCCGCGCTCGGGCGCGGTCGCCGCCGTGCACGCCGGCTGGCGCGGCACGCTCGCGCGCGCGGCCGCCGAGGGGGTCCGCGCGCTCGTCCGCGAGGCGGGGGCGGACCCCCGGTCGCTCCTCGCCGCCATCGGGCCGTCCATCGGCCCCTGCTGCTACGAGGTGTCCCCGGAGCTCGCCGCCCGGTTCGAGGCGGAGCTCGGCCCCGTCACCGTCCGGCCCGGCGCCGCCCCGCGGCTCGACCTGTGGGCCGCGAACGCGGCGGTCCTCGTGGGCGCCGGGCTCGCGCCGGAGCGGATCGAGGCGCTCCGCCGGTGCACGTCGTGCGAGCCCGAGCGCTTCTTCTCGCATCGCCGCGACCACGGCCGCACCGGCCGGCAGGTCGCCTACATCGCGCCTCGGGGCGCACATCTCGGTGCCGGGGGCGCCGGGACCCTTCCTTGACGGGACCGCTGACCCGCCCGAGAATCCTCGGGTTTTGATGCTTCGTGCCCGAGACTCGTCCGCGGCCCTCGCGCTCCTCCTGCTCGGCTGCGCCGGGGCAGGGTCCGCCGCGCGCACGCACGAGCTCGACGCGCTCCGGACGGAGGTCCGAGCCGTGCGCGCCGAGAACGAGCGGCTCGCCGCCGAGGTGGACGCACTGGAACGGAGAGTGGATTTCCTCTCCGCGAAGCGAGCGGCGCGCCCGGCCGAGCCTGCCCGCGCCGAGGCGCCGGCGCCCGCGGCGCCCGTGGTCCCGCCCGATCTCGCGGTGGTGAAGGTCGGCCCGCCCCGGGCCGCGCGGACGCCGCCGCCGGTGCCGACGTCGGTGCCCATCGCCGAGCCCGACCCGGAGAAGCTCGAGTCGCTCGCGCGCAGGAGCGGGCGCGAGCTCTCCGCGGAGGCCGACGCCGAGCTCGCGCAGGCGCGTCGCACGGAGGGGCTCGACCGAGCCCACGCGCTCGAGGACTTCGTCGCGCGCTACCCGCGGCACCCGGCCGCCGACAACGCGCTCGTCGAGGCGGCGGCCGCCTATGCCGGCGGCGAGCGCGCCGACGCGGCGTGCGCCCTCGCGACGCGCGCCACCGCCGATTACCCCGCGGGCGACGCGATGAGCGACGCCCTCGAGCGGCTCGCCTGGTGCGAGTCGCGGCGCGGGGAACAGGACGCGGAGCGCCGGCTGCTGCGCCGGCTCGTCGCCGACTATCCGAGGAGCCCCGCCGCCGAACGCGCCGGGGCCCGCCTCGCTGCCACGCAGAGGAGCGATCCATGATCCGCAGACTCGCCGTCGTGCTCGCCCTCCTCCCCGCCGCGGCGTTCGCCCAGGGGGCGCTCGACGCCGCGCGCGGCGCGGTCCGAGTGGCCGAGGAGCACGACGCCAAGGTGGAGCGCGAGATCGACGCGCAGACCGCCGAGGCGCAGGACACGCCCGCCGCGTCCGCGGAGCCCGCAGCGCCGGCCGCGGAGGCGCCGCCGCCTCAGGACGGCGCGCTCGACGTGGGGCTCGAGGGGAGCGCCACCGCCCTCGACGAGGGGCGCGGGGCGGTGCCGCCGCCGGACACGTACACGATCCGTCCGGGCGACACGCTCTGGGATCTCTCCGGCCGCTTCCTCAACAACCCCTGGTACTGGCCCAAGATCTGGTCCTACAACCCGGAGATCGCCAACCCGCACTGGATCTACCCGGGCAACCTCCTGAGGTTCTATCCGGCCAGCGAGGAGGGCCCCGCGCGCGTCGAGCCGGTGTCGCCCGCGGTCGCCGCCGGCGAGCCCGAGGGGCCCGACGAGGACTTCGAGACGCCGCGCGAGCTCGAGGACTTCTCGCGCGCGGACATGGCGCAGCCGCCCTCCCGCGAGGAGGAGGAGGCGGTCGCCGTCTCCGGCCCCTACAAGATCGGCCAGGTGACGAAGCGCGCCACGATGGCGCGCCGCGACACGTTCGTCACCCCGCGTGAGCTCGCCGAGTCCGGCGCGATCACCGCCGCGTTCGAGGAGAAGCTCCTCCTCGCCACGCTCGACAAGGCCTACGCGAACTTCGGCGACAGCGCCGCCGTGAAGCCCGGCGAGACCTACGTCATCTACAAGACCGAGCGGCCGATCCTCCACCCCGTCACGAACGAGCTCATCGGCTACCAGTCCTCCGTGCTCGGCGCCGCGCGCGTGGTCGCCGTGGACGACCGGGCCGCCTCGCTCGTCATCGTGCAGGCCTTCGATCCCATCGAGCGCGGCGCGATGCTCGGGCCGTGGTCCGAGAAGTTCTTCCGCCGCGTCGAGCCCACGCCGAACGGCCAGGCCCTCGAGGGCCTCATCGTGGCGGGCCAGCAGAGCGTCGTCACCCAGTTCGGCGAGCACCAGGTCGTCTTCGTCGACCGCGGCGAGAAGGACGGGGTCAAGGAGGGGAACGTCTTCACCGTCGTCCGCTCCGGTGACCTCTACGGCAAGCCGCTCGATCGGCCGTCCTGGGACGCCTCGCTGCCGAAGGAGGACGTCGGCGAGCTCCTCGTGGTGGACGTGAAGGAGCGCGCCTCGACGGCGCTCGTCACGCGGAGCCTGAAGGAGCTGCTCGTCGGCGACCGGGTGGAGATGCGCTCGGCCGGCGGCGCCGGCGGAAACTGAGCGCCGATCGCGGGTTCCGCGCTCCGGCGCGCCCCGCTCCCGGGTGTCCGAAACCGAGCGAACGCTCGATCACTGCCAGGTACGAGCCCTGCATGCCGCCGGGGGCGTCGGCTTGACGCTCTCGTACCTGGCGGGTAATAGCTGCGCCTCCATGTTGGCTGCGCGCACCATCCGGGCCGGTGACGGCCTGTATCCCGACCGTCTGGCGCAGCTGCCGGACCGGCCGCAGGAGCTTCGGGTGCGGGGTGACCTCGCGCCGGCGCGGCGGCGGGTCGCCATCGTCGGCTCGCGCGAGGCGGACGGCTACGGCGAGGAGATGGCTCGCGATCTCGCCGCCGGGCTCGCCCGGGCCGGAGTGTCCGTCGTATCCGGTGGCGCGCGGGGCGTGGACGCCGCCGCCCACCGCGGTGCGCTGGAGGCGGGCGGCCATACCATGGCAGTGCTCGGGACCGGCGTCGACGTCGTCTACCCCGCCGGCCATCGCGACCTCTACGAGCGGATCCTGGCGGCCGGAGGGGCGCTCGTCTCCGAGCTGCCGGACGGCGCCCGCGCGCGGCGCGAGCACTTCCCGCGCCGGAACCGGATCGTGTCCGGCCTCTCCGAGGCGGTCGTCGTCGTGCAGGCGGCCGAGCGGAGCGGCGCCCTCATCACCGCAGCCTGGGCGCGGTCGCAGGGCGTCCCCGTGCTGGCGGTGCCGGGCGACGCCCGCGAGCCGCTCTCCCACGGGCCGCTCGCGCTCCTGCGGGAGGGGGCGGGGCTCGCGGCCACCGCCGCGGACGTCCTCGCGGTGCTCGGCCTCGACGCCGCGCCGGAGCGGCAGCCCGAGCTGCCCGCGCTCGACGCGGGCGGCGCGGCGCTCCTCGCCGCGCTCTCGGCGCGACCGCGGCACGCCGACGAGGTCGCGCGGCGAGCCCGCCTCGACGCGGGCGCCGCGCTCGCCGGACTCCTGGCGCTGGAGCTCGACGGGCTCTGCGAGCAGCGCCCAGGACAACACTTCTTGCGCCGCAGGCGAGGGAACTGACCCAAGATGGCGAGAGCGACGAAGACCGAAGCGACCGTTGCCGCCGTGAAGCCGAAGGCGGCCCCGAAGGCGCCGAAGGCCGTCAAGGCCGCGCCGAAGCGGACCGCCACGAAGAAGGCGGGCGGCAGCGGCATGAGCCTCGTGGTGGTGGAGTCGCCCGCCAAGGCGAAGACCATCAAGAAGTACCTGGGTCGCGGCTTCGACGTGCGCGCCTCGGTCGGGCACGTGAAGGACCTGCCGAAGTCCAAGATCGGCGTCGACGTCGCGAACGGCTTCACGCCCGAGTACGACGTCATCAAGGGCAAGGCGAAGGTCCTCTCCGAGATCAAGCGCGCCGCCCGCACGGCGGACCGCGTCTTCCTCGCGACCGACCCCGATCGCGAGGGCGAGGCCATCGCCTGGCACATCGCGGAGGAGATCGGCGCGGAGGGGGGCGACGGCCGGGTGCGGCGCGTCCTCTTCAACGAGATCACCAAGAACGCGATCCAGAAGGCCATCGAGGCGCCGATCGACCTCGACCGCCAGCGGTTCGACTCGCAGCAGGCGCGCCGGATCCTCGACCGGCTCGTCGGGTACCAGATCAGCCCCATCCTCTGGAAGAAGGTCCGCCGCGGCCTCTCCGCCGGCCGCGTGCAGTCGGTCGCCGTGCGGCTCGTGGTGGAGCGCGAGCGGGAGATCGAGGCGTTCCTCCCCGTGGAGTACTGGTCGCTCGACGCGGACCTCGCGGCGAAGCTGCCCCCCGAGTTCCGCGCCAAGCTCGCGAAGATCGACGGCAAGAAGGCAGAGGTGAAGGACGGCGAGACCGCCCGCGCCCTCGCCGCGGAGATCGAGCAGGCCCGCTTCGTCGTCGCGACGGTCGATCGCAAGGAGCGGCGTCGCAACCCGCCGCCGCCGTTCACGACCGCGAAGCTCCAGCAGGAGGCCGCCAACCGGCTCGGCTTCAGCCCGAAGAAGACGATGACGCTCGCGCAGCGGCTCTACGAGGGCGTGGAGCTCGGCGACGAGGGCGCGGTCGGCCTCATCACGTACATGCGCACGGACTCCGTGCGGCTCTCGACCGAGGCGGTCGAGGCGGTGCGCGGGTACGTGGCCCAGACCTACGGCGACGACCACCTGCCGGAGCAGCCCAACGTCTACAAGACGAAGCAGAAGTCGGCGCAGGAGGCCCACGAGGCGGTCCGCCCGACCTCGCTCGAGTGGACGCCGGCCCGGACGGCGCCGTTCTTCGACCAGATGAACGAGCGGGACATGTTCCGGCTCTACGAGCTCATCTGGAACCGCTTCGTCGCCTGCCAGATGGTGCCGGCGGTCTACGACCAGACCGCCGCGGACATCCAGGCCTCGCGTGCGACCTACCGCGCCACCGGCTCGATCCTCAAGTTCCCCGGCTACCTCGCGGTCTACGGCGCGAAGCCGCCCGAGGAGGAGGCCGGCGCGGAGGAGGAGAAGGCGGAGGGGGCGAACGGCGAGGAGAAGAGCAACGCCGAGCGGCAGCTCCCGCCCCTCGAGGCGGGCATGGAGCTCAGGCTGGTGAAGCTCCTCCCCGAGCAGCACTTCACGCAGCCGCCGCCGCGCTACAACGAGTCCTCCCTCGTGAAGGAGATGGAGCAGCGCGGCATCGGCCGGCCGTCCACCTACGCGGCGATCCTGGAGACCATCCAGGAGAAGACCTACGTCGAGAAGCTCGAGCGGAACTTCAAGCCGACGCACCTCGGCGTGCTCGTCACCGACGAGCTCGTCCGCGCCTTCCCGCGCGAGATGGACATCGCCTTCACCGCCGGCATGGAGGAGAAGCTCGACGAGATCGAGGAGGGGACCGCCGGGTGGCAGGCGGTGCTGACCGAGTTCTACGACACGTTCAAGGAGGATCTCGCGAAGGCCGAGGAGGCCATGCGGAACGTGAAGGCGCAGGCGATCGAGACCGAGATCACCTGCGAGAAGTGCGGGCAGCACAAGATGGTCATCAAGTGGGGGCGCAACGGCGAGTTCCTCGCCTGCCCGGGCTACCCCGAGTGCCGCAACACCATGAACTTCCGCCGCGAGGACGGCGGGGCGATCGTGCCGGAGAAGGAGGAGGACGTCCCGGTCGACGACCCGTGCCCGAAGTGCGGCGGGACCATGGTGATGAAGCGCGGCCGGTTCGGCCGGTTCCTGGCCTGCACCAAGTACCCGGAGTGCAAGGGCACCAAGCCCGTCTCGATCGGCGTGAGCTGTCCGAAGGGCTGCGGCGGCTACATCTCCGAGAAGCGCTCGAAGCGCGGCAAGACCTTCTACGGCTGCTCGTCGTACCCGAACTGCGACTTCGTGGCCTGGGACCGCCCGCGCAACGAAACCTGCCCGAGCTGCGGGAGCGCGTACCTGCTCGACAAGTACTCGAAGAAGACCGGCGCCTTCGTCGCGTGCCCGAACAAGGAGTGCGGCTATCGCCGGGAGGCCGCGCCGGAAGGCGCCGCGCCGGCGGGCGCCGCGGGCGCGTAGCGGACGGAGCCCGCGGGACGAGGACGGCCCGCCTCGCGAGGCCGGTGCGGCCCTCGGGTCAGATCGTGGCGGGGACGAGCTCGTTCCGCTCGCGGCGCGCCGCGCACTCGGTGCAGAGGAGCGCGTAGGGCAGGGCGACGAGCCGCCGGGGGTCGATGTCCTGCTCGCAGTCGCGGCAGAAGCCGTACTCGCCCGCGTCGATGCGGGCGATGGCGGCGTCGATCTGCTGCACCTCGCGGCGCTGGTTCTCGCCGAGGCGCGCCAGCGTGAACGTCTCGTGGTCGAGCTGGGCGCCCTCCTCGAACTCGGCGCCGCGGTCCGTCGCGCGGAGCGCGTCGAGCTCGGCGGTCGCGCGGCGCACGGTCTCGAGCAGCACCCGGCGGCGACGCTGCAGCTCGGCCTTGACGCGCTCGAAGTCGGAGTCGCTCACGTTGCGTTCCTTTCCAGTGGGCGGTAGATGAGGCGCGCCCGGAACGGCCCGATCCCTTTACGTCCCCGCCGCCCCTTCCGCGTCCGGACGCGCCCGGATCGAACGTTGTGCACCCGGGGGCGGTGCGGCCAGGACGTCGGTGAGTCGGCACAACGGTAGGCGCAGGGTGCCCGGGCGGCCACCCTCGCGCGGGGGCTGACGCGATGCGTACGGACAGGGTCACGGTCGTCGGCGGCGGGCTCGCCGGGTGCGAGGCGGCGTACCGGCTCGCGCGCGCCGGCGTGCCCGTCGACCTCGTCGACATGAAGCCGGCCCGGCGCTCGCCCGCCCATGTGTCGGACGGGCTCTGCGAGCTCGTCTGCTCCAACTCGCTCCGCTCGGACAACCCGCTCAACGCGGTGGGGCTCCTGCACGAGGAGCTGCGAAGGCTGGGCAGCCTGGTCCTGGCGGCCGCCGACGCGGCCCGCGTGCCGGCCGGGGACGCGCTCGCCGTGGACCGGACGCGCTTCGCCGCGGAGGTGGAGGGCAGGCTCGGCGTGCTCCCGCTCGTGCGCCGGGTCGCGGCCGAGGTGACCCATCTCCCGGAGGGACCCGGGCTCGCGCTGATCGCGACCGGCCCGCTCACCGCGGACGCGCTCGCGGCCGACGTCGCCGCCCTGGCCGGCGGCCGGCTCCACTTCTACGATGCGCTCGCGCCCATCGTCTCGGCCGACACCATCGACATGGAGATCGCCTACGCGAAGTCGCGCTACGGGAAGGGCGGCGGGGACGACTACCTGAACCTCCCGTTCGACGAGGCGCAGTACGTCGCCTTCGTGCAGGCGCTCCTCGCGGGCGAGAAGGTGCCGGCGCACGACTTCGAGGAGCCGCGCTACTTCGAGGGGTGCCTGCCCATCGAGGTGATGGCGGAGCGCGGCCTGGAGGTGCTCTCGCACGGCCCGATGAAGCCGGTCGGGCTCGAGGACCCGCGCACCGGGCGCCGCCCCCACGCGGTGGTCCAGCTCCGGCGCGAGGACGTCGCGGGGACGGCGTGGAACCTCGTCGGCTTCCAGACGCGGCTCACCTGGCCCGAGCAGCGGCGCATCTTCCGGACCTTCGTGCCCGGCCTTGCCGGCGCGGAGTTCGTGCGGCTCGGGCAGATCCACCGGAACACCTTCCTCGAGGCGCCGCGGGTGCTCGCGCCGGACCTCTCGGCGCGGGCGCGGCCGCACCTCTTCTTCGCGGGGCAGATCACGGGCGTCGAGGGCTACGTCGAGTCGGCCGCCTGCGGCCACCTCGCGGCGCGCGCGATCCTCGACCGGCTCGACGGGGGCGCCTTCCGGCCGCCGCCGCAGGGGACCGCGATGGGTGCCCTCCACCGGCACCTCACCGGCGAGGCCCACCCTCCGGGATACGATCACCAGCCGTCGAACGTGGTGTTCGCGCTCTTCCCGCCGCTCGAGGACCCGGAGCCGGGTCCCGGCGGGCGGCGGCGTCACCGCGGGAAGGCGGCGCGCAAGGAGGCCTACGTGGAGCGGGCACGAGCGGAGCTCGGGGGGTGGCTCGAGGCGGGGCCGGCCGGTGGTCGTGAGGCGGTGGCGACGTGAGCGGGCGACTGCTCGCGGTCGCCCTCGCGATCGTCGCGATCGGAGCCGGGGCCGGCTGCTCGGGCGAGCCGAAGGGGGCGAGCGCGGACGCGCCCCCGTCGCTCGGCAAGCGCATCCACGATGGGCCGGTACGGGCGGTCGCCGCCTCCGCCGACGGCGCGTGGATCGCCTGGCTCGACGGCTGCCACGACGTGAAGTCCCAGGTCCTCCCCCCGGGCACGGCGAGCTGCGACCTGCGCATGGCGGCGTCGTCCGGCGGCGCGGCCCGGAGGGTCGCGGGCGCGGTCACCACCCTGCCGCACGCGCTCGGCTGGCACCCCTCGGCCGACCTGCTCGCCGCGATCGCCGAGTACGACTACGTGCAGGGCACCGGCAGGCTGGTGGTCGCGCGCGGCGGCGGCGACGCGGAGCCGGTGACCGACGGCGTCGCGTTCCACGGCTTCGTGCCGGGCGAGGGTCGCGTCGCGGCGGTGGCGGGTGGCAAGCTCGTGTCGGCGCGGCCGGGGAGCCCGCCCGAGTGGATGCCGGGCGCCGAGGGGATCAGCTCGTTCGAGATCAACCCGGGGTGGGAGACCCTGGCGCCCACCGCGGTGGCCTCGCTCCTGCGAAGGCCGGCGCAGGCGGGCGGGGTCCTGCTCGCGGTCCGGCGCGACGGAAAGGTCGAGCCCGTCGGGAAGGGCGCGGGCGACTACGCCTTCGCGCCGGGCGGCGGCGCCTACGCCTTCACGGCGCGCGCGGGCAACGGCTACGAGCTGCGGCTCGGCTCGGCCGGCGCGACGCGCCCGCTCGGCGGCGACGTGCACGGCTTCGCCTTCTCGCGCGGTGGCGAGGCCATCGCCTTCGTGTCCGGCGCGCGGCCCGGTACGCAGGGCGACCTCCACGTGGCGCCGGTCGGGAAAGCCGGCGCGCCCGTCCTCATGGGGCGCGAGGTGGGCGAGTTCCGCTGGGCGGCGCGCGCGCCGCGGCTCGCCTGGCTCGAGCGGTACGACCCGCGCGTGCGCGCGGGCCGGGTCGGCGCGGGCGGGCTCGACCTCCCGCCGAGGACGTTCGCGGGCGACGTGTCGGAGGTCGAGATCTCCCCCGACGGCGCGCACCTCGCCTGGCTCCAGCACACGACGCGCGGCGGCTACTCGGTGGATCTCGCGGTCGCGCCGCTCGACGGCCGGAAGGACGCGGCGCCGCGGTCGATCGCGCAGGGCGTGTTCGGCTTCGCGTTCTCGCCGGACGCGCGCTGGCTCTACTACCGGACCCGCTGCACGCGGAACGCGGAGGCGTGCGACCTCGAACGAGTCCCGGCGGGCGGGCCCGGGCCGGGCGGCAAGCCGGAGCTCGTGGCGGAGGGCGTGAAGAGCTTCGAGTTCGACCCGCGCGACCCCGGCCGGCTCCTGCTCGGCTGGCAGCGGATGGACCTCGTCGCGCTCGACATCGCGGTGTGGCAGGACGGGAAGCGCGTCGCGGTGGACAGCGGCGTCCTGCCGGGGAGCGCGCGGTTCCTCGGGCCCGACTCGCGGCGGGTGGTCTACGCCGTGGCGCAGCCGAAGCGGGCGGGCGTCTACGTGGCCGAGGTGCCGAGGTAGCCCGCGGGTCGGAGTCGCGGATGGCGGTCGCTCGGGGCGGGGCCGTGAACCGGGAGGTTCCCGCGGGAGCGGGCGGGATCGGCAACGAGGGGGGGCGGCAGCGAGGCGGTGCCGCGCGCGGGGCCGTGAACCGGGAGGTCTCCGCGCGAAGGGAGCGGGGTTCGGCAACGAGAGGGGGCGGGCGGCGGAGCGGTGCCGCGCGCGGGGCCGTGAACCGGGAGGTCTCCGCGCGAAGGGAGCGGGGTTCGGCAACGAGAGGGGCGGGCGGCGGGGCGGTGCCGCGCGCGGGGCCGTGAACCGGGAGGTCTCCGCGCGAAGGGAGCGGGGTTCGGCAACGAAAGGGGGCGGCGGCGGGGCGGTGCCGCGCGCGGGAGGCGCAACCGTGCAGCGGCTCGCGTGACGCCGATGGGACGCGGGCGGATCCGCGCGCCACGGTGCCGCGAGCTGCGCCCGTGCCGACGAGCCGTCGCGGCCGGTGGGCGCGGGGGCGGGCGGCGGGCGGCGGCGGGCGGCGGGCAGTGGGCGGGCGGCGAGGCGCGAGGCGCGAGGCGAGGCGGCGAGGCGGCGAGGCGATCGAGGCTTCTCCTCACGGTGCACCCA